>Ga0129324_10000247_pt1 | contig 39174 bp, 32 predicted proteins | sample CPBDNA_7_FD_96879 | JGI IMG/M metagenome (GOLD analysis project Ga0129324, IMG submission 96879) | Freshwater to marine salinity gradient microbial communities from Chesapeake Bay, USA - CPBay_Spr_15_0.2_DNA | ecosystem: Environmental > Aquatic > Marine > Coastal | place: USA: Chesapeake Bay...
TGAGCTCTATAGAAAAAAAACAGGGCAAGCTATTTATTAAATTTAATGCTCATAACACTGCACATCTCATCGGCATTGTAAAAGATCTTGGACTTATTTAATTTACTCAATTGAGGGAACCCGTAAGTTTTCTATCCAATAACCTCTTAAGTTTGTAATTGTAAATAACAAAAGGTTATTTATATCCCTGGGGGGGGGACTAAGCACACACTGTTAGGGTGTGTGCTTTTGTGTTTTTATAAGACTTGCTTTCGCGAAAGCGGAGTAACATCTTCAACTTCGATAAAATCACATCACAGCCTTATAGCAGGTGATTAGGTTAAAGCCACTTTTAAAAAAGGTTGTAATGGTCATCAACATGGTTTTTACCTGCTGGCAACAACGTGTTTTTAGGAATACTTCCTTGTTGCCAATTACTTAGGTTTTCTACGGTGGTCTGCGCAATGTTTGCTAGTGCTTCTTTTGTGGCAAAGCCTTGATGAGGAGTAAGTAAGATGCGATCGTCTTTAAGCATTTTATCCAGGTCATCATCATGAGGGTGATTATTTGACCTATCATAAAAAAACACATCGCTTTCTTTTTCATACACGTCGGTTGCGTAACCTCCTAAGAGATTTTTACTTACATGTTCCAAAACATCTTTGGTATGTATAATTGCACCTCTTGCTACATTGATCAATAACGTTCCCTTTTGCATCAAAAGCAGCTTTGATTTATCGATAAGATGATGCGTTTGTGGAGTTAATGGAACACTTAAGATGATGACTTGGCATTTTTGAAGTAACTGCTCCAAGGAACTATAGGAAAGCTGAAATCTTTTTTTAAGCTCTTCGTTTTCAAAAGGGTCTACAGCCATAAGCTGACAACCAAATCCGTTCAATAGTTGAACGATAACACTTCCTATTTTCCCTGTTCCTACAACCCCTACTGTTTTATCTTTCAGATCAAATCCAATAAGATGATCAAGGGTAAAGTTGTAGTCTTGTGTTTGTTTTCGTGCAAGAACCACCTTCCTATTTAACGCCAACAAAAGCATTATTGCGTGCTCTGCAACGGCATAGGGAGAATATCCAGGAGAATGTGCTACTTTAAAATCCAATCGTCTTGCTACTTTAAGATTGACATTATCATATCCGGCAGAGCGTAACGTAATGTATTTTACGCCGAAATCCTTGAGCTTTTCCAGCACAATCCCACTGGCATCGTCTGCAGAGAAAATAGAAATCGCTTCAAATCCTAAGGCCATCTTGGCGGTCTTTGTCGTCAGCCTATCCGTGATGTATTTAAAAGAGTGTAGGTCCTTATTTGCTTCTTCTAAAAAAGGAATTTCAAAATCTTTTGAAGAGTATAGTAGTGTTTTCATAATTAAAATTTAGAGCTGCTGATTAACAGATCTTGTTCTTCGAGAGTCCACAAGAGCATTTTTATATATTCTTTAATGGCTTTTTTGTCAGAATCTAATTTAGTTACATCTATAGATGCTCGCCATATGACTTGCCGCTTATTCTCTGGACAGATACAGTAGAGGACACTTTGCGCATGATAAACCACATAGTTCTCTATTTGATCCTCTTGAGTATCCAAGTCCTGGTTCGAATAATAGTCACTTCCAAAATTGTCAAACGTCTTGTTTAAATTGCGGTAGCTTTGTACTAGAGTTATCTTATCCTCAGCACCTATTACTTTAGAAACCAGCACAGCATCATAACCTTGGGAAAGCAAAAGGGCCTCAAGATCTTCCAATTCTTCTTCAGTGAAGGCTTTGTTTTTATTATGATTCTTAAAAAAATCATCGCTGTTAAATGCATTCACTCCTTTAGCTCTAAGATCAGTTACCAGTCTTTTTTCAAAATCACTGCTGTTCTTTTTATCATTAGATATAGAAAGCACTAGTACCTTTTGTGCTTGAAATGCATCTATTTCTGGATTTTTCCAGTTTTCTACTAGCTCTGAATCCGAGCAATTAAATAATCCACAACCAAAAATTAAAAAAGCATATACGAATCCATTGTTCATTGCAAAAAGTTTATCGTGAAAAATATAATGAGTTTACTTAACTATAGTTGAATTCACAATTGGTTGCTCGTTCTATGATTTTAGAGCGTGTAAAAAAAAAGGAGACAAGTTCCCACTCCCCTTTAAAATAGGAACTGTCTCCTAACACATCCAATTAATTGGATCGTGGTATGGTAGTCTTAGATGATGTATCACTCAAAAAAACTATAAAAGTGGTGACGTATCTCCTACAAAAAGAACTTTATTGCTAATTTCAATACGTATTGAACTGATAGCCCCAATGGATCTTTTTATATGTTGTAAAAATAACTTGTGAATCTTTCCAAAAAAATGATATAAGTCAGTACTTGATTAAAGTATTTTAAAAATATATAAATCACCTATTAAGTTGAAAGCTCCACACTCACTACTTCGTTAAGTTCTGGAATATGTATGCGCCACTTTTTTTCTGTTTGTAGTTTTACGCGTAAAGCATTAGCAGCAGCAGCTTCACCATGTACGAGATAGGTCATATGAGGTGCTGTATCTAAATAGCCCAGCCAGTCTAGTAATTCTCGTTGGTCTGCATGTGCTGATAAACTCATTAATTGATGCACTTGAGCCTTTACAGGAACATACTTGGCATATAGTTTCACCTCGTGAACGCCTTCTTGTAAGTGTCGACCTCGAGTTCCTTCAGCTTGATAACCTACGAGTAGTAGTTGTGTGCTTTCCATGTCAATCATCTGTTTTAAATAAGTAAGCACCCGCCCACCAGTGACCATACCACTACCGGCGATTACAATCTTAGGCCCTTGTTTATCTATAACTTCCCAAGTCTCTTTATATGATGTCACTATATTGATGTGATCACACATTGCTTCATATTCTTGCAAAGACAGTTTATGCCATTTTGGGAATTGTTCAAAAACAGCGAGCACATTATTCCCCATAGGACTATCCACATATATTGGAATATTAGGAATTCTATTCTTTTGATACAATTTCCAAAGAATATACATCAGAGTTTGTAAACGTTCCACTGCAAAAGAGGGGATAATAAGCGTGCCTCTACTCTCTATAACCTTGTTCACTAGCGCTATAATTTTATCCTCTGGTGGGTCCTCTTCGTGAAGCCTATCACCATAGGTGCTTTCTAAAAATAGATAGTCTGCTCGCAATGGTTGTTCTGGAGGTGCTAATAAATAATCTATGGGCCTTCCTACATCTCCTGAAAAAACAAATCGTTTCCCATACATTTCTAGTTCAATAAAGGTCGCGCCTATAATATGACCTACGGGTTGAAACCTGCACTTTACATGCTGGCTTAATCTGATCCAACTTCCCTCTTCTATAGGTTTAAAAAATCTCAGCGTGGCAGCAGCTTCTTTTTGATTGTAAAAGGGTTTTGCAGGATGGTGTTTTGTAAAGTGTTCTTCGTTAGCGCGCTCAGCATCCTCTTCATGAATTCGCGCGCTATCCTCCAGTATGATACGAGTAATTTCCAAAGTAGGAGCTGTACCCATGATGGTACCTTTAAATCCTTGTTGAACCAATCTAGGCAAATAGCCCGTATGGTCCAGATGACCATGAGTAACCAGCACCATAGCTATAGCCGAAACATCAACGGGTAAATCTACCCAATTGCGCTCTCTGAGTTCTTTAAGGCCTTGAAACATACCGCAATCAATTAAAATATGAATCTCTGGGGTTTCTATAAGGAATTTGGAGCCGGTAACCGTCTTTGCTCCACCTAAAAAGTGAATTTTTAGACGATGCTTTTCTGTTGGTGGGTGCATTACAAAGTAGTTTTATTTCATGAAGTATTTTTGCCTTTCTCGTAGCTGCAATTTTTAAATGGTCCAAGTAAGACGGGTCATTGAGCAATTGTTGACACAAGACTATATCTTTGCTCAATAAGGAGTTTTTTTCTCGACTAGAAAGCAGTGTGGACACTGTAATGGGATAAAGACCTAATAGATCAATACGTTCTTTAAGTCCGTTTTCTTTAGGGTAATCCCAACTCAAAAGTTTTAAGCCTACGCAGTTTCCATAAGTGACAGCGTCTGTAGTGAAACGAGTATTAGTAACCACCCAACCTTGGGTGGTTACTTGATCACTTTTGCCTTGGTTCTCGACAATATCCCGATACCTAGAATGAATGTATAAGGGTATTTTTACATCGCAATTGCGCCCCTCTTCCCCGTGAAATTTACATTCTATATATAATTTTACAGTTCCTAAAGTGGCTACTACATCCACTTCATGCTTCACACATTTACCTTGCAACAGCTCCCCTATTTGCGTCTTATATCCAGAATAATTGAATACTTGACCTATGAATGTTTCAAATGGAAAACCTGTAGGACCCAACTCATAAATGGCCTTTTTAAGTTTGTATTTAGAAGCAAAAACCGATTGCTTCTTTTTGAGTAATTCATAGGCCTTATTGTGAATTTCATTGCTAGAAATTCCTTGGTACAAGTCCTCTCCTAGGACATCAAGGATGTGCTGTATTTCCTTTTCATTTGCTCCACTGTATCCTAAGGAGCGCCTCAATTTATCTAGAGAAAAAGCTTCTTTTTCTCCAGATGATTTTTTTATAATAATTTTAGACTTAGACAATAGTAAGAATTAAAGTGGTTGCTATGTTGTGTTTCGCTTTCGCGAAAGCCTTATACCCAGCAGAAAAATACGGCACATTCTATTTTGACGGGTAGTTCCATCCATAGCGGTGCAACTCCATAACCTAATAGCTTTTTAACTAATTCCGTAAATCGTGCATCACTAATAAAGGCACTTTACTAAACATTCCTAATTCTTTTACCATAGGTTTTGAAAATATATTGGAAAAAAAACTGTGCTTTCTATTGATAAAAGCAACCATATCACTGTTGCGACTTTCAATAAATCGCTGGACCCCGTTAGCTACATTAGAACCACCTAAGTGATGCCAGGTGAACGAGGCTCCTTCTAAACATTCTTCTAGAAGTTTTCTATCTTCTAATTGTTCTTCATCTAATTCTTGATCTTCACCAATATGCAATACGCAGATATTAGCATGTTGAATTTGTGCGAGCTCTACCAGATATAGCAACTCCCTTCTTTTGTAATGCGTTTTAAAACTAGTAGGAAAAACAATCTCTTTTAAATGTACCACATGAGCATCTAATGGAATACCGAGTATGGGACAATTGCGCAATTCTTCCATGACTCTGACTGTATTACTACCAAAAAGTCTGTTCTCATAATCACTAGCACCTTTTGTTCCCATAACAACAAGTTCTATATCTCGTTTCTCTACCACAGAATATATCGCCCTTAAAGGGTCGTTAAATTGAGAAACGGTGATGTAATGGTGCTTGTGATTTTTATCTCTAAAATCAAGCATTTCTAAGACTTTTGCCAATCCTTCTTCTGACTTTGCCTTTGCACTGTCATAGGAAAGCGTGCCGGGCTCTGAAACCATCATTTCACTGGTACTATATATAGTGGAACCATGTGCATTTAATAAATAAAACGTACACTCCTTTTCTTTAAAAAGAGCTGCAGCGTAAATGATGGCATTCCAAGCGTTTTTTGAAAAGTCGGTTGGGATAAGTATTTTCTTTTTCATTTTTAAGCCTTTACATTGAGCCATAAAATTAAAACGTCCTCCAATAGCGTACTATGACATTTATCAGATGTTGTCTGGCAGTATCAGCAGAGGTACTTCCAAGTGAAAACTTGCTTTTTCTACAAATGATGTTTTGAGAATGCTCTTGAAAAAACCATACTTATGATAGGTGAGTACCAATAAATGTATATAATGCTGCTCACAAAATTCAGTAAGCGTTTCTTCTATTGATTTAGTACTATCTATCCAGTGAGGGATATAAGCTAGGTCTTGCAATTTATTTTTAAGATTTATGTAATAAAGCTCGACATCTGAAGATTCCTTAGATTGATGGTAAACATGCACCAAATGAAAATTTGCCTGGTGTTCTTTTACTATTTTTTTTAAAAAAGCAAATTGGTTTTCTTGATAACTATATTTAAGATCAGTAGCATAAACAACATTTTTAGGTTCCTTAAAATCCGATTTTTCAGGTATTAAAAATACCGGAATAGGCGTGATGTTTTTAACCACTCTCACTGCTTGACTTCCCATAAATACCTCTTTTAAGCCAGTAGCTCCCGTTGTCCCCATTATCAAAAAGTCTGTCTCCACATTATCAATTAAATCATTGATAATATCTATCAAAGGTAATGCTCCATAGAAAAATTCCACTGTTAAGGCTATACCCTCACTATCTCTTATTATTTTATGTTTCATCTTCTCTAATTCATTATAAACAGTAGCTCTTACTTTTTTTGCAATAGCATCATTCATCCTGTTGTCCAATCTGCTTAAACTTTCATATAGTTGCTCTTCATAAGAGTGCACTAATAGAATTTTGCAACCTTCACTAGGTAGTAATCTAGTTGCATAAAATAAAGCGTTGTATGCATTATCGGAGAAATCGGTAGGTACAATTATAGATGCCATAATGGTTGTTTTAATAGTTAAAGCGCTACACTGCTATTTTCCATGTTCTGTGATACTCATCAGTTAGGTGTAGGCAGTATTAAAAATGGTAACTTGGTATGAAAAGTGATGTTTTTAACGATGGATTTTCCCATCAACCGATCAAAGAAATTTAATGGATAGTCTATTACAACCATTAAATCAATTTCTAACTCTTCTTCAAATACATAAATACAATTCTCTAAAGATGAAAACTTAGGAATCACATGAAAACTGCACGGAATATCTTTTAATATAATTTTTAGCTGCGTTAGGTATTTTTCTTCCAGGGTACTCAAATCTGGATCGCTGTAAACTTGAACGAGATGTACAGCAGCTTTACCGATCTTTGAGAGTTTTATTAAAGGCTCAAACACTGCTTTGCTAAAGCTTTTACTAACATCTATTTCTAATCCGATTTTTTTTAAAGTTGTAAAACTTGCCTTTTCTGGAATAATAAGAATTGGGATTTCTTGTTGTAGAGCAACTATACTATAGGTAACACTCCCTATAAATATTTCTTGAAGTCCTGTAGCACCTTTACTTCCCATAACGATATAATCATAGGCTCCTTTTTCAAAAGAGGCTATTCCTTCCTTGAGATGCCCTTCATAAGCCTCTATTGCATACTGATGCCATTCTGGTTGATTTGTTTGAAAAATTTGAGATTTAAGCGAGTTTAATTTATGAGTAGACTTCACTTTTAAATCTTGATAAATAGTAGCTAATCGCTGTGGACTGATATTTCCCAATAATTGCAGTGCAGTAGGCTCATAAGCATGAAACAAAGTAACCTCTACGGCAACTCTTAAAAATAACTGCTGGATATAAGATATCGCATTATAAGAATGTGAACTAAAATCGGTAGGTAAGAGAACTCGTAACATAATTATTGAGTTAGTTGCTGCGGAAGAATCAAGAAAGGCACATTAGAGTGATGTACTATTTTTTGCACTGTAGGAGTGAAAAGTAAATTTTCAAAAAAATTATGCCTGTTGTGCACCAGCACTAGTAACTCTATGTTATGCTCTAATTGAAACTCTTCCATTGCATCTAATACTTCAACTCCTTTAACGATATGTGTGACAGAAGTATCCGATTTAAAGAAGGCTTTTAAAGCTTGTTGGTTTTTAATTTGTTGGTCTGTGAAACTTGCTCCTTTTAAGACATTTAAAAAAATTAACCTAGAACTGTATTTGGAACACAGTTGCTCTAAAAGGTCTAATCCCTTTTGATTGGTATCCGTTTTAAAATCTGTTGTAAAGAGAATATCTTTAGGAAGCTGGTAAGCGTATTCTGCTGGCACTCCTATAACCGGAACTTTGGCATTCTTTATTACATGCAAGGTCTGTGAACCAATAAAGACTTCTTTCAACCCTGAAGCCCCTTTGGTCCCCATTATTACAATGTCAATATCAAGGTATTCCACCTGTTCTTTTACCTCTAGACTCAACATATTGAAAGAGGATATTCCACGAAAAACATGCTTGCTGTCTTGAAATTTTAAAGCGACTTTGTCTATTGCTTTTTGTACTTTTTTTTCGGACGCCTCTTTAAATAGTTCTCCTATATCCATATTCAAGGCTGGATCCATTCCATAAGCTGTTGCAGAATACAAGGCTACCGGCTCATAGGTGTTTAATACAAAAAAAACACAATTCTCATCTCTAAAAAGCTGCACAGCATACTCCATTGCATTTAAAGAAACATCAGAAAAATCAATAGGTAATAAGATATTTTTCATAGTATAAAATTTTATCTGGGTAAGTTTTGAAGCGTTAGAAATGGAATCTTAAGATGCATGCTTAAAAAATCTACCGTTGGTAATTGTAATAAAGACTCCAGAAAAGAATGTTTAGAATTTACTAATACTAATAAGTCACTATTATTTTGGATAATGAAATTATGGAAGATCGTTGCAGGAACTCCAGGATCGTGACGCTGGTAGGTTATTTTGCTTTCGCGAAAGCGAGATTCTAACAAGGCCTTAATTTTAAGCTGTCGCAATGATAAGGTATCGGATTTTGCGAGGTGTAGTAAGGTGATCTCAGATCCATGATGGTGTGCGATATCACTAACAAGGTCCAATTCCCTATTTTCAAATGGAATCAATAATTCTGAAGGAAATAAAATATGATCTGGGCTTTTAAACTCTAGCTCCAATGGAATTGCTAGTACGGGACATGTTACACTTTTTTTTACTTCTAATGTGTTACTGCCAAAGCTTAATGTGCGATCAGCTGTTTTTCCTTTGGTCCCCATAACAATGAGGTCGGCGTTTTGAGCATCTACTAGATCATTTATCTGAGTAATAAACGTTCCGCAAATAACTTTAGTTTTAAAATGATGGAGTGGATTATCCGTCAGATAGTCTACTCGTTCAAGTAAGTGGTCCAATTGTGAATCAAATTCTTGTAGTAAATGTCGCTCCCTCTCTTCATAAGTGTGAACTATAATAAAGGTAGCCTCCACATTAATAAAATACTGCAAAGCACAAGTTAAAGCGTTAAAAGCATTCTCTGAGAAATCGGTAGGAATGATAATAACTCTCATAGTAACATTGGGTTTTACAATACCAAAACTAGTGGCTATCCCAATTTAAAACTATGACTTTAATCAGTTCTAGCTTACAGCACTTAGCTTTTCAATCAAGAGCGATTATTCATGTATAATCAAAAAAGGCACTTCTTCACGATAATCCCTGCCTCGTTCTTTATTTTTTAAAAACAGTATATGTTCTAAAATATTGATGTTTTTTGCAAATAAAATAACCAGATCTACCTGATTCCTATTGATATAAAATTGGAGTCCCTCATCCATCGTTTTATCGATAACAAAATGAAAACTATGGGGAAGATGACCTAAGGTGTTTTGCAAAAAAGATTTGTTAACATTTTGATTGATAGTCAATGCCTGACGTAATTTGCGAAGTTGTAAGATGTGAAGATGGCTTTTGTTATCCTTGATAAATTTTACTAAAGTGTTTGTAGAGCGTGCCCGATGTGCAAAGTTAAAATCAGATAGGAGCACTAATTGTTTAGGCTGCTCACATTTAAACTTTTTGGGCAGCATGAGAATTGGGCATTTTACTCTGGTTATAATATCTTTAGGAAGGCTTGTCTCTTTACCCTGATTTGAAATGATCGGATGCCTGGTTTTAAGTACAATTAACTCTATATCATAGTCTGAAACCGCTTCTTTTATATTTTGAATAAAATTTCCTCTCCATGGCAACGAAATGATTTTTTGATTACGAGTTAAACGTTCTTCAAGATCTGTTAACTGTTTTTTTAAATTTGTTTCTTTGAATTCCCTTTGAATGACATGAGCATCTAATTTAAGATCTAGAGCAGTTACATAAATAAGGTAAAAACGCATTCCTGCATAGGGATACATGGACAGCACGCATTTAACGAGCTTCCATGAAGGGCTTTTGAAATCAATAGGGATAAGGATGTTCTTCATTACAAACACGTTAAATAAAACAAATGTATTTGCCTAAGAGTTAAGAATTGATGATAAAAATCAATTTTGGATCATCAACTACTAAATAAGCCTTTAAAAATAGTACTATTCTAAATGTTCTAGCTTTTTTAGATCAAGTATTCTAATATTGCGACCTTCGATTTCAATAAGACCCTCTTTCTTAAATCCAGATAAGGTACGTATCAAGCTCTCTGTAGCAATACCAGCAACACTAGCTAGGTCATTACGAGCAATACATATAGTTCCTTCGGTAGTTTTATTAAGCACTTTTGCAAATTGCAAAATGGTTTGTGCTGTTTTCTTGCGCACGGAGCTGTACGCCATTTGCAATAATTGGTTTTTTATCCCCGCCACATCGTCCGTTAAAAGTTGTAAAAGCTCCATAGAAATATTCATACTCTTATTTAGTATTTCTCTAAGTGTTGATTTTAAAACTCCTACCACTATTACATCTTCTAGTGCTTGTGCCGATTCTTTATAAGCGACATTATCTAGAAGAGAAGTAAAGCCTAAAAAATCATCGGCTTTATAAAGTGCTGTAATTAACTCCTTCCCGCTTTTATCTATTTTATAAGTTTTAATTATTCCTTTTAAAATGAGATAAATTCTAAAAGAACGACCAGTTTCTTTATATACATGCTCTCCTTTTAGAAAGGTATATTGTTCTCCTTCATCATCAAAAAAATTCTTTAAATCGCTGAGATTGCGCAATTGATCCTCTTCAGGTATTGCGTTTGCTGCCAGCATTAAATCATTAAGTATAGTAGCTTTTGCGATTCTACTTTCTATGGCGCTAACCAGTTCCTCTTCCTCAAAAGGTTTGGCCAGGTAATCATCTGCACCCAAGTTCATTCCTTTGCGTATTTCTTTATGCTCGGTTTTGGCAGACAGGAATATAAAAGGTATTTGAACGGTGCAAGGATCTAAAGATAAGGCTTCAAGGACTCCATACCCATCTATCTTTGGCATCATAATATCACAAATAATCACGTCTGGACGGTTTTGTTTTGCAAGGGCAATGCCTATGTGGCCATTTGAAGCTGTAAGTACTTGAAAATTCAATAACTCTAATAATTCTGCAGTGTTTTCTCTCAAGGCAGTATCATCTTCTATAAGGAGTACTTTTTTCATGAAACACTATTATTTACTAATGGTAGTAAGATACAAAAAGTAGACCCTTTACCTGCATCACTAACAAATGATATTGTAGCATTCAAATTTTTTAAGTGATTTTGAACAATATTAAGACCAATTCCTGTTCCTGGGGTGAGTAATACATTTTCTGCTCTAAAGTAGCGATCAAAAATAAAAGGCTGCTCCTGTTTTGGAATACCTATACCTTGATCTATAATTTTTATTTCTAGATGCTCTGAAAGTTCCTTTACTTCGATAAGCACCTTAGTGTGCTCTCCAGAGTATTTTATGGCGTTATGAATAAGATTACTCAGAGATAATTCGAGAATTTTTTCATCAAAGGCTAATGTGATGTCATCGGCATTTTTAGGGTAGTGAATGTTCTGCCCATTTTTGAGGTGCATATTGGCATCATAAATCACTTCGTTGAGTACTTTACTTAAGGGAAATGAAGTAGTTTTATAAATAGCTTTCCCTGTATCTAGTCGCTCTATAGACAAGAAATCGTCTATAATAGTGTTGAGGTATTTCACCTTATTTTTTATGGTATTGAGGTGCCTTTCTCTTTGTTCTTGTTGGTCTTCAGTAGTATATTTTCCAACAAGTGTCGCAGAGGTAAGAATACCACTAATAGGGGTTTTGAACTCGTGTGAAACCAAGGATAAAAACTTCGTTTTTAATTCATTGAGCTCCTTTTCCTTTTGTAAGGCTTCTTTAGCGTTATTTTCGGCATTAATACGCAAAATGACCTCTTGCTTTAGTTGCTCTACGGCTTTATTTAAAGAATCCGTACGTTCATTTATCTTTTCTTCTAGGTGGTCATTGAGATCGGCAATTTTCATTTCACTTTCTTTGCGTACAGTGATATCGGTAATTAGAGACATGACATACCGATGATTGTGTAATACAAATGGGTTCAAACCAGCCTCTACTGGAAATTGAGTCCCATCCTTGCGCAACCCAAAGAGATCCCTTCCAGTTCCCATTTCTCGCTTCTGGCTGTGCTTCATGAAATTTTCAAAATGAGAATGATGCTCCTTATGATAAGAACTTGGAATCAGAACCTGCAAGTGTTGACCTTCTAATTCATTTTTGTTATATCCAAAAATCTTCCTAGCAGAAGAATTGGTTGCCACAATAACCTGATCAGAATTAACTACTACGATACCTTCTGAAGCTCCTTCAAATAAAATCAAAAAAGCTTCCTCTATACTTTCTTCAAAAAACCCCATAGCATAAAAATACAAATAAAGAATTATTAATTACGACATAAATCTAACTATAAATAACTAATATCTAATAAGATAGAAACTTAAAATTACATCAATTAAAATTATAGTCGCCTGTAATTACCACCCTCTTCTTACCAATTAATTCTATAAGTTCATATGGTGTAAGCTATCAATGAAAGTGAGGGAATGTTTCATTCTTTTCATTTAGAGAGGTACCCTACTTTACAAATAGTCTTACCTGCTATTGCTGTACTGACTTGGGTTATTCTTTGGTAAATCATGGAACCTGATCACATCCGACTTCTTTAAAAAAATACAAAAAAAGCAAAGGTTACATATTTCAGAATTCTGAATTAAAGAAGCTCTAATTTTTCTAAAATGTACTGCTCCTATAGGAGAAACTTGAGGTGTTAATCATGTGTGATAAACTTTACTTCAGGTATACATAACAGTCAGCTAGTAAAAAAATAGACTAAAAGTGGTAGTTAACAATGATAAAAATCATAGATTCTAGAAGTGAGTTGCTTTAGTTTTGAAACAAATATCTAGTTATGGAATCCACTATCAAAACAACAGAAACCTTCTACCACAACTTAGGTAAATTATTTTATGCCATTGCCTTTGCCGATAAAGCTATACGTAAAGAAGAGATCAATACCTTGCAGGAATATGTACAACAGTATTGGCTGGACTATGATGATTTAAAGGATGTTTTTGGCAGTGATGCTGCGCATCTTATAGAAATCGTTTTTGAAGGAGTTCAAGCTTTTGAGGAGACATCTAAAGAAATGTTTGATGATTTTATTATTTATAAAAACGAACAACCTCAATTATTTACCAAAAAAGTAAAGAAACTTATTATAGAAACATCCAAGGCCATTGCTAATTCTTATGCGGGAATTAATAAGTCAGAACTCGTTATGATAAGTCAACTGGAAATAGAATTAAACCGATAGTAACTACTCTTCTTGAATGAACTTTATAGATTACTATAACATATTAGGCCTTTCAAAAACTGCAAAAGAGGGCGATATTAAAAAGGCCTATCGCAAAATGGCGCGTAAATACCATCCTGATCTGAACCCTAACGATAAGGAAGCTGAACGCAAGTTTAAAGAAGTTAATGAAGCAAATGAAGTGCTTAGTCACCCTGAAAATAGAAAAAAATACGATAAATACGGAGAGAATTGGCAAAATGCTGAAGCTTATGAACAAGCACAAAAACAACAAAGAACGTCACAACAAGATACGTATAGAAAACGCAGAAGCTATAATCAAGAAGGGTATTCAGACTTTTTTGAATCAATGTTTAGTGGCCGGCAAAGACCTGGTACAGCGTACCGAGGCCAAGATCTTAAAACAGAGTTGCATCTCGATTTAATGGATGTTTATACCAGCAGTAAAAGAACACTTTCTGTCAATGGTAAAAATATAAGAATTACTATTCCAGCTGGGGTTACCAACGGGCAAACCATAAAGATTAAAAATCACGGTGGAGAAAGCCCTTCTAATGGGCCTAAAGGAGATCTATTCATCACCTTTATCATCAACAATAACACGCCATTTCGCAGAAAGCAAGCCGATTTATTCATCACTCAAGAAATCCCTTTGCTTACTGCAATATTAGGCGGATCACTGCTTATTAATACCATAGATGGTCAAGTAAAACTAAGTGTTAAAGAGGGAACTCCAAATGACACTAAAGTAAAATTAAAAGGAAAAGGTTTTCCCAAATACAAGCAAAAGGATTCCTATGGAGATTTATATGTCACTTACAAGGTTCAGATACCTCAAAGACTTTCTCAAAAACAAAAAGAATTGTACCGAGAACTCTTAAAACTGGAAGACTAATAAATATAAAACGTTGAAACTCTCATTAGCTTTTGGAACCAACAGCCCAGTAGAATCCCATTAGTAACTAGCCTAATAACAGAGCACCTACCCTTGTCATGATCTACCTAACGCTTCTATCTAACAAATAATACCAAAAACTAAAATTCAATTAACTACCCGCTTCACAAAAATAAAAAGCTGGCTATCACTAAGCAGATGCATAAGGGATTAAAGCAACAACCTCTACAAAGATCATTAAAACTCCCTGCTAGTGAGCCATTAAAATGGTACAACTGCTTCATATCACTACTATAGGACCTTCTAGTTCTGAAACCGATGAATTAGCACCAAGGAGTACTATAAAAGCATTAAAATCAGTGACTGATAAAAGTCATGTGGTATGCGTTTTACTCCAATTATCTTAGAGCTCTAAAATATCTGCATGAAGGCCATCATTCTCATTTTTGCTCTATTCCCTATCGCAAGCTGCAAACAACAAATTGATAATTCCAAAATTTCTGAAGAAATTATAGGAATAGAAGAGGAAGCTATACCTACAAATGTACCCGACTCTATGTATTTTATCTTTAAAAAAATTCAAGAGGAACAACTCAGAAGTCAACGGTTAAAAAAAGAAGGGTTAATCGGTACAGAAAACATTCTTCCAGCTTTAAAAGAATTAGTAGCGTCGAAAAGCATCTATAAAGAATCTGACGATTATCTTTTGGACTACACCTATCCATATCTCAATGAGCGCATAGATTCGAGCTTCCGCACATTTAATGAATTCTTTGCCAAAAACTATCTCAATACAGAACGTACCATAAATGACATTCTAGAAGATTATGAAATCATATGCGATACCTTGAGCATCCCGCGATTTAGAGATCAACGCATTATCAATTACAAATTAAAATCTGCTCATAATGATTTAATAAGTATCCTCCTCTACAAAGAAAATTATTACTCTGGGATGTTGCATTCTACTTATATGTTTGATTGCCTTAACTATGACTCTAAAAATCAAGAGTTCATTTACTTTGATACTTTCTTTATTGAAGGATCAGAAAAAATGGTGCATGACTTGATCAATAAAACCATCTTAGACCAAAGTTATCCCAGTGGTGACTATGCCGACTGCTGGCAACTCTCCCTAGATGATTTTATCATTTATAAAAACAACTTTGTTATCACTAATAATCACATCGTTTTCTATCTAGATGATTGTATTATTTGTCCCTATTATACGGGAGCCTATAAAGTCGCCATTCCGATCACCAAATTAAATCATCTTATTAGAACGCATCATAAATCCTTACTCCTTTAAATAAAAATTACAGGTTGTAACTCATCTAATTGTAAATTGTGAAAAGTAATTTTAAAAATATCGTTAATGCTGATAAGCCCGTTCTAGTGGACTTTTTTGCTGACTGGTGCGGCCCATGTAAAATGCTTATCCCAGTACTTGCAGAAGTAAAGAAAGAACTAGGTGATGCTATTAAAATTATAAAAGTAGACGTCGATAAAAACAAATCTCTAGCCGACCAATTTCAAGTGAGAGGTGTTCCTACTTTAATCCTTTTCAAAAAAGGAAAAAAAGTATGGAGACAGTCTGGCGTACTTCAAAAAGCCGATTTAATCCAAATAATAAAATCATCATGAAACCAATCAATACTTATATAGACCATACCTTACTCAAAGCGACAACAACTCCTGAAGAAATTTCTCAGCTATGTAATGAAGCAATAGACCAACAGTATTATGCCGTATGCATTAGTGGTTTTTATACCGCTTTCGCGAAAGCAGTACTTGAGAAATCTCCAGTCAAAATAGTCACCGTTATTGGATTTCCTTTTGGGACTGACACCACTAGCACCAAGGTGTTTGAAACCCAAGAAGCCATTGCAAATGGTACTCACGAAATTGAAATGGTCCTGAATATTGGAGTGCTAAAAGCAGGGTATTTAAAACAAGTAAAGGAAGATATTGCAGCGGTGCGAAATGCTTCGCAACATAAAATTCTAAAAGTCATCTTGGAAAACTGTTACCTGACAGATCGAGAAAAACGCATCGCTTGTAGGATTTGCTTAGATACTGGAGTCGATTTTATAAAAACCTCTACAGGATTTGGAAGTGGTGGAGCTACCATAAAAGACATGAAACTCATCAAGTCAGAAGTAGGTAATGACATCAAAATAAAAGCCTCTGGCAAAATTAACAACATAGAAAATGTGCATCAGTTCATAAGGTTAGGTGCTGATAGAATTGGAACTTCATCTGCGTTACAAATGATAGAGAATTAAATACGGCCTATTTCACGCACTACCTTATCAAAGAACCATAGCAGAAAAACAAAAAAAAGATCAATAGCAACATAATAGCACTAGCTCTTCTCAAATGATCCATTGCAAACTAAATAAATGATCTCTAATTTTCTAGATGATAACATCTGCCATACTCCTATTTTCAGAATACTTCAAACTGCTAGTGCTCACAAAGGAAACACTTATGTGCTTAAGATGCTGAATTGAATTACGCACGGAAATAATCCATGATTGTGGAAAAAAATAACTTGGACGCAGAGGTACTGAATGATCAAGTCAAAATACATCAACATGACATCTATTGTCTTCGAGCTGTCTTTACTGCTACTCATTTGATAATTCAATAAAATAGAAGTCAGGAACAGCTCGCTGCAGATGTGGATCATCCTTTTTTGTTTTTTTAAATAAAGACCTCTCTAATTGGAAGTTCGCTTTTGCGAAAGCGTCATTTAAAAAAAGACTCCTAACAACATTGGAAGATACAGATGATATTTATCATTCTTAAGTTGGTTCCTATTAGTGATATTTGAGTGATAATAGAATGATTAAAAATGAAATTAGGCTTTCTTGTTTGTTGCTCATTACTATTGGGATGCACTAGTGAAAGTACTAAAGTGTATCCGCAACGCACCAGCATCATAGAATCTGTATATGCCTCTATTATGGTGCAGCCCGACAGTCTATACCAAGTCCATTCTAGTGTGCAGGGAATTCTAGACGCACAATTTGTTCAAGAAGGTGATGAAGTAAGTAAAGGTGATGCCATCGCGCAAATAAAAAACACCGCCTCTACCCTACAAAAATCGAATGACAAGTTATCTTTTACTCTGTCACAACAGCAATATTTGGGTAATATATCCATACTTAAAACATTAAAAAATGATATTAAACGCGCTGCTCTACAACATAACAACGACTCCATTAATTTTTACAGACAAAAACGATTGTGGGAACGTAACATAGGTACTAAAGTTACCTATGAAAATAAAAAACTGATCTATGAACTTTCAAAAACGGCTTTAGAATCTCTTCAAAAAAGATATGGTTTGACCAAAATAGAGTTAGAAACTCAAATGAAACAGGCCCAAAACAAATACATGAGTTCTATAGCAACTGCTCAAGATTTTATAATTGCTAGTGAAATCTCCGGTAAGGTATATGCCTTATATAAAAAGCCTGGGGAACTAATAAATAGCCTAGAACCTATCGCTATGATAGGTAGCGATCAAATCTATGTGATAGAAATGTTGGTAGATGAGAAAGACATTGTTAAAATAAAAAATGGACAGTCAGTGCGATTAGTCCTAGATGCTTACCCAGAGGAATTGTTCATTGCTACCGTATCAAAAATTCACCCCAAAAAAGACGAACGCACACAGACATTCTTAGTAGAAGCACTTTTCAATGATCAACCCAGTGTCTTATATCCTGGACTTACCGGTGAAGGCAACATTATTATTGCACAAAAAAAAGAGGCCTTAATCATACCTAAATCTTATCTAATAGGGAACAACCAGGTTCTCACAGAAAAAGGAATAATAGAGTTAGAAACTGGCCTGGAAAACATGGAAAGTATGGAGGTAATCTCGGGCATTAACGAACAAACACCACTTATAAAAAAGAGCGATGATTAACTGGTCTGTGATATTAAGCATTGCAAAGACACATTTGCTCAGCAGATTCAAACAAACTGTTGTTGCGGCTTTAGGGGTGACATTTGGGATAGGCTCTTATATCACGTTAGTTTGTTTTATGACAGGTTTGAACCGCATGTTGGACAGCCTTATTTTAAATCAAACCCCACATATACATGTTTTTAATGAAGTAGAACCCTCTAAAAAACAACCTATAACCTACGACAAAGCGTTAGTAAGTGGCTTTAACATCATTCACTCTATAAAACCTAAGCAAAACCAGCTGCGCATTACAAATGCTCTACCACTGATGCAGTACCTGAACAAAAACCCAGATATATTAAGTGTAGTCCCCCAAGTTAAAACTCAAGTCTTTTATAAATCTGGAGCCACAGAAATAAGCGGCTTAATTATAGGAATAGACCCTTTAAAGGAATCTCGATTTTCAAATCTGGACGATTATATTTTAAATGGCTCTTCTCAAAGTTTACTAAATAGTAGTAATGGTATTTTACTAGGTTCAGGAATTGCTAAGAAGATGGTGCTCCAAGTTGGTGATCGCATTCAACTCATTACCCCAGGTAATGAGTTACTTTCTTTAAAAATTGTAGGTTTATTTCAAACAGGAATAGCAGAAATAGATGATAGTAGAAGCTATACTAAAATATCTAAAGTCCAACAGATTTTAATGCAGCCAAAAAATTACATCACCGATTTAAATATCAACCTTAAAGATATCCAACAAGCTTCCCGAATTGCTCAGGAAATAGCCACACAACACCATATTAATGCTGTAGATATCAATACGGCAAATGCCCAATTTGAAACGGGGACTACCATACGTAACTTGATTACGTATGCCGTTTCCATTACTTTATTGATCGTTGCTGGTTTTGGTATTTACAACATACTCAACATGCTTATTTATGAAAAAATGAATGACATCGCTATTCTAAAAGCTACTGGTTTCTCTGGTATAGATGTACAGTATATTTTTATGAGTCAGGCATTAATTATAGGTATTGTAGGTGGTATTCTAGGTCTTTTATTAGGTTTAGGATTAACGCTTCTTATTGACCAGACGCCTTTTAATACTGAAGCGCTCCCTACCATAACCACCTATCCTATCAACAACAACCCGGTATTTTATTTAATAGGAATCCTATTTGCTCTTTTTTCCACCTTTCTAGCAGGACTATTACCATCAATAAAAGCTAAGAATATTGATCCCGTTTCCATCATAAGAGGCCAGTGATATGAAATATGTTCTCGAAGCAAAAAATATCAATAAATATTTTAAAAAACCCAAGCCTTTTCAAGTCCTTAAAGATATTTCCTTTGGTATCAAAAAAGGGGAATTCACATCGATTATGGGCAAATCTGGGTGCGGAAAATCTACCTTATTGTATATACTCTCCACAATGGATACCGACTATAAGGGAGCCTTATATTTTAACGACACTCTAATAACAGGTCAGGACAAAAAGTTCTTATCTCGTTTTAGAAATGAGCACATAGGTTTTGTATTTCAGTTTCATTACTTGCTAGCTGAATTCAGCGTATTAGAAAACGTCATGTTACCTGCAAAAAAATTAGCTCAATTTTCCAAAGACGAAATAGAAGTTAAGGCTATAGAAAAACTAAAAATGCTAGGTATTGAAAAACTAGCTCTTAAAAAAGCTTCTCAAATATCTGGTGGCGAAAAACAGCGGGTTGCCATTGCAAGAGCTCTTATCAATGAACCGTCGATTATTATGGGCGATGAACCCACAGGTAATTTAGATAGTCATAATGCTCTGAATGTTTTTGATATCTTTAAAAAGTTGAGTTTAAAAGAGGGCTTGTCATTACTTATTGTAACTCATGATCACGATTTTGCAAAGAAAACAGATCGCATTATAGAAATGAGCGATGGTTGTATTAGGAACTCATAAAACAACCTCTATATCAAACTAACAAATAAAACTGAAATAGTAACACCCTTTTTATACCTATTAAATAAGGTGAGTATTCCAAAAAAATACATCACAAGACTTGATAATAATTAACATAAAAATTCATGAAAATAGGGTTAGCACTTTCTGGCGGTGGCGCAAAAGGCGCAGCTCATATAGGATTACTCAAAGCAATAACTGAACAAGGTATCAAAATAGATCATATCTCTGGAACAAGTGCTGGAGCAATAGTAGGCGCCCTATATGCTGCAGGACATTCTTGGGAAGTTATTTTAGAATTTTTTAAGCAAATTACGATTTTTGACCTCAGCAAGTTTGCCTATGGGAAGCCTGGATTTATTGATACTAATAAATTTGAGGAAGATTTGAGGCAATACCTGCCAGGTAATTCTTTTGAAAAATTAAACACCCGCCTGACTATTACAGCCACCGAAATTAAAAGCGGGAAATTAAAAGCTTTTCAGGAAGGCGATCTTATACACCGCATCCTAGCCTCATCAGCTTTTCCAGGTGTCTTCACACCTATAAAGATGGATGAAGGCTTTTATTTTGACGGTGGTGTGATTGATGATTTTCCAGTAGGCATTTTGATGGATTCATGTGATGCTATTATAGGCTCTTACGCAAATCCATTGAGTGCCGTTTCTATGAACTCTTTAGAACACTCCTATCAAGTGCTCCTCCGGGCTTTTGAAATAAATTTACACCATCAAGCAAAAAATAAATTTCATAATTGTGATGTTCTTATATGTCCACAAGGCCTGTCTCAATACCATACATTCAGTATAACTAGCATCCAAAATATATTTGAATTGGGATACCAAGAAGCTCATCAACAACTTCTACAATTTCAACAAAAATAAGAGGCATTATACAATAAAATTGGTTTTGCAGGTTGGAGCTATAGGTTTAGATAGTTACTTAATATTCTACTGATTAACGTTTGATGAATAACTAGAACTTTTTATTTTCTGTACGGAATTGTTCCTATTGAAATTTCAAAACCCTTAACCAAAAAATTGATATCGGTATCATCTTAATTTAAAAGGAGCCTCCTACTTCTCTGTCCAAAAGCCATCATTTGGCTTATTGGTCAGCTGCTTCATTTTTAGTATTCCTTCGTGCTTTTCGCTCTAACTTTCTGAAATATCCTCTAAATAAAATATTGTGTTGTAAAGCTTTCAAATTCTCATTTAATCGTTCACTACTTTGATGAATTTCACTAATCGTTGCTTGGATATCTTTAGGGAGAAGGCTATCGTTAATGACATAATTAAGGGTTCCTTTACTATTTTCTACCTTAGTCATAAAGTTTTTAAGTTGCTGGCTTACTCCAACCAATTGCTCGCTAGAGACCTCCACATTTTTAATGACATTATGCATTGAATTTCCAGATAAAGAGTCTGAAAACAATGTGTAGGCAAGAGTTCCTTTGTTATCTAATAATTCTGAAAACTCTTGAATTTCCTCTAAACTTTTTGAGGCTAGAACAGTGCTTCGTTTTATTTGAGCTACAGATTCTTGTAAGTCTTTTGCTGTTTGTGGGTCCTTTAAAAGCAAGGTAAGTGTTCCTTCTCCTTCTAATATTTGGGAGGTGATTTGAAGTAAATCCTCCGTCAGTTGCAGCGCCTTTTGATTGGTCATGCTCAAAGTAGACAGCATATCGTCTGTTGCAATTTTATTGATGGTCTGTAAGGTATCACCAGTTATTACTGGAGGAGCATTGCCTTTTTCAGGCACAATATTGACGATCATATTTCCTACCAGACCATCAGATCCAATAGCAGCAATCGCATTTTTATGAATAAAAGTCATGGTTTCCTTTTTTAAACGCATTTCTACAAGTATGGTAGAATCTGATGTCATAGTTATTTTACTTACTGTTCCTGCGTCAATACCAGAAAAGCGCACATTATTGCCTACTTGTAATCCATTTATATTATGGAACTCTGCTCTAAGAATTATGTTATTTTGAAATAAATGCTGCCGCTTACCTATGAAGTAGAGTGCTAGAATAAAAAGTGTAGTCGAGATAACTACAAAAATTCCTAAATTCCATTTTTGCTTTATTGTTTTTACCATCAGACTTTATTTAAAAAAAGCACGCACTTGAAGATCGGTGCTGCTCGATAGTTCTTGAAAGCTTCCTTCTATATAGTTTTTACCCTTGATCAGTAAAATAATCCGGTCTGCAACCACTCGGGCACAATCTACGTCGTGGGTAATAATTAGTGCAGAGGTTCCATAACTGCTTTGAATACTTTTCATAAGTGCAATTATTTCTTTTGCCGTGATAGGATCCAATCCAGTAGTAGGCTCGTCATAAATAATAATACTAGGGTTGAGTATTAATGCCCGGGCAAGAGCTACCCTTCTTTTCATTCCTCCAGATAATTCACTAGGCATAAGATCTAAGGCACTGCTAAGTCCCACACTTTTTAATGCCTGTTGCACTAGATGTTCTGTAGTTTCATTTATTTGCAACCGTTTTTTATGTTTGCGCAACGGGAATTCTAAATTTTCTCTTACTGTCATAGAATCATACAAAGCACTCCCTTGAAAGAGAAAGCCTATTTCTGTACGTAAAATATCCAAAGATTCCTGATTTAAAGAGGTAATGTCCTTATTTTTAATTGTAATACGACCACTATTAGGTTCCATAAGGCCCACAAGACACTTCACCATAACTGATTTCCCCGACCCAGATTTTCCCATGACCACAAGGTTTTCACCTCTGAATAATCGGAGGTTAAAATTATCCAATACTTTATTGGATCCAAATGATTTTTGCAGGTTACTTATTTCCAAAATCACCTCCCTATGTGTATTACTTTCTGTCATATTTCAAAAAATATATCTGAAATAAAAACCGCGATAAAGTCTACCACAAAAAGAATCATAGAGGCATACACAACAGCAGAGTTAGAAGCCTTTCCCACTCCTGCGGTACCTTTTTCACAATAATATCCTTTATAACATCCTATTAAACCAATTACAAAGCCAAAGAAAAAAGACTTTATCGTCGCTGGCAAAAGGTCATTAAATGTGATGGCATCAAAGACTTTATTAAAATACAACACAAAAGAAACTCCTCCTTTTAAATACTCTACTAATGCAGAACCAAACAAAGCTACTGCATCACCAAAAATAATGAGCAACGGCAGCATCAATGTTGTTGCTGTGATGCGTGTCATTACTAAATATTTAAATGGATTTGTACCAGAAACCTCCATAGCATCTATTTGCTCTGTCACTCTCATGGAACCTATCTCTGCTCCTATTCCTGAACTTATTTTACCTGCACAAACCAATGCTGTAATTACAGGCCCTATTTCGCGTACTATTGAAATGCTCACCATAGAGGGCATCCATGAAACCGCACCAAACTCAGATAAAGTAGGTCTGGATTGCAGGGTAAAAACCAATCCTAGAATAAAACCCGTTACCGCTACTAATAGCAATGATCTATTACCTACTAAGTAACATTGCCTCCATAATTCTTCCCATTCAATTGGAGCGGAACCTACAGATTTAAAATACCTCTTTGCAAAAAAGGTCATATCACCTATTTCAACAAGTGCGTTATACGTTTTATCAGCTATATTTATCGATGAGGCCATTTTTTGTATCTCTTCAAATTTAAAACAGGCCTCCCCTAAAGAAAATGATATAAATCAGTAAAAGGTTCCTTGAAGCGATTTGTCATTATGAAGATCACTTTTAAAAAAGCATACACAGCTCTCGCATGCTTGCAGCAAGAAATAAGAAGTTACAACCAATTCCACTAAGTAGTTTTTAGTCCCTACAAAAGAGCGAGCGAGGATCTTCACGGTACGCAGTACTTTTATTGTGGTTCACAGGTTCTTAAAATTAAAATAGGAACCCGTGCCATGTTTACAATTTTTGATAGATGTGAATTAGAGAATATGCGATCGATAAAAGATTCTTTATGAGCCGATAAAACTTGCATTTGAATACCTAGCCGCTGTATAGACTCTTCAATTACAGCAATAGGTTCCTCGTCTATATGAGTTTCATAAATTACTGGGGTACCATGAAAGTATTTTATAATATCCTCTTGTTCCTTCTTATAATCTATAGAGTCAATGACAAAGCCATAATTAAGACGCATAACGTATATGGTGGATGGATACTTTTTAACCAGTTGAGCAAAAGGTTCCTTTCCACATTCATCAAAGGAATCATCATAATCCAATAAATATTCTATGTTACTCGGGTATACAAAATTAAAACCGTCTGGAATCGCTAGCAATGGACACTCCGTTTTACGTATAATACGCAAGGTATGCGAACTAAATATGGATTCCATGATATCGCTCTTGCCATCGGTGCCACAAACTATTAAATCAATATTATAGGAAATAACTGCGTCATTGATAGCTTTAGTAAAAACATCATAATCCACTATAGTATAAAAAGTAAAATCTTCTTTTGCTGTTTGCTTGATAAGCTGTTCTTTGATCTCTTTAAGACTGTCTTGATGATCTCTTAACAATGCCGAACTAATAGCGTCTTTAGGGTTAGCTACCATAAGGTCATCCATCGTGTAGTCCCAGAATTTTTGAACACTTAATAAGTGAAAATTACATTTTTTACCTTTAAAAAGTTTTAAAGCATAATCATGTGCGTTTTCAGATTTAACGCTTAAGTCAGTAAGTAGTAAAATGTTATCCATCCTGATTTATTTAAAGAATTAAAATTAACAGAAATGAATGAGGGAAACTATGACGAAAATCAATTAATCAATCCCCATTTTTCAAGATGACCCTATTGAATTTATAAGAGTTGAACCCCATTTTATTTCCCCTGAATACCTCTATAAACCCAGTGCCCATTTTCTTTGCAAAATCGAGAATTTTCATAAATCATCTCTACGTTGTTATTTTCTATGTAAAAGGCTTTAAACGCTACCGCACCAGTGCTATCTTTATTTAAACCTTCCATGCTATGAAGTACTACAAGTTTGATCCAGTTCACAGAGTTGGTCCAATTTTCTATTTGCTGAGCCTCTTTATTTTTAGGTCTTATAGAACTATGACAGCTCTCTTTTAAAAACGCGATATTACCTAGTACAAAAGCACTGTATCTAGAACGCATGAGTTGCTCTGCAGTGGTTGCTAGAAAGATATGTTGATGTACTTTTTTACAACAGTTTTCATAAAGACGGGAAGGATCGCAGGGACATTTCATAAAAGTGAGTGATTTATGCCTTTTTAATCTAATAAAAGATTGTTTTCAGTTAACTTAAAAGCCTGCTCTGCTAATAAAAACAAGGGATCTCCATGCTTTTCCGACCAAAATCCGTCAAGCACATTTTTAGAAAAACATTGGTAAGTCACCACACCTTTAACATACTGATTTTGCTCCCCTAAATAAGTAAAATTAATAACCAAAATTTGATCCCTAAAAAATCCAGTACCCATTTGAACCTGATGGCCACTGTTATTCCATACGGCGTCAATCCTTTTAGTAGCACCTAATGACAAACTAAGTTTCCCTTTGTAACTGCTCTTTACAGCGTCTTGATTGTACCCATTGATGAGGTAATCCCCAACCAAGTCCTCTACAGTCATGTACCTCTCATTTTTATACAAAGGTAAGACCTACCACGTTGAAGTGGATATACTTTATATTTGTGCTTTATCTAATGATTATGGCCAAGCAAGGGAAAGAAAAAAATCTCAGAAACAAGAATAAGCATACCGAGCTTATCGAGCGCATTAAAAACAAAAAACGTACCAAAAAAGAACTGCGTACCGAGCGTCTAAAAGCGATTACTAAGGCTGCACAAGAAGCCGCCAAAAAAGAAAATTCCTGATCGAAAAAAGAAAATAAAGCAACTGATCTGTTTTTAAGACAGCTATTTAATCGTAAAAGAAAGTGGGTCTTGATAAACGTTCCCCTCGCTCCCTAAAATTGTTAAGACTCCCTATCATTCCCTACCTTTGCAACATGCGCAACCTACAGATTGATAATAGCTTTACCAACTCCTTACCTAAAGATCCCATAACGGAAAATTACACCCGACAGGTAGCACATGTAGCGTTTTCAACAGCGCTACCACTAAAATTCCCTAAGAGTAGTTTGATACATGTTTCCAAGCTCGCAAAAGAACTAGGTTTTACCAAAGAAGAGATACAGTCCGATGAGTTTTTACTACTCTTTACGGGCCAGCACCTGTACCCAAACACAGAATCTTATGCAATGGCTTATGCCGGACATCAATTTGGCAATTGGGCTGGACAGTTAGGCGATGGCCGCGCGATCAATTTGTTTGAGACCTTGCAAGATGGCAACCGCTGGGCTTTTCAATTAAAAGGCGCTGGTCCAACGCCCTATTCGCGCCGTGGTGATGGCCTAGCGGTCTTGCGATCCAGTATCAGAGAACATTTGTGCAGTGAAGCCATGCATCATTTAAGCATTCCTACCACTCGATCCCTATCCCTGGCATTAAGTGGCGAAGAAGTATTGCGCGATATCATGTACGAAGGCCATCCCGCTTTTGAAAAAGGAGCTATCGTCTGTCGGGTAGCCCCTAGCTTTATACGATTTGGTAATTTTGAGTTGGCTGCCGCTCAAGGCGATAACGAACTTCTCAAACAACTTGCCGATTATACGATTGCTAGCTTTTTTACAGACATCAAAACCAGTGGTGCCGCAGCTTATTTACAATTCTTTCAAGAAGTAACAGATCGCACCTTAGCAATGATCATGCATTGGCAGCGAGTAGGCTTTGTACATGGGGTAATGAATACCGATAACATGTCCATTCTAGGACTGACAATAGATTATGGACCTTATGGGTGGTTAGAGCCTTACGACCACGGCTGGACTCCTAATACCACCGATAGACAACATAAAAGGTACCGCTATGGTGCACAACCTGAAATTGGGCTATGGAATTTACTTCAACTGGCCAATGCCCTTTTTCCATTGATAGAAGATGCGCCGGCTCTTCAAAGAATTCTAGATAGTTATACAACCGCTTATCAAGTACAGTATTTAGATACAATGATGAATAAGATCGGTATCTATTACACTCATAAAGACGACCGTGATTTGATACAAAAACTAGAAGAAAACCTGCACCTTCACGAGACTGACATGACTATTTTTTATAGGGAATTGAGTAAAATTGATGCAACAACAGCCGTAAAAGACGCTTTTAAAATCATTTCAGCGTCATTTTACACCAATACTGCTCTTAACGAAAAGCATAAAAATACTTGGTTAGAATGGTTAGAAAGCTATATTTTAAGGCTAGGATTTGATTTAAAACAAACTGATCATGACGACTTCGCTTTCGCGAAAGCGAGAATAGAAAAAATGAACAAAACCAATCCTAAATACGTTTTGAGAAACTACATCTCACAGCTGGTTATCGATGCGGCTGACCAAGGTGATGATGAATTACTTGGAGAGGTATATGAAATGCTACAACACCCCTACGACGAGCAGCCAAAATTTAAAAAATGGTATGCTTTACGACCAGAATGGGCGCGATCTAAAGTAGGTTGTAGTATGTTGAGTTGTAGTAGTTAAAAGGTACACAAGTCTCGATGCTCCCATTATAGATGTTGCCCAATATATCACGAACACAATCTTTTTTTAAGTCACAAGAACCATACACCTTATCTATGGGCTGGTCATTAGAGAGTTGGAGCGTTAACAAGTTTTAGTCTGTCTATTGTCTATCAGATAAATATTATATTTGAGGTATTCACTAACCAAAAACGATGTCCATTTACCTTACCTACCCCAACCAAATAATACTGTAAATTTGAGAAAAGCAACTTATCTAGACAAGAAGCTCGTATCTGAAATACTGGTTTCTGCCTTTTTACCATTGAAAGGAGAAAACTCTATAAATCTTGTGGTAAAACAAGATCGAAAAAGAACAGAGCGCATGCAGGTGCTAATGGAGTACTTATTTGAAAGAGCCTTACTTTTTGGAGAAGTTTATATATCAGATAATGACCAAGCATGTATCTTATTGAAATTCCCTCACCTAGAAAAAATCACTTTTAGAACCATCATTCTAGACCTTAAAATGGCCTTTACATGTATAGGTATAGAACGTATTTTTGGTGTGATAAAAAGGCAGCACATAGCACATAAAAACTATCCTAAAGAAGAACATATAAGACCGGTTATACTTGGGGTTAAAAGGGAATCTGACGGTAAGGGGACTGCTGTCCGTTTAATGATAAAACTCAGAAATAAATATAAGAACAACACGCTACCCGTCATCATAGATGCGGCATCCATAAACAATGCTCAAATGTATCAGAAATTTGGGTTTAGGCTTATTAAAAAAGAAGAAACTCTTGGTTTTCCGATTTACTTTTTAAGGCTCAATTAGTACTTGGCTGCAATGGTTAAAAGTTTATTTAGAGCGACTGGTGTTTGATGTGCAGCAAACTGATGATGACGACTCCGCTTTCGCGAAAGCGAGAATAGAAAAAAGGAGCAAGACTACAAAATACGTCTTGAGAACCTACAATCTCACAGCTGGTTAGAGATAAGGCTGACCAAGGTGTTTATAAATTACTGCAACACCCATACGACGAGCAGCCAAAATTTGAAAAATGATATGCCTTGCGACCAGAACGGGCGCGCTCTAAACTAGGTCGTAGTTGTTAAGTGTAGGATAGATTTTACTAAATTCTTTGGTATAAAGGACATCCGAAGCATCTGGCGTTTTGATCTACAGTAAAAATAACCGACAACTCGTAAATACCGCCTGTACGACCTAATCCCGATACATTAACATCGTAAGAAATACCAAATTTAAAATTCTCGTACTGAAGCCCTCCTAATAAATTAACTGAAGTAATTAAATGTGAATTGGAAGTATTGCGATTAGGATTAGTTGCCATTATAGTTCCAAAATAAAATAAATCAACTATGAATAAAGAACCGAAATCAAACCTATTGTAATCGCCTTGCTGCATATAATTTGCGGTGATCATTAATTTTGTAGAATACGGTAAGAATGTTAAATCTAAATAATCTGCTAGTTTAAATTCATAACCTGCAGTAATAGCAGCCAAAGAATTAAGAGGTAAATTACCTCCAGGTGCAAGAGAAATATTAGGCTTATTCAAATGTTTGAGAGAAGCTCCTATCCAAAAATCTTCGTTATTAAAAAGCAGCGATGCACTGACGTCTAAATAAGAAACCTGATCATTAGGATTTAAATTATCTATAGAAATTGGATTGATGGTTTCATTAGTCAAGTCGATCTGATCTTCTAAAATAAGGTTATTGAAATTAAATGACTTGAACCCATAACCAACTTCAATACCTGGTCGAAAATCCCACTCGTCTGTCAACTTTACTTTATAGGCATAGGCCAGGTTGAGCTGCGTGAGACTGAAGTTGGTAAAACGTTCTCGCTGACTCAATACATTTACGCCCACTCCACTATTCATGGAAGGAACCCAAGTGTTAAAATTGGCGTAGTCACTATCTACCCTAAAATTAAGGTCAGGCCATTGGGTTCTATGCAACACCCCAGCTTTGGTTGTTTCTTGAAATCCAGTAAACCCTGGATTTAATGTTTCAGGGAATAGGTAATACTGAGTAAATATGGGATCTTGAGCATCCATAGTGGGTACAAAACCTAAAATACAAACAGAAATAATTAGTATACTTCTCATTATGTTTAATCTATTTTTATGAATGGACCTTCGGCAGTAATACGTTCTCCGAAGAATGTTTTGGCATTTAATTGGTAATAGTAATTCCCGTTTTCAGCCTCTCTTCCATTGATTAAACCATCCCATCCAGCGATCGTCTCCCCAGATTCAGAAAAAATAAGAGAACCCCAAGTATCATAAATATTAAATTCCAACTCTTCTAATCCTTCTTGTCGTGGTCTAAAGTTATCGTTCAAATTATCTTCATTAGGGGTAAATGCGCTAGGCATGATCAATTTGTATCCTTTGGATATAAAAAGTGTGATGACAAAGGTCTTGACACATCCGTATTCATAGGTAACCGTTTGAATAATGGTATACTGACCAGCAGTCACATAACTATGTATTGGATTCTCTTCGGTGGAGAACGTACCATCTCCAAAATCCCAAGAAATAGATAAAGGGGCTCCTGTAGCTGTATTGGTAAACTGTATGGGATCTTGAATAGAGTATTCCCCATATGTAGAGAACCCTATAGAATCACTTAAAAAACCAGGATCTCCTATAACTTGTAACGCAACATCAAAGTTGTAGGTTTGAATACAACCTCTGGCATCTGTTGCCGTAAGTGTAATCAATCCATTTTGACCAGTGGACATAAATTCATTATTGGCACCACTAACACTCCCATTGGACCAGCTAAAAACAAATGGCGGGACTCCACCAGAAACAGCTGCGACAAAATCTTGAGAAACGTTGTTAGTTGCACAATCTACATCAATGCTATCGATGACAGAAAGCTCAATAGGTGAAGGTCTGGTTATCGTAAAACTTCTATCCTCAGTACAACCTTGACTGTCAGTCACAGTAACTAGATAATTACCTGATGTAATGTTATCTAAATCCTCAGTGGTTGCTCCATTAGACCAGCTATAGGTAAAAGGCGGTGTTCCTCCAGATACGATGACATTGATGGCACCCGTAGTTGCATTGTCACAATCTATAGCATTAGTACTGCTTCCATCTACTACAAGTGGTGATGGCTCTACAATAGTAAAAGTTTCATTTATAAAACAAGGTGTTCCATCTTCAATAGTAACAGAATAGATTCCTGGTGCTAGATTATTCCTGTTCACACCAGCAGTACTACCATCACTCCATGTCAGTGTTAAGGGTTGTAAACCTCCAATAAAATTGAGTGCTATACTTCCGTCATTTGCTCCAGTACAGGAGATATTTGTCACCACTGGACTGATGTCAAAAATAGGCGCTTCAGAAACAAAAAATGTTGCGGTCTTTGTGCATCCCAAACGGTCTGTTACAGTAATATCATAATTATCAGAACCTAAGTTTGCCTGAAAGAACCCTGTGGCAAGATTGCTCCATGCCGCCGTATACGGCCCACCATTCCCACCGCTAACACTTATGGTCATCGTGGCATCATCTGCTCCATAACAGGTGATTGGCGTTTGTATATTAGTAATGACCATATCGTCCGGTTGAAGAATCTCTAAACCTGTAAGTTCTTTTACTCTTCCATTTGCATCTGTGATACGCACCGTGTATATTCCAGCTGATAAACCAGTAACTACTTGTGTAGGACCAAACATGTTGATGATGCTTGTTACCAAAGTTCCTGAACTATCAAAAATTTCAAACGTATAAGGCGCTACAGAATCTTGAGTAATAACAATACCAAGTGCTCCATCAGAATCTCCAAAACAAACCAAGTCCACATGCGCACTTAGATCTTCCTCAAATAACAATTCTGGTGGTTGTGTCAAAGTAAAATTGAGGAGTACTGGTGGACATACACCGTCATCAATAGCTACTGTATAATCGCCAGCTGCTAGATTGTTGATATCCTGAGTAGTCGCTGCAAAACCATTGGGACCCGTCCAAGAATAGGAATACAGGCCAGACCCTCCATTTACAGAAAGGTCTATTGCACCGTCACTACCTCCAAAGAAACTAACGTTAAAACTGTTATAATCAGAGAGTGTAGCACTTGCGTTGATCTGTGGGTTAACGGTAATCGCATAAACAGCTGGCGGCCCTTCACAGCTAGAACCATTTGTGTTAAAAGTAGCTGTAGCGGTATACGTGACTGTTAGCGGATTTGTAGTACTATTTACAAGTGTTTGCACAGGAATAGTATCAGTTCCGGTTAAGGTGACCCCAGAGATTCCAACAGGTACATTTGCCGTCCAGTTGTACGTAATATTTCCAGGTAAAGCAGAGGAGAGCATCACCAAATCTGTTGAGAATTGATTGCATAACGTTTGGTCTGGAATACTAAAGTCTATTAGCGGGGTTGGAAAAACATCAATAGTTACGGTAAAATTGTTTCCTGTACAAATTCCAGCAATAGGACTCAAAGCATAGACCACGGTTCCTATTTGTGCGGTCGTATTTGTCAAGTTTTGAGTAAAGTTAGCCTGCGGAGTAACTTCTGAAGTGGCCCCATTCACAACACCAGTAGGAGTACTACTTATAATTGTCCAAGTATATTCTGTATTAGAAGGAACTGTATTCACTCCTCCTTGATTAGGATCCATAGTAAATACTTCTGACGTACAAACCACATAATTCTGATCTTGAATCACTGGAAACTGAGAAATAATCACCTCTGCCGTATCAGAAACAATAAGTGGACAACCACCAGTGGTAAACGTAATTTCACAGTAGTAATAGGTAGTCCCTGGAATCGTGTTTTGTGGCAGGAAAGAACTGGAAGTCGCTCCAGTAATAGGAGTTCCACCAGTGGTACTGTCTAACAAATTACTGAACCACTGATAATTAGGCGTTGCTGTACCATTACTAAAAGCTACATTCATTAAGTTAACAGTATCGCCTTCACATACATTACTATCAACAGGTTGAACAGTTACCATAGGTGCTGGAACTATTTCCACCACACTGACATCACTGGTAACATTACAGCCTAGACCAGTTTGGACAATTTCACAATAGTAATAAGCGATCCCTACCGTATTTGTAGGTGGAGTAAAGGTATCAGAAGTCTCACCAGTGATTAGTGTTCCACCGCTATTAGAGTTGGAATTATTAGTATACCACTGATACGAATAACTTCCTAATCCTCCAGTTGCCACAACTACTAAATCATCTGAAGCAGCTCCTTGACATTGGGTTTGATTGGAAATGGGTTGGGAAGAAACCATCGGATCTTCTATTACTATAACCTCAGCTGCTGCACTGCTAATGGAACTACAGCCATTACCTGTGAAGGAAGCTATTGCATAAAAGTAATAATTCCCAGATGTGGTGAACGCTGGAGGTGTATACGTATCCATAGTAGCACCAGAAATAAGGCTTCCTCCTGTATTTGAATTGACTGTGTTAGAATACCACTGATAAGAGATTAATCCCGCACCATCTTGAACGGCAACTGTAAGTGGCACAATGGATCCTCCTACACATATATCTTGAGTTCCTAAGGGATCTGTAGCTATTGTTGCCTCATCAACCACTTCTACTCGAGCAATAGTTGATGTGATCGCTGAACACCCACCTTGAGAAAACATGATCTCACAATAATAAAACAACTCTCCTAATACATCAGATGGCGGTATAAAGTTAGCGTTGGTCTCTCCTGCAATAGCAGTTCCCCCGCTAGCACTAGCAGTGGTATTACTGTACCATTGATAACTTGCTGTTCCTGTTCCATTTGAAAAAGCAACAGTCAGTACATCTGCACTTCCGTTAATACACAGCTCTTGGTTGGTTAAGGGCTGGATCGAAAATGACGGAGCAGGAACAATCTCGACACTAGCTACATCACTAGTAACATTACATCCTATTCCGGTCTGTGTAACTTCACAGTAATAATAAGTAATACCTATCACACTAGTATCTGGAGTAAAGCTCACTCCATTTGCACCTGCTAATAACGTTCCACCGATAGAAGAGTTGGAAGTGTTTTGATACCATTGATAACTAAATGTACCTGTTCCATTTGCTGCAGCAACAATTAAATCATCAGGAACTGCTCCTTGACAATGCGTCTGGGTAGGCAGCGGTTGCATGCTAATATCAGGGTCAGGTCTAACGATGACTTCTGCAACATTACTCGTAGTTGATCCACAACCTATGCCATCAAGTGTTGCTACCACATAGAAATAAAAGGTTCCCGCTGTCACGAAAGTAGCCGGAGTATAAGAATCTTGATCAGCACCAGCAATCAAGGTTCCACCAGAGGTAGAATTACTTGAATTGCTAAACCATTGATATGTAATGACACCTGTTCCGTCTTGAACAGCAACAGTCAATGGCATAATAATACCTCCTTCACACAATTCTTGTGTCACTAAAGGTTGAGAAGAGATCGTCGGTAAAGGTACGACCTCTACTCTAGCTGTTGTTGAAAAAATAGAACTACAACCTCCTTGAGAAAAGGTGATCTCACAATAATAGAAGGTTTCTCCTAAAGTGTCTGCAATAGGGTTATAGGTACTAGAAGTAGCTCCCGTTATTAGAGTTCCAGTGGTAATATCATTAACACTGTTGCTGTACCATTGATAAGAAGGAGTTCCTGTTCCATTAGCATAAGCTAAGGTGAGCGGATCTGGCATACCGTTAATACAGACTGTTTGATCTATTATAGGTTGAGAGGTAATGATAGGTGCTTCCACTACAATGACTTCGGCAACATCACTAAGAGCATTACAACCTTCACCTGATTGTATTATTTCACAATAATAAAAGACCGTTCCTACAGCTGCAGTAGGTGGTGTAAAAGTATCATTGGTCTCACCTACTATAGCGGTACCCCCAGTGTTGGAATTGGTTGAGTTAGTGTACCATTGATAACTAAAGGTGCCTGTACCGTTTGCTGCTACCACATTTAAGTCATTAGGAACTGCTCCTTGACAATGAGTTTGTGATGCAAGTGGTTGTGCCGTCACGTCTGGATCGGGTACAACGTTTACTTCCGACACATCACTAGCAGTATTTCCACATCCTGTTCCATTTAAAGAAGCTACCGCGTAATAATAAAAGTTACCAGCCGTATTAAAAGCAGGTGGTGTATAAGAGTCTAAAGTAGCTCCCAAAATGGCAGTACCACCAGTATTCGAGTTGGTCGTATTGGAATACCACTGATAGGTTATAGTTCCTGTTCCTCCAGTTACTGCTATGTTTAACGGCATGATCATCCCGCCTTCACATATATCTTGTATCACAGCAGGTTGTGCACTAATGGTTGGAAGTGGCTCTATATTCACTTGGCCTGTATTTGTTACTATAGAACTACATCCTCCTTGAGAGAACGTCAATTCACAATAATAAAAAACAGTTCCTGTCGGAGTATTAGGTGGCGTGTAAGAGCTCATAGTTGCTCCAGAAATTATAGTTCCAGAAGACGTGTCATTTACCGTATTGCTATACCATTGATAACTTACGGTTCCTGTTCCATTGGTAAAAGCAACACTTAGCGAATTTACCGTCCCATTCAAACAGAGTTCTTGTAATGCTTCAGGCTGTGTAGTAATCGTTGGCGCAGGAACTATTTCTACTCTAGAAGTAGCACTCACCACCTCACAACCAGCAACGTCTTGTGTAATTACACAATAATAATAGGTTATTCCCACAGCTGTTGTAGGTGGAACATAGGTTGCGGTAGTAGCTCCTGCAATTGCAGTACCCCCTGTGTTTGCATTGACTGAGTTGGAATACCATTGATAACTGATGGTTCCCAATCCATTGGCTATGCTTAGCGTAAGATCATTTGGGATGGCTCCTTGACAGTGTGTTTGATTTGCAAGAGGTTGTGCTGTCACCTCTGGATCAGGGACAACCTTTACCTCAGCTACTTGACTAGATACAGCATTACAACCTATTCCATCTAGAGTAGCTATTGCATAGAAATAAAAATTACCTGACGTATTAAAAACAGACTGCGTATATGCATCTGCAGTAGCTCCTAAGATGGCAGTACCACCAGTATTGGAATTGCTTGTATTAGAATACCACTGATAGGTTATAGTTCCTGTTCCTCCAGTTACTGCTATGTTTAACGGCATGATCATCCCGCCTTCACAAATATCTTGTGTCGTTAAAGGTTGTGTAACAATAGTTGGTTGTGGATACACCTCTACTCTTGCCGTATTAGAAAAAATAGAACTACAACCTCCTTGTGAAAAAAGTAATTCGCAATAATAGAACAACTCGCCTACAGGGCTACTAGGTGGTGTATAGGAACTACTAGTTGCACCGCTAATAGGTGTTCCGCCTGTAGTGCTATTTGAAGAATTGCTGTACCATTGGTAGGTTGCTGTACCTGCACCGTTAGTAAAGGAAACGTTTAAAGCAGCTAAAGTACTATTAATACAAATTTCTTGATTCGGATTTGGTTGTGTTGTAATACTAGGTGATGGAACAATTTCAACAGTTGATATATTACTAGTCACCTCACATCCGGAAGCTGCTTGAGTAATCACACAGTAGTAGTAAACTGTTCCAACAGTACTTGTAGGAGGAGTATAAGCAGGAGACGAAGCTCCTGCGATAAGAGTTCCTCCTGTATTAGATGCGGTATTATTGGAATACCATTGATATATTAAAGAACCTATCCCGCCTGAGGCAGCTACGACCAAATCATCAGCTGCAGCATTTTGACATTGAGTTTGAGATGTTTGAGGTTGAGTAGTAATGATCGGGTCATTGACAACATTAATAGTGGCTACGTCACTAAGAGTAGAACCACAACCTGTACCGTCAAAAATAGCTTCTACATAAAAATAATAAACTCCAGGAGCAGTAAATACGGGTGGTGTATAGGAAAGCTGATTAGCTCCTGCTATAGCGGTCCCACCGCTTGTATTGGAATTTGTAGTATTGCTGTACCACTGATAAGTAGCATTTCCAAAACCTCCAGAGGTTGAAATGCTTAGCACTTGACTTGTCCCTCCCTCACAAATGTCCTGAGTATTGATAGGGTTTGTTGAAATTATAGGCAACGGATGTACTTCAACTCGAGCCGTGTTAGAAAAGATAGAACTACAACCTCCTAGCGAAAAAGTAATCTCACAATAGTAAAATAACTCCCCCACTGCATCAGTAGGAGGTACATACGTATCACTTGTTGCTCCTACAATCAAACTGCCGCCAATAGTGGCATTTGTGGTAGTGCTATACCATTGATAACTAGCTGTACCAGCTCCATTTGTAAAGGCTACCTGAAGGGACTGTGCATTGTTCGTGGAATTGCCATCTAAACAAACATCTTGGTCTGGTATGGGTTGAGAAGTTATTAGGGGAGCCGCCACGATGATCACCTCAGCCGTATCACTTGTGGTTTCACAGCCTGAAATACTTTGAGTAATCACACAATAATAATATAAGGTGCCTAAATTAGTAGTAGGTGGCGTAAAACTAGCGTTAATTTGTCCTACCAATAGGGAACCTCCTGTATTGGAATTGGTCGTATTGGAATACCATTGATAGCTTGGAGTTCCTAATCCATTAGCGACAGCAACGTTTAGTGCGGTAGCATTAGCTCCTTGACAATGGGTTTGAGTAAGTAATGGTTGAGTGGTAACAATAGGATCTGCAACGACATTAATAGATGCTACATTGGAAGCTACGCTTCCACAACCACTTCCATCATAGGTAGCTACAGCGTAATAATAAAATGTTCCAACAGTTGAAAAAGTTGGTGGTGTGTAAGTTGCTTGATTAGCTCCGGGTATGGAAATTCCACCTGTATTCGTATTAGAAGTGTTTGAAAACCACTGATAAGTAAGGTTCCCTATACCACCAGTAGCTTGCACATTTAAATCAACAGCGTTTCCTCCTTCACAAATTTCTTGGGTATTAAGTGGGCTTGTTATAGTGGGCAATGGAAAAATAGTAACTCTAGTTGTATTGGTAAGAATTGATGCACAATTACCTGAAGGAAATGTGATTATACAATAATAGTACACGGTGCCTACTACTGTATTATCAGGAGTAAAGGACACATTAGTTGCCCCTGTTATCAAAGTTCCGCTAGTAGTAGTATTATTTAAATTGCGATACCATTGATATGTGGGGGTTCCAACCCCATTAGCCACAGTAAAAGTGACTGGGCTTAAAACTCCACCTGTACAAATTTCCTGAAAAGCTATGGGTTGATTTGCAACTATAGGAGCTGGAATTACGTCAAAACTTACGGAATCACTACATCCATTGTCGTCGGTAAAGGTAATAGTAGCATTCCCTGCATTTCCACCCGTTACAAGACCACTAGAATTGACAGTAGCTACAGAAGAATCTGAAGACATCCAGTTTGATCCACTTGTACTCGCAGTTAACTGTGAGGACTGTCCAGCACAGGAGCTTAAATCTCCTAAAATTTCTGCTTCTGGAAAGATTTCAAATGTTTGATCTAATGCGGTAACCGTCCCACATTCATTCGTCACGACAAGAGCAACCGTATAAATTCCAGAAGTTGGATAAGTAATATTGGTAGGGTTAGCTTGGGAAGATGTCGCTGGCGTCCCGCTAGGAAAGCTCCATGCATAAGTAATATCATTAGAGTCAGGAGCACACGGGTCCACCACAGCAGTAGGAGAAATGGTACTGTTTATGCCGTTTTGGCAAAAGTCTGCTATACTATTGATGCTCACCGTAGGAGGCTTTTTGACAATAATATTTTGAGGAACAGACGATACCGTACCACAACTACTTCCAGAAATTGTAGCTTGTAGGGTGTAGATCCCCGGTGTTACAAAATTAAATTGCGGCTCTTCAGAAGTAGCATTTGTGCCGCCTTCATAACTCCAATTTTCTGGAGCTATTCCACAATACGCATCTTGATAGGTAACCTCCCAAGAGTAACTTAAGGTGCTGCAATTATAAGTGAGGTCGGTATTGTTGGTTGTCGCTACATTTAATGGCGTACAACCCTCTTGTGTACTGAAAGCAAAATCAGGAATTAAGGGTGCTTCAATACATATTTGTTGAGTAATAATATTTGTAGTTCCACAAAAGTTTTCCGCGTATAAAGAAACCGTATAAGTGCCCGGGGTAGAATACGAATGAATTGGTTCAAAATCAGTGTAAGTAGTACCATCTCCCATATCCCAAAACCAGCCAGCTGTAGTGGTACAATTTATACTATATCCCCCTGTAGTAGTATTAATTATAGGTAAAGCTACATTTATACATGCTTTATCTGGAATATTGAAACTCACTTCTGGTTTTTCAAAAACCGTAATTGGACCAGCTGTAAAATTACTTTCTCCGCATGACGTGATGATATCTAAGAGGACAGTGTAACTCGTATTCGGACAATTAGATAAAACATAAGCGTGTGGAATTGGATACGCTGCGGAATTAACGGGATCAGTATTATTATAGTATATGGACGAAA
>Ga0129324_10000249_pt1 | contig 39071 bp, 33 predicted proteins | sample CPBDNA_7_FD_96879 | JGI IMG/M metagenome (GOLD analysis project Ga0129324, IMG submission 96879) | Freshwater to marine salinity gradient microbial communities from Chesapeake Bay, USA - CPBay_Spr_15_0.2_DNA | ecosystem: Environmental > Aquatic > Marine > Coastal | place: USA: Chesapeake Bay...
CATTTCATCTAAAAAATCACAAAGTTCAAGTGATTCAGATAGTGACCAGTTATTAAGAAAATCAAAGAAACCACCAAGCATTTCATCTAAAAAATCACAAAGTTCAAGTGATTCAGATAGTGATGATTCACAAAAATATAAACGTGTTCAAATAAAATCAAACAAAAATAAAAGTCAACTTAATAAAAATACTAAATCAAGCGAACAAGTAAAAAATAATTTTTTTGATTCAAATAATGAATTAAGTATTCCATCTGAAAAAAATAATGAATTAAGCGGACCATCTGAAAAAAATAATTTTTTTGGTTCAAATAATGATATTAATTTTAGAGGCGGTGAACCGATTGATGAATATAGAGTGAATTATAAAAATCGTTTTCCATTAATAAAAAAATTAAAAGAAAAAGATAATAAGATATTTGCAGTAAAAGCTACAAAAATGTATAAATCATATAGTAGAATGTGTCCTAAAATAGAGGGGAGACAACCAATTGTATTAGATAATTCAGATAAAGAAAGAATTGATAAAGAATCACCTAATTCATATCATAATGTTACAACATATGGTTCATCCAAGGATAATAAATATCATTATATATGCCCTGCATATTGGGATATTAGAAAAGATATTCCACTTTCACAAAATGATATTGACACCAATAATCTACAAAAATATGTATATAAAGATTCAACAAAAGAACCAACCAGTGATAAATATATTTTACAATTATTTAATGATAAAAAACAACATTATAGCTTAAGTAGTTTTTTAGAAAAAGAGAAACATCCAGATAATTATTATATGCCTTGTTGCTTTAGATATGGAAGTGAACTCCCAAATGTAAAGAAAACACAATTAAAAGAAAAAATAAAACAAAGTAAAATAATAAAAGAAGTAGAAAAAACAATGCAAAATAATTATGAAGAATCAAACATGGTAGAAGATACAACTCAAAAAACATATATTTCAGATCATAATAAATTTCCATTACAAAAAAATAGATTTGGTCATTTAACCCCATCATTAAGTCATTTTTTAAATTATAGTTCTAGTAATTGTTTTAATAAAAGAAAATTAATAAAAGAAAAATGTATATTAAGACAAGGTAGTTTACGAAATAGTAAAATATATGGAATACAAGATAACTTTTTAGATGCACTTAGTCAAATATTTAATTACACCCATATTGATGATTTGAGAAAACAAATTATAGAACAAACCCATTTAGATAATATTTTATCTTTTCATAATGGTGAGTTACCAAATATTTTTTATAATAAAGATTATCAAATTAAAGATATAAAACTATATGAATCTTATAAATTGTATAAAAAATTATATAAACATAATAATGAATCTTTATTACGTATTATTAATGGGTTAGAAAATTTTCATAATTCACTCTATAATTATACAAATCATATTTATTTATGGGATATTATTACATATGGATTATTAAGTAAAACAAATTATAATGAACCGATTAATCTTATTATATTAGAAAATATAAGTGATGATGCTATTTTGAAAATAAATGTTTTATGTCCACAAAGCGATTATTCTAATTTTATATTTAATACTGAAAAATATAAATCTATTATTATTTATAAAGAAAATGAATATTATGAACCTCTTGTTATATATAAATCTCCAGTAGATTTTAGTTATGAGTTTGATTTAAAAGATGGACATTTTTCAAATATGAAAGATTTCTTAAATAGAATAAATGAAGAAAAAGATTGTGAAATAAATGGTAAGATAAATATACCTTTAAACGAAATTATTGAATTATTACCAGAAAATTATAAATTAATAAAACAAATTATGAATTATAATGGAAATATTGTTGGCGGATTAATAGAAACAAATAGTAATAAATTCTATTTACCTTCAAGGCCAAGCTTTCTTATTAAATCTAAATCTATTCCATATATAATATTTGATAGTAAAGAATTATTTAATAATTATGATGATACTATTACATTTTTAGAGAAATTAAAGAAAGATGAACCTAAAATATTATGTGAACCTAAAGAAAGAGTAGTAAAAAATAATATGATTATTGGTATTATTACAGAAACAAACCAGTTTATACGTATAAAAGAACCAGAATCTAATATAAAAAATGACCATTTAGAAGAATCTAAAAATTTCAATTATAATATAGGAGAAATAGATAAAATTATATCTACGAAAAAAAGTGATTATTTTGATGTAATATCAAAGTTAAAATTAGAGGAACAATTTTATTCTTTATTTTTTGAAAAAATAAAAATTATCATAAATAAATTAGAAAATTATAAATTAAGAAAAAAAATAATTGAAATTATATCGAATGATGAGACTTTTGATATTAAACTTGAAAATATTAGTGAATTATTAAATCCAATTATACATGAAAACTTTGAGTTTATAAATTTTTCAGAATCTATAAAAGAAGATCTTAAAAATAGATTAATTCATAAAATAGATAATTATGATATTCAAGCTGAAATTATAGATGAATATAGCTTAATTACCCAAAATTATTGTTTAATCGAAAAAAATGGTAAATGTATAATACCAGTTCATAATTTATATGATAATGAATATAACCCAGATAAATATATTAACATTTTTGTATCAAATATATTAAGAAATCATATTATTTTTAATAAATTATTTATTGAAAAATATACAATACATAAAAAAAATCATTTTAATCTAAATCAAGATGAGATTTTATTATTAAAATCAAATATAAGAGATTATTTTCTTTCTATACATAATATTAATCGTTATAAAGAATATTATGACAAAGACCCAGAAGAAATTAAAAGAATAATTGATTCTATTACATTAAAACAACATCAAACCTATAAAATGAGCGATACGTCGTATGAAGAAAGCAACTCAAGTGATTCAAGTGATTCAAGTAGTTCAAGCGATGAAAGTAGTTCAAGCGATGAAAGTAGTTCAAGTAAATCAAGCGATGAAAGTAGTTCAAGTAAATCAAAACAAAGTAGTTTAAGTAAATCAAAACAAAGTAGTTTAAGTGAATCAAAACAAAGTAGTTCAAGTAAAGAAAATACTCCAATTAAAGAAAATACTCCAATTAAAGAAAATACTCCAAATAAAGAAAGTAGTTCAAGTGAAGAAAGTAGTTCAAGTGAAGAAAGTAGTTCAAGTGAAGAAAGTAATTCAAATAATTCAAATAGTTCAAGTAAAGAAAGTAGTTCAAGTAAAGAAAATACTCAAATTAAAGAAAATACTCCAATTAAAGAAAATACTCCAAATAAAGAAAGTAGTTCAAGTGAACAAAGTAAAGAAAATACTCCAAATAAAGAAAGTAGTTCAAGCGAACAAAGTAAAGAAAATACTCCAAATAAAGAAAATACTCCAAATAAAGAAAGTAGTTCAAATAAAGAAAGTAGTTCAAGTGAAGAAAGTAGTTCAAGTGAAGAAAATACTCCAAATAAAGAAAATACTCCAAATAAAGAAAATATTCCAAATAAAGAAAGTATTCCAAATAAAGAAAATACTCCAAATAAAGAAAATAGTTCAAATAAAGAAAGTAGTTCAAATAAAGAAAATACTCCAAATAAAGAAAATACTCCAAATAAAGAAAATAGTTCAAATAAAGAAAGTAGTTCAAGTGAAGAAAGTAATTCAAGTAATTCAAATAGTTCAAGTGAAGAAAGTAATTCAAGTAATTCAAATAGTTCAAGTGAAGAAAGTAGTTCAAGTGAACAAAGTAAAGAAAATACTCCAAATAGTTCTAGAGAGAAAAGTGAATCTAGTAGTTTACGTGAGGAAATTAATCAAGAAAATGACCAATTAAGACCGTTCAGAATAAGAGAAAAATATATAAAAATGGGATTACAAAGTGACTCATGTGTAGAGTTGCGTCATTTTGAAGGTGATTCAATATGGAGAAATATATTTCCAATGTATACAAAATTATTTCGTTATAATGTAGACGAAGAATCACCGCATTGTAATTTATTATTATTAAATATATTATGTAAAGATTCTAAAAGAAACAGAAATGATGTAGATATAAAAAAAAAATTAATAAAGGCATATAGAGCAAATGATCATCATAAATTGATAACTAAATGGAATGAAGAAAAGATACATAAAATAAAATCAACTCGTGATATAGAAACTTATATAAATGACGAAATGTATAAAATTACATTGATAGATTTAATGATTTTTTGCGATTATTATAAAATACCTGTTATATTTTTTACACGAAGTCGTAAAACAGAAAAAAGTATTATGAAATTTTGGTATTGTAAAACAAAAAGAATGACCAATAAAAATGATTATGATTTTGAAGAAGAATTAGATAATAATGGTTATTATTATTATATTCGTATTACATATCATAGTAAAGAAAAAGGAGTAAACTTTTCATTATTATATTATAGACACGACGGATTAAAAATAAATAATAAATCTTTTCTAAAAATAAATAATCAAGAAACACCAGATGTCATAGAAAAACGAAAAAAAATGAATCATAAGATTCGTAAAAATTATATTTCTATAGGTGATTTTTTATCAACTCCAAAGTATAATTCATTTAAACATATAAAAGAATCTATCATAACTTATAGTTCGCCTAAAGAATAATCATTATCTTCAATCGTTACATTTGTTCGTTGGATTAAGTTGTGATTGATTCTAATATTATCACTATTACAAATATTTGTATCAGTCTCTAATTCAAAATCCTCTTCTTTTTCTTCAAGAATAGATTTTTCTTCTAAATCTTGAATTTCTTTTGTATTTAAATATACCGAAAAAGCAGATGTTCCATAATAACCTTCTTGACCACACATTACATTGGCAGATACGCCTCTCATTTGGTCTAATTCAGCATGTCGTGCCGCTTTGAGAAACATTTCAGTAGTTTCCTCAAAAGATGCTTTTGCAATAGGTCCAATATCATCATTATTAATACCGTGTCTAAATATAGATACTAATTTTTCATTACATGTCATTCTATCACATAATAACGCAATATGGTGATGATTAATATATGTACCAGCAAACTCCATTAATTCACGTATTTCATTGAATAAACATTTACGAGCAGCTTCAATTCCAAGAACATTTTTCATTTCTATAACATTATTTGAAAATGTTTTTGTATAATCAATATAGTTAAGAGTTAATATTTCTGCTAAATTTGAACCTAATGTATCTAATACATAAATTTTATTTTTTGTATAATTACCTCCTTCATTTTTTAGATAATCATTAATTTCACGAATATTTACTTTTTTAATATTTTCAATACCGCGTAATATAACATGATTAAGTAATTTTTCTTGAAAACTTTTTATCATATAAATATTATCTGTTTCATCAATATTTTTCTTATTAATTTTATTAAATAAATGAATATTAAATATCATTTCTTCTTCATTGATATCATTGTAATAACAATTAATTGTTTCTCCAAATAATTCTATTAATGAAAAGTGTATTTCTTGAATACTAATATTACTTTGAAACATTAACAATTTATCCAATGATATTCTTAGTACCCATTTATTCATTTTACATTCTTCGCTAGATACATTTTCAATAATTTCTCTAAGGTCTTCATTATAATATTTCATAAAAGAATCATTTTCCAAACTATCATTTCCATTATAAAATATTTCACACGATTGAACAATATCTACAAACCGCTTATATTCGATTTTGTTTAAAACTTTACAAGTTTCTTCTTTATCTTGTTGTTGCGATTCATTTAAGAATATGGTTAATGATGGATTTTTTACATTATAAGTTAAAGTTAATAATTCTTCCATTCTTGGAACACCTCTGGTTACATTTGATTTACTTGCTACACCAGCATAGTGAAATGTATTTAAAGTCATTTGTGTAGTTGGTTCACCAATAGATTGAGCAGAAATCATACCAACCATTTCGCCTGGATGGACCAATGATTTTTTATATTTATAAATAATCTTATCCATCATAAATAATAATGCATTTTTATTAAATTTTTCTTTGAAAACTAATGCGACCGGATTTAGAAAATAATAATAACTTAATTTAAATAATTTGGATGGACTATAGTATTTATCTAAGTGTTTATATTGTTCATCAATAATATGATACGCTTCCATAGGTGTAATATCTGATAATGATTTTTCATTTAATTCAAATTGTTCTTTTGTATTATGAATAATATTTTGAAAAGACATTGGCAAATAAATAATACTATCATTCATATATTGACAAACATGTTTTACATAAATATCTCTTTGTTTTATGAAATAATTTATAATATTATCAATATGTTTATTTAATTCCTTATGTTCTTTATTAAAGCGTGTAATGGTTGGTTTTGTTAAATATAATTTAGAATATTTTTTTGTATATATTTCATAATAATAATCTTTATATAAATCTTCTATTGTTTTATCAATTAAATCAAGTTTAATGTTTTCAATATTAATAGTATCTATATTTGTTGATCCATATGAAAATTGTATAATTTTATGTTTATTATTTCTAACAGTTCTATCATAACAAACTTGAATATCCTCAAGACCCTTAATTAACCTTCTTTGAATATAACCAGTAGTACTTGTTTTAACTGCTGTATCAATTAAACCAACCCGTCCCCCCATAGCGTGGAAAAATAATTCTTCTGGAGATAAACCACCAATAAATGAGTTTTCAACAAATCCTCTAGAAATTGGAGTATCATCAAATTGTTGAAAGTGAGGCAATGTTCTATTTGTATAACTATATGGAATGCGTTTATTTTCTATATTTTGTTGTCCTAAACAAGAAATCATTTGAGCTATATTTAGTTCATTACCCTTAGAACCACATGTAATAATTGTTACAAAACGATTATCATTTTTTAAATATTTCATACTAATATCGCCAGCATCTTTGGACGCTTCATTTAAAATATTATTAATTTCACTCTCAATATAATCAATATTTGATAATCCCGATTTATTATCTAATATACCTAAATGGCTTTGGTCTATTAATTTAGACACTTGTTCTTTCTTTTTTCTAATAATATTGGATACATTTTCAATTGTTTCCTCAGAAGCAATTAGGTCACTCATTCCAACACTAAACCCAGTTGTTTTCATATATTCTGTAACAATTGCTTGTATATCATCAATAAACTCTTGACTATGCTTACAAGAATAATCATTATAAATTCTTTGAATTAATCCTTTACCAGATTTACCAAATACACCTTTATCTAATTGACCAGAAACCATTTTACCATTTTTGATATGAATATGATTTGAACTATCTTTTTTATCACTATCTTTCTTATAATTTAATGATATACCAGGTAATATAGAACTAATGACCTCATGAGAACTATATAATTCATCATTATCTTCTTTTAAGATTGAGATATCTGGATTATTTGTTTTAGCTAATAAGTTCATTACTTCTTTTTTATTAAAACGAACATGTTCTCTTGTTAATAAATAACTTCCAAGAAGTGAATCTTGGAATATACCAATAATACTATTATTATTTGCTGGACTAATAATTTGATTAGGAATAGAAGCTAGATGTTTTAATTCCATTTCGGCTTCATCGTTTTGTGGCATATGCATATTCATTTCATCGCCATCAAAATCTGCATTATATGGTTTGGTATCAGCAACATTCATTCTAAATGTATCACCTTTTTTTAACACTTTTACAACGTGTGCCATCATAGACATTCTATGTAAAGTAGGTTGACGATTAAATAATACATAATCACCATCTAACATATGTCTATGAACACAATCACCTTCATAAATCATAATATTTTCTTTATCTACATAACGTAATGAAATATTTTCACCATTTTTCTTTTCTAAAATTTTGGCTCCAGGATATACATCTGGACCACGCTTAATTAAATATAATAAATAGTTTTTATTTTCATTAGTTACATATACTGGTTTAGTTATATTCATAGCAATTTTTAATGGAACACCTAATTCATTAATAGATAATTCTGGGTCTGGTGTAATTACAGATCTGGCACTAAAATCAACACGTTTACCCATTAAATTCCCTCTTACACGACCCGTTTTTCCTTTATGTCTTTCTGTAATCGATTTTAAAGGTCTACCGGATCTTTGAGTAACTGGTGATGTACCTGGAATTTTATTATCTACCATAGTTGCAATATAATATTGTAAAATACTTGTCCAATTATCAATAATTTTATTATTATTTTCTTTATTTAATAATTTTTCTTTTAAACTATTATTAAATTTAATAATATTTATAATAATATGTGTAATATCATCTTCACTCCGTTGTTGTGAATCTTGTTTCACAGATGGTCGAACACTTGGTGGAGGAACTGCAAATACTTGACAAATCATCCATTCGGGTCTTGACCATTTATGTGAAAATCCCATAAAATCTACATCTTCGTCTGTTATTTTTTTAAATATTTTTATAATAAGTTCTGGTGTATAATTGATTGTAATTATATCATTATCAGAAGAAGAATCATTTTTATTCCATTCTGCATATAAACTACAATATCCTTGTTTTTTTATCTTAGGTTGTAGGCAACCGCATCCATTTGTTGTAAATTCCCCACATCTTTTAATTTTTTTATTACTACAAATATGATTAAATTTTTCCCAACGCTCATAATTATTATAATTTAACAAATGTTGAAGTTCTTCTTTTGAAATTAATAATTTAGAACATTTAAAACATACACATTTTAAAATAGTTTGGATTGTTTTTAAATATTGAATATAAAATACTGGTTTAGCTAATACAATATGTCCAAAATAACCAGGACAATTAATATGATTTGCCCCGTCTGTTGGACAAATTAATCCAGAGTCAAGAACACCCATGCGTGGGTCAAATAAACCTCCTATTTTAGGCTTCATTCCATTATAAGTCTCTTTTGTTGTGATTTCAGCAACAGAATTACGAATAATTTCATCTGGGCTTAAGATACTAAATTGAATTCCAATAATTTTTGAGGCAACTTTATTTTTATTATCCATCCTTTAATTAAATAAATATATTTATATTATTCAATTTTTATATTATATAAATATAATTTTATAATTATATAATGGAAGATAAAGAATATTTAAAGTTATTGGCAGAGTTATTTCCATCTAATTATATAAATAATAAAGTTAATTTAATTATGCTAAATAATGATGATAGTGATGATTCTTCTTATAAAGAAGAAAGCGAAGAAGAAAGTGAAGAAGAAAGTGAAGAAGAAAGTGAAGAAGAAAAAGTTAGTTTAGATGAATTAAACAATTTATCCAATAATGTAGTTTCATTAACAAATACAATTAGAAATAAGAGACAATATAATAAACCAAATAAAGAAGACCATAAAAAAAAAAATAATAAAATTAAAGCAAAAAATTATGAAGAATTTAAAAAATTAATATACCTAAAAAATAATAATAATAATAATTATTTTAATGAAATTACTATTCAAAAACAGAATAAAATAATTAAAGAATTAAAAAAATTAAATGAAAATAAAGACGATATACCATTAATATTAAAATTATTAGATATGAATATATCGACAAATACAAAAAAAGTCGTATTAAAAAAAATAAATATGATTAATTCAATTAATCCTAATAGTGGAGAATATTATAAACTAGATAATTGGATCCAAACTTTTTTTTCTATTCCTATCAATAAAAATAGTAATTTACCAGTATCTATAAGTAATGGTTATGAAAAATGTAGTAATTATATTGAAAAATGTAAAAATATTCTAGATAATGCTATTTATGGGATGAATGATGCTAAAATACAATTTATGCAACTTATTGGTCAATGGATAAATAACCCAGATTCGATTGGTACATCTATTGCATTAAAAGGTCCAATGGGAACTGGTAAAACAACATTATTGAAAAACGGTATAAGTAAATTATTAAATCGTGAAATTGCTTTCATTGCTCTTGGTGGAGCGAGTGATGGTTCATTTTTAGAAGGACATTCTTATACCTATGAAGGTAGTACATATGGGAAAATCGTTGATATTTTAATACAATGTAAAACATCTAATCCAATTATATATTTTGATGAATTAGATAAAGTAAGTGAAACACCTAAAGGTGATGAGATTATAGGTATATTAACACATTTAACAGATACAACACAAAATACTCAATTTCATGATAAATATATGTCTGAAATTGATATTGATATGAGTAAATGTTTATTTATTTTTAGTTATAATGATGAAGATAAAGTGAACAAAATTCTCAAAGACCGTATGTATGTTATTGAAACAAATGGATATAATACTAAAGATAAAATTATTATTTCACATAACTTTTTGATACCTACACTTGAGGAAACACTAAGATTAAATAAAGGTGATATTATAATCAATGATGATATATTATCTTATATTATAGAAAAAGCCACAAATAATGAAAAAGGTGTGCGTAATTTAAAAAGACAATTAGAAATTATCTATAATCGAATTAATTTATATAGATTTCTAAAGAAAGACACCAATTTTTTTAATCAAAAAATTATACGTAATATAAAGTTTCCAATTGATATTACGAAGGACATTGTCGACATGTTGGTGGTAATAAATAAGGATTCTTCCCTTCCTTTACATATGTATCTTTAAGTAAACGATTCCCTCCTCTCATAATTAATAAATTATTATTTGTAGGATCATCGCACATACAACCACTTGAGTTTGTATATAAAGACGGACAACAATTTGGACTAAATTTTTTATTATAAAATATATTTAATGATTTGTCTGGATAGCTCTGAATATCTTTAATTACTTTTTCATCTACATTCATTGTTTGAAAATTTTCATAATATAATGAATAAAATAAAAGAATACATATACATATAAAAATAATCCACAATTTCATTATATATATTATTAATTATTATTCAAAATATATGATTGAGTATTGGAATTTTCTGGTTTATATATTTCATTCATTTTTGATTCTTGTATAAAATCACCATAATTTTTAATACCTATTTGAATTTTATCATTAATAGGAATAACTTGTTTTTCAAACTCATTATATATTTTTTTCATATTTTCTTGTTTATGTTTTAAATAATTTATTTTATTTTTTAATTTATCAGTATATTCTTTATTATTAGTATTAAATGATTTTAATACCATAATATGATATAAATCAATTTGTTTAGAAATATAATCTATAGTATATTTTATTTTTTTATATTTATTTTTAATTTCTGGTAATATTGTACTATTTTTAATTACATTTTGATGTATACAAAATTTCATATTTTTAATTGTATATTCAGACGGAATTATATTTGGGTCATTATTTAAATATCCCGCAAATAATAAATGATTACAACGTTCTTTTTCCCATTGTTTAGATACATAATTTTTAGTTATATTAAAAGATATAATAAAAATAATAATAAAATAAGATAATAATATCATTATAGACAAAAATGGATTACTTGAATTTTTCATATTCATTAAATTATAAAAATTAAATGATTTATACATATATTATTTATTTATTTTTTTATTCAACTCATTTAATTTATTAATGGTTTCATTTATTTTTTTAGAAGTGTTATCTATATTTTTATTCATAATATTTTTATCATTTACCATATATTTTACATTTTCATTAATATTCTCAAATTCCATAAGATATTTATTTTCAACATTTTTTTTAAATCTTTGATTATCTTGATAAATTGTATCAACCTCATTATCAATCGAATCCATTTTGTTATTATAAGTATTTGTTAAATCATTATATACGTCTTGTTGTACATTACCTAAACATTTTTGTAAAATAGTTGTATTATTTTCATTATTTACAATATTATTTGCTAACATAACAAGTGGAGAACATTTAATATCTTTCCATGTTTTATCAATATAAATTAATGTATAAATAGAATAAAAATATATAATAGTGATAAAGTAAATAATTAAAATAATATTTCTTAATGTATAATCATTCATTATATATATATAAATAAATAATATAGACAAATAATATAGACAAATAAAATATATTTATATAATGAGTATGGTTAAAGAATATTTTTCCTTATGTAAACAATATAAGGAAAAATATGGAAATCATACGATTTTATTTATGCAAGTTGGAAGTTTTTTTGAAGTATATTCCAAATGTATAACAGATGAAGATATGGTTACTTTTACAAATATTTGTGATTTGAAAATTGCAAATAAACCATTAGCTAAGGAAAAATATTATATGGCTGGATTTCGTGATTATATTATTGATAAATATATTCAAAAAATGACTAAACATAGCGATTATACTATTGTTGTATATGTTCAACAAGAAAAAAATGGAAAAATAACACGTGAATGTGATGGGATATTTAGTCCTGGTACTATTTTTACTGACTCCGACTATTTATCAAATAATATTACATGTGTTTGGATACATAAAACAAATAAATTATATAATGAATCTTATATAATTGGAATTGTAACAATGGATAGTTTTACTGGTTCTGTATTTGTTAATGAATATATGGTTCCTTATTATCATAATCCAACAAGTTATGATGAATTAGAAAAACATATTAGTATTTATAATCCAATTGAATTAATTTTAATTCATAATATTGATTCTACTATTATAAATAGTATATTAAAATGTATTAATCATAAAAGTAAGAAGCAAACAATTATTGAATTAAGTGATAATAGTAAATTTTCACAATATGCCCAAAATTGTGAACAACAAAGTTATCAAGAAGAAACCATTGAACGATTTTATCCAAATTTAGAATATAGTGTATTTAAAGATGAATTATTTAAATACATTATTGCTTTTCAGTCTTTATGTTTTTTATTAAATTACGTTGAACAACATAATCCAAACTTAACCAAAAAATTAAATATACCACAAATTGAAAATAAGGAAAATAATGTAAAATTAGAAAATCATTCACTAAAGCAATTAAATATTATTGATAATGAACAAAGTAAAAATGAAAAATATTCAAGTATTTTGTCTCTATTTAATTTATGTAAAACTAAAATGGGACAAAGATTATTTCAATATATATTGGTTAATCCTACCCAAAATATTTCATTATTAAACGAATCTTATACAATGACAGAACATATGTTAAAAAAAGATTATGATTGGACTAAATCGTTATCTTCTATAAAAGACATTGAAAAAATTTTGCGTAAAAAAATATTAAAAAAATGTTGTCCATTGGATTATTATTACATATATGATTTTTGTATTCAACTTGAAAATATATTATTAAATATGGATGAATTATTATGTAATTATATAGAATATGATACAACTCAAAAATATATTTGTGAAATTAAATTAACGATTGAGTCATTTTTTAATATTGATATTTTATCTCAAATTAATCATTGTCAATTTGACAAAGAAAATATTGATTCACTTATTTTAAAAAATAATGATAAACCATTAGATGAAATGATAAAACAAAAACTAGAATCTTATGACAAGTTATATGCTTTAATTAATTTTATGGATACAACTTATTTGACCCTAGATAAAAAAACAAAAAATAATATAATTAAAAAGCACGAACTTAGTAATAATATATTATTAATTATTACAAAACGACGAGGCAATATTTTACAAAAACATTTTAAGGAAATGGATGAAGCAAAAATCTTTTTTAATTCAAAATTTACAAATGAAAAAGAGTTTTTTATTATTAATCCAAGTAAAATTTTATTTGAAGATTATAACTCAACTAGTTATCTATTAAATGGTGATATAATTTTACAATATACAAGAAAATTATATGAAGATCAAGCATTATTTTATAAATATTTTTTAGAAGTATATCATAGTTTTCACAATAAAATTTCATATGAAAAAATTCATTTTTTAATTGAAAAAATTAAATTATTAGATATATTACAATGTAAAAAAAATATTGTGAATGAATATAAATTATGTAAACCAGAAATTAATGAAAGTGATAGTTCTTTTATAAAAATTAAAAAATTAAGACATCCATTAATTGAAAAAATAGAGACAAATGAACTTTATGTAAGTAATGATATTGAATTAGGTAATGATAAAAGTGGTATGTTATTATTTGGAACAAATGCTGTTGGTAAAACAAGCTTTATTAAATCTATAGGTATATGTGTTTTAATGGCTCAATGTGGATTATATGTACCATGTAGTAAAATGAATTATTATCCGTATGAATCTATATTTACACGTATTATAGGAAATGATAATATATTTAAAGGATTATCCACATTTGGGGTTGAAATGAGTGAATTAAGAAATATATTAAATTATTGTAATAAAAATAGTCTTATTTTAGGAGATGAATTATGTTCTGGAACAGAAGTGGATTCTGCATTAAGTATATTTATATCAAGTTTAGAAAAAATGTATAAAGAAAAAAGTTCATTTATTTTTGCAACACACTTTCATTGTATTCAAAATTTTGACGAGTTTAAGAAAATGGATAAATTACAAACAAATCATTTAAGTGTTGAATACAATAACGAATTAAACACATTAGTATATAATCGAACATTAACTAAAGGGCCAGGTGAAAGTATATATGGATTAGAAGTGTGTAAATCATTGAATTTACCAGAATATTTTATAGAACGTTCATATGAAATCAGAAATAAATATGATAAAAATTATCATAATATTCTAGAATTTAAAAAAACAAAATATAACAAAGATAAATTAAAAGGTATATGTGAATTTTGTAACCAAGAATTAAGTGAAGAAATACATCATCTAAAATATCAGAAAGATTTTAAAGAAATACAAATCGATCATAAAGCAAACTTAAGTGGAGTATGTAGCAAATGTCATGATCATATTCATTCCTTAAATTTAGTATATGAACGAAAAAAAACATTTAATGGATATAAACTTATTTTATATAAAAATTGATTTTAAATAATACACATATTATATATATATGATTATTCCAATTAAATGCTTCACGTGTGGAAAAGTAATTGCTAATAAATATTTTATTTATTTAAAAAAAGTAGAAGATATTAAAAAAGAAAGAAATATTCATGATAAAATTGAGTATTTAGATACAACTGAAATAAAAAAAACGGTTGAAGGCGAAGTATTAGATGAATTAAATTTAAAAGATATATGTTGTAGACGTCATTTTCTAACTCACGTAGATATTTTATAATTATATATATATATGAAAAATTATTCTTTTACTTTAAGTAAAACTTGTACACCAGCTATGTTATATTTTGGAATATCTATTTTTTTATTAGTATTATTAGGATTAAATAATTTAGGGCAAAATGAATTATATATTGGTAACAAAAATTATGATGTTAATATAGATAATTTTGTAATTTTCATATTGAATGCTATTTATATTTTATTTTGGACTTTTATATTGGATTTATTATGTAAAAATGGTTGGAGTACATTATCTTGGTTTATTTTCTTATTACCATTTATATTATTTTTTGTATTTTATAGTTTTATTATTTTTAATTATACTTAATAAATTTTAATCTAAAAATAAAATAATTAAAAATAATAATGAACGATGAATTAAAATACAAAATTGAGAATATTGCATTTAATTATATAGATACATATTTTAGAGAAAACCCATTAGTAAACCATCATATCGAGTCTTGTAATGATTTTTATCAAGAATCAATTATTAATATTTTTAAAGATTTAAATCCAATCCGTTTTCAAAAAAATATGACAAAAGAAACAGAATATAATGAAAAATATAATCAATATACCTATACAATTGAAATTTATATAGGTGGAGTAAATGTAGATAAAATATATTTTGCAAAACCAATGATAAATAAAGAAAGTAAAACATTTTTACTACCTAATGAATGTAGATTAAAAAATATAACATATGCTAGTAACATATTTTATGATGTAGATATACAATATACTATTTATAATAGCGATTTTAGTGAATCTAGAAAAATAGTTAAAACCATAAAAAGTGATGTAGAAAATAATCATTATGACCTAGGTTCATTTCCAATTATGCTTCATTCAAACCTATGTGCATTAAGTAATTTTAATCGCGATATTACATTTCAAATGGGAGAATGTAAACACGATTATGGTGGATATTTTATCATTGATGGAAAAGAAAAAGTGATTGTTCCACAAGAAACCTTTGGTAATAATGTAATTTATATTAGGGAATTAAAAGATCAAATTCATGATTTTTCAATTGAAATTAAATCAGTATCAGAAGATAATTCAAAACCAAGAAGAAGTTTATCTATTCGAAGAATAAAAGAAAAAGGCCAAATTATGATTGATATTGCAAATGTAAGAAAAGAAATTCCAATTTTTATTGTTTTTAGAGCATTAGGTATCACAAGTGATGAAGAAATATGTAAGTGTATTCTAGGAAATATTGATATGAATGAAAAATATTTAGAAACTTTAAGAACCAGTATTGAAGACTGTGGGTATATATTTACACAAGTACAAGCTCTCAAATATATAAGTACTTTTTTAAAATACCAAAATATATATGAGGTACATAATGTATTATCTAATTATTTATTACCTCATATTGGTGAAATGAATTATAAATCAAAATCATTATATTTAGGGTATATGGTTTTTGAATTATTAAAGGTAATTCATGGTGATACTTCGGTAACTGATAGAGATAACTATAAATATAAACGTATTGAAACAACTGGTTCGCTTATGACAGATTTATTCAATGAATATGCTAAAATTATGTTCAAAGGAATACATTTATCTATTGAAAAAGAATATTATTATAATGAAGAATTATATAATGATAATGAAAATCCATTAGATGTTTATAATGAAAAAATAAAACATGATAAAGACTATAAATTATCTACAAAAATATTCCAATTGATTAAGGAAAGCATATTTCAAAATAAATATATTGAAGAAGGCTTTAAAAAAGCATTTAAAGGTAATTGGGGTGCTTATACTCATACAAAACGTTTAAGTGTTATACAAGATTTGAACAGGTTATCTTATAACTCATTTATAAGTCATTTACGAAAAATTAATTTAGATATTGATAGTAGTTCAAAAATTGTTGGACCGCATTTATTACACGGCTCGCAATTTGGATTATTAGACCCAGTCGATACACCAGATGGTGCTAATGTAGGATTACATAAACATATGGCAATTACATGTAAAATATCAAAATCACATGATATTAATGAAATTTATCATTATATGTTAGATTTTTTTGGAAATCATATGTATATTCTAGAAGAATGTTCTTATGATATGATATTTGATAAATATAAATTATTCATCAATGGAAATTGGGTTGCAATGGTTGATATAGATAAAGATGATCAAATTATGTTCTATAAAAAAGAATTTATACGATTAAGACGATATGGTTTTATACCATTTGATGTAAATTTATATATTAATATAATTGATAAAATAGTATATATAAATAGCGATAAAGGACGATTAATGCGCCCATTAATGTATTTTAATGGAGACGAAAAAAAAGAATTAGTATGTATACACCATGATGAAAAACGGAAATGGAAAGAATTAATTCATGGAAGATTATTTGATGATAATTTATTTCATAAATTTGATGATAAATTAGATATTACTAATAAACATAAATGCTTAGAATATTTAGATACTGCCGAAACAGAGATGTCTTATATAGCTATGTATTATGATAAATCAAATAATGATCATACACATTTGGAAATACACCCTTCTTTGTTATTTGGTGTTATGGGTAATCAAGTTATTTTTCCAGAAAATAATCAATTACCCAGAAATTTATTCGGTTGTGGGCAAGCTAAACAAGCAGTGTCTCTTTATCATTCTAATTTTATTTATAGAATTGATAAAATGGGTGTTGTTTTGAATTATGGACAAAAGCCTATTGTTAGAACACGTTATTTTAATTATATTCATGAAGAAGAACATCCTTATGGTGAAAATGTAATTGTTGCTATTATGTGTCATAGTTCATATAATGTAGAAGACGCAATTTTAATGAATGAAGCGTCGGTTAAACGTGGTTTATTTCGAACAACTTATTACAATATGTATGAAACATATGATGAATTATCCGAAAAATCAAATAAGAAAATTATTGATAATCCAACAAAACCCGGTTATAATTTATCGAGAAAACCTAAACCAGGTTATAATTATAATTATTTGGATTCAAATGGTCTTATTGAAGAAAATACAAAAATGGATGATAAAATGGTTGTTATTGGAAAAGTAACTATATCTGAAAATGAAACGGTTGATTCTAGTATTACTCCAAAAAAAGGACAATTAGGATATGTAGATAAAAGTTATTTATGTGAAAATAATGGTAGAAAAATTGCTAAAATAAGAATTCGTGAAGATCGTCAACCTGCTATGGGAGATAAATTTTGCAGTCGTTGCGGACAAAAAGGAACTATTGGTCAATTAATTCCGGAAGAAAATATGCCATTTACTAAAGATGGATTAAGACCAGATATTATTGTAAATCCTCACGCATTTCCAAGTAGAATGACAATTGGACAATTAATTGAAACTATATTAGCTAAATTATGTTGTATTAATGGAAATAGTGCAGATAGTACAGCATTCTCAAATCAAGGTCCAAAACATGAAATGATTGGAAAACATTTGGTTCAAAATAATTTTCAATCTCAAGGTAATGAAATATTATATAATGGAATGACTGGAGAACAAGTTGAAAGTAGTATATTTATGGGACCAACTTATTATATGCGTCTTAAACATATGGTTAAAGATAAAATTAATTATAGAGGTACAGGACCTAGAGACTTATTAACACGGCAAACTAATCATGGACGCGCAAATGATGGTGGATTGCGCATAGGAGAAATGGAACGAGACGGTGTTATATCTCATGGTATGACAAGTTTTCTTAAGGATTCGATGATGAAACGAGGTGATGCCTATAAATTGGCTATATGTAATCATAGTGGAACAACTGCCATATATAATAAAAAAGAAAATTACTTTTATAGTTTATTACAAGATGGTCCATTACAATATGATTTAGAAAATAATATCCATAAGCCAAATCTTATTACAAAATATGGAAAAGAATTTAGTATTGTTGATATTCCATATAGTTTTAAATTATTATTGCAAGAATTAACAAGTATGAATATACAAATGAGATTAATTACAAGTGATAATATTGAACAATTAACTAAGCCAGGTAATACAAATATTTCACAATTATTACAAAATAATTTGAATGAAGAAGAAGAAGAAGAAGTAGAAGAAGTAGAAGTAGAAGAAGAAGTAGAAGAACCAGAAGAAGTAGAAGAACCAGAAGAACCAGAAGAAGTAGAAGAACCAGAAGAAGTAGAAGAACCAGAAGAAGTAGAAGAAGTAGAAGAAGTAGAAGAAGACACTAGCAACTCATCCAGCAACTCATCCAGCAACTCATCAAGCAACTCATCCAGCAACTCATCCAGCAACTCATCCAGCAACTCATCAAATAATGATTCTAATGATGGTTCTAATAAAAAAGCTGGTATAATACCTATTTATCCAAATTCATATTTAAATCCAGAAATAACTATGCAAACTAGTGAAAATATGACTCAACCAAATGTAATGCAACAAGATATAAATATGACTCAACCAAATGTAATGCAACAAGGTATAAATATGACTCAGCCAAATGTAATGCAACAAGGTATAAATATGACTCAACCAAATGTAATGCAACAAGGTATAAATATGACCCAACCAAATGTAATGCAACAAGGTATAAATATGACTCAACCAAATGTAATGCAACAAGGTATAAATATGACTCAACCAAATGTAATGCAACAAGGTATAAATATGACTCAACCAAATGTAATGCAACAAGGTATAAATATGACTCAACCACAAAATGATGAAGTTTTATTTTCACAAAAAATCAATGAAAATGTAATTGTAAATAAAATAAATTGATAAAATTGAATTTAAAAAAGATAAATGATATATATATATGGATAACAAAGGTTTAAATCAATATATATTAAAAAGTTTAGAGACACTTGGTGCTTATTTAGAAAATAGTGGTTTTGATACAAGTGTATTATCAAATATTGATTTAAAATCATTTGATAGAGAGTTTAGTATTGTATCTGAAAAAAAAGATGAAAAAGTTCATATTATATATCAAACCTATAAACCTAGTTTAAATAAAAAAGATCTTGAATTATTTGTAAAAACTAATTTTCAAACAGATAAAAGTGTATTAATGCGTGATTATGTATTTATTATTGTAAAAGATTATTCATTAGATAGTATTAGAGAATTATTAAAAAATGAATATTCATCTTATTATATTAAATTATATAAATTAAAACAGCTACAGTTTAATATATTAAAACATAGTTATGTACCTAAACATGATAAATTAACTAAAGAAGAAAAACAAAAATTATTTAAAGATTATAATATTACCAAAAATAATCAATTACCAGAAATAGGACAATTTGATCCAGTTGCATGTGCTATATTTTTAAAACCAGGTGATGTATGTAAAATCGAAAGATATGATCAAATTTCATATAAGAATGATTTTTATAGAATATGTGTTCCATAATTTAATCTATAAATATATTAATGGATGATTGTGATTTAAATAAAAAATCTAGTAATTATCTTACTTTATTATCAAATACTAATAATTATCAAGACTTGATAGATTTGAATAATTGTGTACAACAAAGTATTAATTATAAATTATCACTAATGATGAAACAAGATAATAATAACACATCTAATGATTCATTTAGTATGAAAGAATTAAATGAAAATACGCAAAATTTATACAATACAAATTTTTTATATATAATATTTAAATTATCAATATTTTTAATATTAGGAATTAGTTATTTTTATTTATCAAAATAATATATAATGCTTGAATTAAAAGAATATAAAGAAGTTAAAGTTGATCTACAATCGAGTTTTAAAAGAGAACATTATATAGATAGTATAGGTGTATTATTATTAACATGGATATCTATGTTTGTTATTACAATAATAATCTTTTTATTATTTTTATCAATTAATACAATATTTTCATTTGTAATTATATTTATTTTGATACTATTTATATATTATTTTATACAAAATTTATCTTATATCTTTTAATATATTTATTGTATGAATAATATATAATGAATAATCTATTAGAATTATTAAAAATTAATTATTTAAAATTTATATATATAATAATAATTTGTTTTTTTCTATATTTTTTATATTATAAAGAAGATTTTAATAATATGAGTGATATAAAATATCATATAAATGATACTATTGGAGGAGAATATAACGATACTACAACCAATAAAATCGCAAATAATTTATCTACATTATGTTCTATACAAGATCCGACCAATAGTAATGTTTATAGTATAAATGATGATATAGATAGTGAATTAAAAACAGAATTAACTATAAAAGACTATAAACTAAAAATTACTTCTGGTGAGAACTTTTTTAAAAAATTAGATATTTTAGAAGAAAAAATATTTCAAAAATATTATGGTAATGATTGGGAAAGTGAATATAATAAATGGTTGAAAAAACGTGAAAATAAAATAAAGAAAGAACAAGCAAAAATGTGTGAAAATATTGGTTTTAAACAAGATATAAATACTATTATTAATAAAGAAAATATAGAGGAACTAAAAGAAAATATTAAAAAGAATATTCGTTCCTTATTTTATATAGAACGTAAACGAACATTTAACCAAAATATAACAAATCATTGTAAATTAAAAGATAATGATTTATATCAAAGAGAAATTGAATATAGAGATATGGAAGAAACAAAAATAGAATTTTATAATACAATTATAAATTGGTTTTATTATATATTATTGATAGCCATTTTTATATTATTATTTACATATGATAAATTAAATATATTTTCAAACTTCTTATTATATATAGTATTACTTTTATTACCTACTGTAATATATCCATTTATATTTAATATATTTAAATATTTAGGAAATATCATAAAAGAAAATACAGATTCTAATTTACCAAAGAATGCTTTTATGAATGATTTATAGAAAATCTTCTTTGATTGAAATATTAACCCAACCACTAGTAGTATTATAATTACCATATTTTTTTTCTAAATATTCACGTAACTCTTTTGGTCTCGGAGAAGCTTTCTGATTGCCAAACTCGTGTAAGTGCCAAGATCTAAATATTTCAGTAATAAAACTAATTTTAACTCCAAATTCACTGGGTTGTTCATTAATGTGTGTATTACAAAAGTCAAGAAATATATCTTGACCTTCACGATATTTATTGGTAGGTTCTAATACACATTTTTTATCTTTTACTTTTCCTTGCGTTTTATATGCAATGTTTACTAACATACTAAGAAATACTGGTACCCATTTATCAAATTTATCTTGTTTTAAATCTTTATCTAATTTGTATTGAAATGGATAATTTTTTTTTGGAAATTTAGGATCATTATAAGGATTTTCTGTAAACTTTGATTTAAACTCACAAACACGAATACGTCTCCATGTTCCATCATCATTGCTTTTTACATCAAATAATACATTAGTCATAACAACCAGTTTAAATTGTGGTGTAAATGTAACACTATCTTTGAATAAAGCTCTACATTGAATTGGGTCGCCTCCCGTAATTTCTTTCATTACTCCTTCATTTATTTTTTCATTTTTTTCTAATTCTGTCATAACTGCAAATCTTTTTCCAATTAATTGGTGTACTTCTGGAGATGTAGTTCCAATACTATTTCTTTTTTGGGTAATTAAGCTAGAAGGAACTGTTCCTTTATAATCACCCAATACTTTTTCCATTAATTCAACTAGAACAGATTTACCATTGGCTCCACTACCAATATAAATATTAAATGTTTGATTTTCTGTGGTACCTAATAAAGTTGATGCTAAATGTTCCCACATATATTCACATAATTCTTTATCTGGGAATAATTGATTCATAAATTCATTTAATTCATCAATAACTTCTGGAGTATTTTTCATATAATAATCTAATGGGTAATAGTTATTGTGTGTTGTCAAAGTAACATAATCTTCATGATTTCCTTTTCTATGTTCTTTATTTTTGATATCAATAATACAATTTTTACAACCAATTAAATATGGATTCTTATCTATTTTATTATAAAAATTACTATCATGAAATACTTCACATGCTTCTTTCATAATATTATTTTTGTTAGTGGATGTTTTTAAAATTTTACATATTTTTACAATTCTAGATTTAATATCTTTTTTTTTTTCATCATCTGTTTCATTATTTAATAAATAATTACTATATTCATCATACTCATGAAATAATTCATTTGATATTTTTTTTCTTAAATTAATAGCTGTGTCTATTTCTTGCCAAATATTATTTTTAAATTCATACCATATATTGTATTTATAGCTGACACATACATAGGTGTCATTATATCCTTGATATAATAATGTAGCAATATTATGATCCTCATTATTATACAATGAATAATGTATATATTTTTGGATAGTATTTTTATGTGTATTATAAAATTGGGTTGGGTTGGAATCTTTACACCAATATATGATGGATTTGTCTGTTAATCCATTATCATTATAGAAGTTAGTCCATAAATCATACATATTTTCTACATCATTCCAATCAAAAGAACTACTTTTACAACTAACTTTCAACCAAGTAATAAATAAATTATTATGTGTATTTTTTAAAGCCATACCAAGACGAATCCATTTATTATAAGATCCTTTTTCATAAAAGCTATTATCTAATAATATACTATAATCGTGGATTTCTTTTATTTTATGTTCCCTAAAATTACAATCACTAATATAATAATCAATTAATCCATCTAATTCTTGTTCATTCGATATTTGTGCAAAACTTTTATCATAATTAATAGAAGAAATAGTTTTAACTTTACATTTTCTAACTTTATTTCGTTGTAATTTCATTTTTGCATATGTATCATTCATAGATTGATTTATATCTAATAGTTTTAATATATTATTCCTGGCAGTTAACAAATTAAAATGATTAAATATATAATCTTTTGAAATAACTTTTTGTTCAATATTTATTTCTTCATCGTAATGGATATGAAATAAATATTTTAATTCATACGCTTCATTACCTGGTTTTTTTGATCCAAACAATTGCCAATTTACGTTTCCTTTCATAACCCCTTCATCAATCACTTCTTCAATATTATTAATCAATGGTAACTCATTAAATACATCCATCATTTGTTTTAACATCTCATTCCGTAATAATATTTTTTCAGTAAAATCCATTTGAATATCAATAATCATATGTATTCCATCTTTGGTTATATCATCAGAAGATATATTTACATCTGGTTTTTCAAATACATGACATTTAAATATTTCTGGAGTGATATTTTTTATTTTTTTGATACATTCAAACATATTTTCTATCATTGTAATAATATGATCTATGTTATGTTGTCTGATTTCAATGGATGGGTCATATCTAAAATCAAAATCAATTAAAATTGGTCCATTTTCTAATTGTTTTTCGGTTAAATATGATTCTTTATCCTGTCTTAGTACATAATCTTTATATATATTATAAAAATCATTGATTTTTTCATTTAATATACAATATGTTCCACCATATATATTTAATTTATCATTACCAATCTTTGTATGAGTATATTTTTCACCCTTAGTTGTTTTGTATATGGATAAACATTTGTCAACTTCCATTATATATTTTTATAATAAAATATTTTTAATCAATTTTTATTAAAGATATTTTATATATATATTTAATGAATAGAAATATTAAACGGATAATGAGGGATATAAATGATATAAAACAGCAACCGATTGATAATATATATTATATGTATAATGATGATAATATAACAAAAGGATATGCAATGATTATAGGCCCAACTGATACACCATATGAATATGGATTTTATTTCTTTGAGTTTATTTTTCCAGATAATTATCCATTTTTACCACCAACGATTATATTTAGAACATTTGATAGTAAAACAAGATTTAATCCAAACTTATATGTAAATGGTTATATTTGTTTGTCTCTTTTAAATACATGGCCAGGAGAACAATGGAGTTCTTGTCAATCAATAAGAACTATATTATTAAATCTAATAATTTTATTTAATGATAAACCATTATTAAATGAGCCAGGAGTTACAATTCATCATAAAGATTTTCAAAATTATAATAAAATTATTCATTATAAGAATTTTGAGGTAGCTTTATTACAATGTTTAAATATTGATCAATTAAATGATAATTTTAGGATATTTTATCCGATTATAAAAAAAAATTTTATAAAATATTATGAAGAAATAATAAAAAAAGCTAAAACAATTCATAAAATAGAAACAATTTCAACTGGAATTTATGATCAATCATGTGTTATCAATTATAATAATATAATTAAACTAATGGAAATATGTTATAATGAATTAATAAAAATTGATAAATAAATATTATTTATATATATAATATGAAGTTTTGTTCTGTATGTAAAAATATGTATTATCTAAAGATTGACCCAGAAACTAATATATTAAATTATTATTGTAGAAAATGTGGAAATATTGAAGAACAAAAAGGCTCCATTGAAATTAAAGAAACTACATATAATCGGGATAATTTAAAACAAATCAATATAAATAGTTATATTAAGTATGACCCAACCATTCCATTTACAAATGATATTATTTGTCCAAATTCAACGTGTATTACACATAGTGATTCAACTATAATAAAAAAAGTAATTTATTATCGTTATGATAATATGAAGTTGAAATATTTATATATGTGTGTTCATTGCGATTGTTCTTGGAAACCATAAAATTGATTAAAATATTTAATTTATATTATTATTATAATGAGTGATGAAGAAGAAGAAATATATGAACCATCTGACAATTTAGAAGAGAATGATGATGAAGAAATTTCGGTTGATAATGACGAAGAAACTGAAATTGGATCAGATATTTTATCAAGTAATGAAGATATTGGTTCGGCTTCTGATTTAGAATATGAAAATATGGATCTTTATAATGTATTTGAAGATAATGAAGATTTTACTAAATTATATCATCCAGAAGAAGTATACATATCCTTTGATAAAATGAATGAACTTTCAATTATTTCAAGAGATAAAGAAGGTAATATTACTGATGATAATCATAAAACTTATCCTTTATTAAGTAAATATGAAAAAACAAAAATTATTGGATTAAGGGTAAGTCAATTGAATAAAGGGGCAAAACCATACATAGAAACGACTAATTTATTTTTAGATAAATCTATTATTGCTGAAAAAGAACTTATACAAAAAAAATTACCTTTTATCATTCAAAGACCTATACCAAATGGTACATTTGAATATTGGAATATTAAAGATTTAGAAATCATTTAACATTTCCAATGATTTCCGCAATAAATACATGTTACAAAAGTTGTCATAGGTTCATCACCAGATCTTGTTTGTAATTGGTAATAAGTACATTCTTTTTTTTTACATTTGCCACATTTAAATTTATCTGTAGAAGCTTTAATTTTTGGGAAATATTTAGTTTCAATATTCATTTTATTCTCTTCAATAATTTTATCCCAAATTTCTGGGAATAATTCTTCATTTTTCATATTTACTAATTCATTGGATAAAATTACATTTACATTTAATTTATCACATATTTTTTTATGTTTCAAATAATATGAGATAGATTTAAATTTATCTAAATATATAGTTATAAATAACGGATTGTCCCATTTTTTTGTAATAATATAAAAATCAGATTGATCTATAGAATAATTATAAATACTTATTTCAATATTTTTACATTTATTATAATTGTGAATATATTTATGAATATATTTTACAATATTTTTTCGAAACGTTTCTGGGTCAGTAATAATCATTTATGTATATTTTTACATTAGTTTTTATATTCAATTTTTAATATTGTAAATTATATGTATAAACTATTTATAATAGTTATATTTTTTATTATAATAAATAAGCTATATAATCATAAAATAATTTTTAATATTATCGATGACCCAGATATTATTATTGCTCCAGCTGGAAATATGGGATATTATTGTTTAGGTATATCCCATTATATTAAACAAAATTATAATATAGAAAATAAAAAGATAGTAGGATTTTCATCTGGTACATTAAATACTATATTTATGGGTATTAAACCAAAATATGAAAAAAAATATTTGAATAAGTTATTTAAAATGAATCTTAATACAAAGATGAATTTAAATTATTTATTAGATCAAACAAATAATTTATTATATGATTTACCATTAAATAAAATAGATATGACCAATAAATATATCATAACTCTAGATAATATGAATACAATGAATCAACATAATGAATTTTCAGAAATAATTGAATTAATAAAATGTTGTGAAGCAAGTTGTTTTATTCCGTTATTATCCAGTAAGTTTTTAATTAGATTTCATAAAAATAATTTATCAATTGACCCTGGTATATATTATAAAAATTATAAAAATTATATTATTAATAAAAAACCATTATTAATTTCATATAAATTATTTCAAAGATTTAAATATAAATTAGATGGATTTGGTTTATTAAAACATAATTATAATATATACGAATTATATACATTAGGTTATCAAGATGCAACAATAAATAAATTATTATTAGATTTTTATTTACTCTGAAATAAAATTTTCTTTTTCTAATTCTTTTTCATCTATTACAATATTATCATTTTTCTTAATAGGACAATACAAATTATTCCATTCCTCAATAGTTAAATCCATAATATTTTTATCTTTATCTTTTTTAATAATACATAAATTACCATAATAATTTTCTTCTATTTCATTCATAAATACATAATTATTTTTAAAATTAATTCGACCATTTTTTTTTCCATATAATTCATATGTATAATTTTTAAGGTTCCAACTATATAAGTTTAAAAAACAATTATCATTACGGTAGTTACATAATGTATATAATTTATCGGGTTGTTTAATTAATTTATTTGTTAAACAACCATCTTTTTCAATTATAATTGAATTCATTAATTTATATTTAAAATTAATATTTAAACCTTTTTTATGATATTAATTATGAAGTTATATATTCAAAATTTAAATATAAATTTATTTAAAGATATTAATTTTGAAAAATCATTTAAAAAAAATTGTATTTATACAAAAGAAGGAATTTTAATAGAAAAAAAAGAAAAATATTTTAAGTTAACTATGAAAGAAGAAAAATCTCATAATTTAGAATATAAATCATATGATTTTTTAATTGACAATAGTATTTACAATGAAGATTTATATTCATATATACCATATGATAACATTTGTGTTGAAGAATATTACCATATTAATATTATAGATTATAATTTAAATTTAGTTAAACATAATTATTTAAATCAAATAAGTTATTATTTTGAATCTAATAATAAAATCGTTGATAATGAATTATTAGATAAAATATGTTCGTTTTTATTAAAAAAATAATATAACTATAATTATTATGTTTCAATTTATAATATATACAATTATTATTATTATTATATTCCATTTCATATTATATTATTTGAATATTGATATAATTCAATTATATAATCATAATGTAAAAATAACTAATCCAATAGTAGAACCAGTAGTAGAAGAAAACCATATAAAAAATACATCATACGATAAAGAACAAAATGAATTATGTACAAATTATATTAAAGATTTGGAACAATGCTTAAATGAACTTAAACAAACATAATAATATATAATATGCGAAATTTATATAACAATATAGATCATTTACATAATAATATTACATCTATTTGTATTCCATATGGTCCAAAATATACAGCAAAGTTTTATATGGAAAATAATAACCCTCAATGTATTTTATATGATGAAACAAATAAAATACATAAAAATATATATTGTTCATATAATCCAATTTTATGTTTAGGAACTACATTATATGGTACAGTTGTAAATAATATATTTATTTGTGAAGATATTATTTATTATAAAAATAAAAAAATAAATATTCCTCTTAAAAAAAAAATAACTTTAATTGAATATATATTGGATAACTACATAAATGAATGTAATTCAAAATATGTATATAATTTTAAATTACCTTATATGACAAATCGCGAACCTTTTTTAGAAATAAGTAATTTAACTTATTATATTCATTCCATATTACAAATTAAATATAATCCATCTACATTTTTATTATCAAACTTATTCGGTTATTTTGTTATAAAAAAACATCCTTGTAAATATGAATTATATGAATTATATACCAAAAATAATGATGATATATCATTATATGATAATGCATATATCAATGATATAAAAACAAATTATTTTGTTCGTAAATTATTTAACAATAAAAAACATTATAAAAATATTGAATATAGTGATGATGAAGATAATGTATCTCAAATAATAAATGAAAGAAATATAATTTGTCTATATATTCCTAGTCATAAAAAATGGAAACCATATAAAATAAATAAATCAAACCGGATTGATTCAATTAAAAAAATAATTTATATTGAAAAAAAGTTTACATAACTTGAAAAGCATGATTTATATGTTTTTTTTTATCAATTGTATTTATTTTTTTCATAAACATTTTATCTCTATAATGTGGTTCAAAATTATTATTATCTTCATGTAATTCTGGATATATTTTTGTTAATGGCTTATCCGTAAATAATAATAAACGATCATAATTTAATAATTGTCTATATTCTTGTATTGTCAAATTACCTTGATATTTATCTAATAAATAATACGGAGACGGTGCTAATTTAATCATTTCATTATAATTATATATTTCACCATATATATAATTTAACAATTGATATCGTTGAAATTTAAATGATTCGATTATAGGTTCATTAAATAAATATCCAGCAGCACATTCTGGACTACAAAAATTACCATATACTTCATATTTATTATTTATAAATATTCGTGGAATATGTATAGTAGGTGTATCAAATGAACAAGAACACCAGAAACAATCTGATTTTTTATTAATATTATTTTTATGTAAATCATTTTCTAATTGATTTAATTTATCATATAAATTATTTTTACATTTATTATTAGATTCATTTTCTTTTAAATTAGTTTTATTAGGCGAATCAATAATATCATATTGAATTTTATCATTTTCATAGGGTTCAATATTATATATAGTTGGGTCATAATCATTATTTATTTTAATATCGCTTTTGTTACATCTTAAATGTAAAATGATATTTGTTTTCATTTCTGGTTTTGTCTCATTCATTTTTTTTTTTTCAGTAATTTTACCTCCTTTTGGTTTTCTGCCTCTTTTTTTTGCAATTTTTGGTTCATCAGTCATATTACTTAATTTAATTATATTAATTTAAATACTTTTCATATATTAACTTATGCTCCCTTGGATAGAAAAATATCGTCCGAGTGAATTAGAAGATATTATTTTAGATAAAAAATATAAAATTTTATTTGATACAATTGTTGATAATCTTGATTTTCCACATTTATTATTTTATGGACCACCTGGTAGTGGAAAAACAACAACAATTGTATGTTTGATCCATAAAATTATTAAAAAATATAATATGAAACATAATATTATACATCTAAACGCGTCAGATGAACGCGGTATTGATATTATACGTAATACTATTTATACTTTTGTGAATAGTAATAATATTTATAATTCTATAAATAAAAAATTTATTATTTTAGATGAAGTAGATTCTATGACAAAAAACGCACAACAATCATTATTAACCTTATTCAATAATGAAAATGTTCATTTTTGTTTAATTTGTAATTATATTAGCAAATTAATTCCAACCATAAGAAATAGCACCCTTACTATTAATTTTTGTAATATAGAAAATTATAGAAGCTATATAAATAATATTATCCAAAAAGAAAATATTAAAATAGATGATACAATTATTAATGATATATTATATAATTATTATCCAGACTTAAGATCAATTGTAAATGCATTACAATCATATACTTATCTAAATACTAATTTTATAAAACAAAAATATATTATAAATATATGTAAAACAAAGAATTTTTCTAATTTAAAAAAATATATAAAAATATTTCATAAGAATGATTTTCTATGTAAATTATTTCTTCATATAGTGGAAGAATATAAAACAGACGAAACCCTTATTTTATATATGAAAGAAATCATTTTCCATGATTTGGATATTGACTTTATTGAATATGTATTTATGGAATATTTCTTTAAATTACAAAATTGATTTTATTATGAATTATTATATTATTTAATGGATATAGATAATGAATGGTATAATTTCCTAAATAATGAAGATACCCCTGAAATAATTGAAAAAGAAGTACCAAATATTATACCTAAATGTGGTGATATTAAAATTTCTACAAAAAGTAAAATATTTTATTTTAATATAAATATTGTTTTGGAAGAATTATTCTGGAAATTAGATATGATTTCATATGATGAACATAAAAATGGAATTATTAAGAAACAAATGAAATTTGATTTTAATGACCAAACTGAGGTAGAAAACTTTATTAAAAAAAAAGAAAGTATTGTATTTCCAGTGGATGATGTAATTTTAAATCAAGTAGATAATCCAAATGGAAGAGTTGTATTTAAAGATAAACGAAAATTTACAATTGGTATATCTAAAAATGATATTATAAAAAAAAAAAAAAGTAAAAGTGCATTCTATAATTCTTTAGTAATTATTTATAGAATTTATTTTAAAAATAAATTTATTGAATTACACCTTAAAATATTTAATTCTGGTAAAGTTGAAATACCTGGAATACAAGATGATGATATAATTCCAATTGCAATTGGAATTATTATAGAATTAATACAACCATTTTATTCATATACTATTTGTGAATATAAGGAAAAACAAGAAATTATTCTAGTAAACTCTAACTTTAATTGCAATTTCTATATTGAGCGTGAAAAATTATATAGAATTTTAAAAAATAAATATAATATAAAATGTACTTATGATTCATGCAACTATCCAGGTATTCAATGTAAATATAATATTGACAAAAATTATATTTCTTTCATGATATTTAGGACAGGCAGTATTTTAATTGTTGGAAAATGTGAAACAAAAATTATATATGAAATTTATGAGTTTATTAAAAATATATTACATAAAGAGTTTAGAGAAATTTATCAATATAGTAATCATATAAAAATAGAAAAACATAAAAAAAAAATAATAAAAAATATATACATATAATTATTTGCGTTAAAACTATTTAAAGAAAAAATATTTGTAATTCATATGAGTGAAGAAAATATTCCAACATCAAAATCATTATTAAATGCATGTAAATTATCCATTAAAGAAGATAAACCTATTATGTTTGATTATTGGCAAGATTCGTTTCAAGATAAAGTATTAATTGGAGTTAGGGATAATGCAGAAAAAATACTTGTAAAAAGTGAAGAAGAATACACTAGCCCAATTTCTAAAATTTATAAAGTAGAAAGTGAATATATTATTATGACTGAAAACTCAGTATATATGGTATCGTCTAGCATTAAATCACGTAAAATTAATTAAATTTAGCTAAAAATATATTATGTAATAGTTTATATGAATGATAGCCAATTATAGCAAAAGCTAACATAAGTACAAACTTGTATATTTCATCATTATATTTAGGATTATAATATCCTATATATATTAATATTGGCGCAACTATCAATATATGAAATAATTTAAATTTTTTATATATAATATTTATATATAAATGATAAAAAAATGTAACTATACCCAATAACAATATATATTTAAATATATATTTAGGTATTTTGTATAAACTTATATAAAAAAATATAGGTGCTAAAATAAAAATATGTAATAAATGTACATTCATTATACTATAGAGTTATAATATTCGATTACTTTATTATTTGAACGTATTTTAGAGAAATCAATATTTTGGATAAATAGTCCATCCAGTGATTTTACCCTACTTAAAGCAACATAAGATTGACCACATTCAAATATATTTGAACCAATATTTATATTTGCATATTCAATTGTAATCCCCTGTGATTTATGAATTGTAATTGCCCATGATAAAATAAGTGGAACCTGTTGGATACCATATTCTTCATATATATCATTATACCACGTATGTTTTTGAATTGGTAGAATGATATTATTATAATCAAATTTAACAATTGGTTCATTTTTTTCATTAAAATCAATCACTTTTCCTTGACTTCCGTTAATAATACCGATGGATTGATCTAAATTAATAGTACACATTACTTGTGAACCTACTTTTAGGATAAGTTGTTCTTCATTCATTATATATTTTTTTTGTTTCTCTAATTCTTGTAAAATAGCTTTAGACTTAATTTCTTTATTATAACCCATATAATAAGGAAACTCTTTTGAATTAATTTTAAGATTTTCTTTTTCATTTAATTGTTCAGCTAATTGTTTAATTGGTAACAATATAGTTGGCTTAATAATACTATTTGATTTTTTATTTATACATTTTTTTAAAATATCTTTGCTTTCTTGGGATAAAGTTCCATTTCTTATTTCATTTAGAATATTTTGATAAGTTGTATCACCTCTTTGCCTAAAATTTTGTTTGAAAATAATCTCATTTTTAAATACTTCTTTCCATAATGGTGATTCAAAACAAAATTTTTTTCGGATTGGAGGTAATTGATGAAAATCTCCCGAAAATATTAATTGCATATTCCCAAAATAACTATCATTTTTACGAATGATCTTAGCAACATTATTTAGTAATTCAAATAATTCATCTGATAACATAGATACTTCATCTATGACTAAAATATCGGTTTTTAACCACATATCTGTTTTTTTATATTTTTTTATTTTATCTACTATTTTTTCTGGGGTTTCATTACCTAAACCAAGATTTCCCCATGAATGAACCGTTTTTGCATTACAATTTAATAATAAAGCTGCACAACCAGTCATAGCTGTAACTGATATATTCATATTATTTTTAATAGCGTGTTTGTATACTTTTTGAATAAAATAAGATTTTCCATTTCCGCCCGGACCAGTGATAAATATATTTTCACCTTTTATATATTTATCCCATGCTAATTGTTGCGAAGGTGAAAATAATGTCTTTTCTTCTTGCTTTTCTTCTTGCTTTTCTTCTTGCTTTATTTTTTTTTTCTCATTTAGTTTTTCTTGTTTTTGTCTTAGTTTTTCTTTTTTTTCATTTTGTAGTTTAATATGTTGATTCATTTGTAATTCACTTATGTTTAATTTATCTAATAGTTCATTTTTATCCATATTTTCATTATAATAACGATAACATAATATTGATATACGTTCATATATTGAACCTTCACTCCGCTTTAATTCTTCAGATATATATTTTATTTTTTTATTTTCTTTCAATGCATCCAAGATAAATTGTTCTTGTTCTTGAGTCCATTTTTTTCCATGATTTTCCATTAAATATATTTATTTAAAATATTAATTTCAATTTTATATCATATATTGAAATATTTTATTATATACAAGATTATCAAATTGTAGTCTATTATATATGATGTAACAATTTATAATACATTCATCTTTTTCTTTTAATTTAAAATATTCATCCAATAATTGTATAAAACCAAAAATAGGACACCATTGACATGAAATATTATAACAACAAGGACATTTAATATCTAGAAAATTTATTTTTTCTTTAAAAAACCTATTTTTTTTCATAAAAAAATCAATGTAATCCATTTTATTTATTCTTAAAATAGGATATTTAAATGGATACATATTATTCAATTCAAACACATAATTATGATGTTCATAAAACATATATAAAGTATATTTTTCGCCATTTTTTTTTTGGGTGATAATACAATGTTTATATTTAGTTTTTAATTTTTCCATATCTTTGTCTAATCGCCTATAAAAAATATTATTATGAACCCCATATGAGTTGACGAAATTATTCATCATATATTAATTATGTATAATATTTAAATACAACTATCAATACTATAATATGTATAATCATCTAAATATATGTATAATTGCTTTATTTTCATCCTTATTCTTTATTCCAATGGACTATCTTCCACAAAATAATATAAGAACTTTATTGTTATCTTATTTTGCTATAGATACCTACAATAATAAGTTAGATATTATATTACATCATTTATTATATGGATATTTAGCTATTTATGGACCGTTTCATGTTTTACATCAATGTTTCATTATGGAATGGTCTACTTTATTTTTACTTTTATATAAAGAAAAATACATTAGTAAATATATATTTGGTATTTTATGGTTTGCAATTCGTTTATTTTATATTCCTTATTATTTTTATAGTATTTACGATGATCTAAATATATATATCAATAATATTACTATTTTGATTCATGGATTTCATTTTCACTGGACGTGTAAAATATTTGATAGAACGTTGGATACTTCACACGGGTTTTCTTCTATATTATTGATGCTTATTCCATTTAATCTATTACATATTCATCATTTTGTTAATGCACCTAATTATTTAATATTATATTTACAATGCCAAATTAGTTTTTATTTTAATGTAATTTATATTCAATATTATGAGACAAAATTATGTAATATTATTCGTTCAATAGATAATTCAATGATTTTTTATATTTCTATAAAATATTATATTGATCATTTATATTCTATATGTATAAGTTTATTGTTTTTATCATATAAAATTTTTATTGATTATGATAATAAGATTCATCAATATATATTTAATGTTTCTATACTATATTTAATTTATAATTTTGTATTTTTATTACCATTTGCTTGTATTGCTTTTTATGTATTCTATAATAAAAAAAATAATAAAGATTGTTCAATTATTTATAATTATGTTTGGCATGGTTGTTGTGGCGGTTTGTTGGCTTATAGTTTGATTATATAATGGACAATCATTTGGTATATTTATTACATATTGTACAAAAATGTGGTATAGGTTAAACTATATAAGAGTTTGGTATTGTATATTATAGATAACATATAATACTTCAATCATTTTATATAATTTTTTTCAAAACATCATTTGCCATACATAATCCACCTTCGATCCATGCTTGTTTTTTACTATACGCTTCGCCACATATATATATGTCTTTTATAGGATTCAATATAGTTTCATAAATTTGTTGTGAATCACAACCCGGCTTCCACGCGTGTGTACCAACTTCCCAAAAATAAGGTTCAATCCATATGGGCTCTTCTATATGTTTATTTGGAAATAATAGTGCTAAATTATCTATAATAATTTTTCTTATTTTTATTTCAGATTTTAATTTATTATTTTTAAGATAAATATTTGTATCATTACCATCTACATATGATACCATAATAATTCCATTTTTTTTATCAATTGGAATAATTTGTCTCAAAACATTATTTGTTGTTATTCTTGGTAAATCATTAAACCAGCATTTTTTATATTTAGCATATATTCTTATTAATTTTGCTTCATATAGACAATCTAAATATTTATGAATTGGACTCAATATTTTAAATTTATTTAATTCTCTCGCTTTTGTACAGAAAATAATTTTATCTACTTTTATATTTTGTTTTATTGTAATAATACAATAATCTTTTACACCTTTTACTTTTTCATTGAGACAAACTTTTGAACCATTTTTTATAATTGTATTTTTCATTTGTTCGCATAATGTGGATAATCCTTCTTGTAAAATATAATATTTTCTACCAGCAAAGTCATTTTTAAAAGTTTCTATTGCATCATAAGCATTTAATTCCATTATTTCTGTATAATATCCAAATACACTTACTAATAATCTAGCTTCTATTTCACTTTTTAAAATATTTTTTATATGTTCATAAAAACTTATATTTCTTAAATCTTCACTTATTTTTGTTTTTTGAATAATTATTTCTATAGCATTTTTAAATATTTTATCACTATTTGTATAAGAATTACATTCATTTGTATATAATAAATAATTTTGCTTACTTGGTATTTCTATAGGAGATAAATTATATTTTTGAATTAATGATAATAAATTTTTATGAGTATTATTAAATCTAGCCGCTCCCATTTCTAATTGATTTTTTGTATAAATACGACCACCTATATAATTTCTATCATCAAATAAAATTATCTTATGTTTTTCAGATAATTTTAATGCACAATATAATCCAGTTATACCTCCACCAATAATTCCTATATACATTATAATATTACTATTTTTTATTTTATATAAATTAGATTAAAATAGTAATTTATTTACACGGGTTGGTAGGTTGTGACCAAACATTACCATATAACATAATATTAATCCACCTAAAAATACGCTACGAGCTTCTGCTACTACATAATTTTGTTTTAATACATATACCATAAGTAAATATAATATAATTGAAATTACTATAGAGTGTACTACCATTATTAGAGGTCCTTCTTGCATATATTATATCATAATATTTTATTATTTATCTATATTTTTATATTATGCATTTATTAATGCTAAAAGTTCAGCGTATAAATCATCAACATATTTTTTATTTACAACATCAGTATCATATATTGGATCACTTACTGTTACTCTACCATTTAAACTCATATTTATATCTACAATTATTGAACTACGATTTAGATTATACACTTGTACGATACCTACGCTATTATAGGCTCCCCCAATTGCTACTATATCACCGTGACTTGATAATGATACTGTCCTACCAGAAAAGTTAGCACTATTTAATCCATCAATATCATTACCTAATTTTACCCAAGAACTATCCTTATATTCATACACTCTTACATGACCAGAATTAGTTTGATTACCATCATTATAAGGTGCTCCAATTGCTAATATTTTACCATTATCTGATAATGATATCGATCTTCCACTTTGATCGCCACTAGTTTCTCCTATAATATTACTACCTAATTGTGCCCAAGAACTACCATTATATTCATATATACTTACATAACCGGAATCTATCCCATTGGTTGGACTTCCAATTGCTACTATTGTACCCTGATTTGATAATGATACTGAATGTCCAGTTTGATCATTAGAGTTTCCACTAATATCACTACCTAATTGTACCCAAGAACCATCATTATATTGATATATTTCTACTATACCACAATTATTCTCATACAGATACCCACCAATTGCTACTATCTCACCGTTACTTGATAATGATACTGAATATCCACTTTGACTATCGCCGTTTCCTATAATATCATCACCCAATTGTACCCAAGAAATATCATTATATCTATATATTCCCACAATTCCAGTATTCGGCACTATACCTCCAATTGCTACTATTTTACCATCAGCTGATAATGATACTGACGTTCCAAAATGTGAATTAGTTGATGTCCCAATAATCTCACCACCCAATTGTACCCAAGAAATATCATTATATTCATATATTCTTACACGTCCATAATTTTCAATATAATGTCTTTCACCAATTGCTACTATTGTACCATCACTTGATAATGATACTGTTGAACTTGATTGTGAATATTGTATTCCAGTAATATCACTACCTAATTGTACCCAAGAACTATCATATTCATATATTCTTACAGCACCTGTAGCATTTTTATATGATGAACCAAATGCTACTATTGTACCATCATTTGATATTGCGACTGAATTACCTATATCTTCACCGCCATTTAATCCTATAATATTACTACCCAATTGATTCCAAGAATTATCATCTATTATATTTATATTAAATACACTTATTGAACTTTCAACCTTATTCATAGAGTTATCTAGTCTATTTACTGAACTTTCAACAATATTCATAGAGTTATCTAGTCTATTTACTGAACTTTCAACAATATTCATAGAGTTATCTAGTCTATTTACTGAACTTTCAA
>Ga0129324_10000250_pt1 | contig 39063 bp, 35 predicted proteins | sample CPBDNA_7_FD_96879 | JGI IMG/M metagenome (GOLD analysis project Ga0129324, IMG submission 96879) | Freshwater to marine salinity gradient microbial communities from Chesapeake Bay, USA - CPBay_Spr_15_0.2_DNA | ecosystem: Environmental > Aquatic > Marine > Coastal | place: USA: Chesapeake Bay...
CGCTGCCGAAAGAGGACTTGCGTCATCTGCGCGGCAACAGGATCGCGATGATTTTCCAAGATCCGATGATGACCCTCAACCCTGTGCTGCGCGTCGATACGCAGATGGTCGAAACCATCAAGGCGCACGATTCCAACGTTAGTAAAGCCGATGCCTTGGCGCGCGCCCGCGATGCGCTTGGCCAAGTCGGCATCCCGGCACCGGACGAGCGGCTACGCTCGTATCCGCATCAATTTTCGGGTGGTATGCGGCAGCGGGTCGCGATTGCCATCGCGCTTCTGAATAAGCCGGACCTCATCATTGCCGACGAACCGACAACCGCGCTCGACGTGACGATCCAGGGGCAAATCCTGTTTGAAGCGCAAAAGCTGTGTCGCGAAACCGGCACGTCGATGATCTGGATTACCCATGATCTCGCCGTCGTCGCCGGTTTGGCGGACCGTATTTCCGTGATGTACGGCGGGCGCATTGTCGAACAAGGCGCCATCAACGACGTCCTCGATCATCCGGTGCATCCCTATACACGTGGGCTTTTGGGTTCGGTGCCCGGTCACAATACGCGCGGCCAGCGTTTGCACCAAATTCCAGGCATGGCGCCGTCGCTATTGAATTTGCCGCAAGGCTGCGCATTTCAAGCACGGTGTCCGAAAGCAGATGATGCATGCCACACGGAACCCGCTATCACCGAGCCTGTGTCAGGCCGCGCGATCCGTTGCGTTCACCCGCACCTGAATGCAGACGAGGAGATCGGCGCATGAGCGAAGCTATGTTGCACGTCGATAATTTGACGCGAAATTTCGTTAAGCGCCTCGATCTTGCGGCAAAGGTTGCGCAAAAGTTCGGCGCCGACGTCCGCGAAGAGGTGGTGCACGCCGTCGACGGCGTGACGCTGAAGATACCGAAAGGCGGCGTAGTCGGTTTGGTCGGTGAATCCGGTTGCGGTAAGTCGACGCTGGGCCGCATGATTGCCGGCATCATCCCACCGACGTCGGGCAGCATTTCATATAAGGGCACGGAGCTGACGAAAATGTCGTCGGCCGAATTCCGCCGCGCGGCGCTTGAAATCCAAATGATTTTCCAAGACCCGTTCGCCAGCCTCAATCCGCGGATGCGTGTGCTCGACATCATCGGCGAAGCGCCGGTGATGCACGGCATTGTGAAATCCGCCGAGATGGAAGACTACGTCTGCGAAGTGATGCAGCGCGTCGGCCTTGATCCGGAATACCGTCGTCGCTATCCGCACCAGTTTTCCGGCGGGCAGCGTCAGCGCATCGGCATTGCCCGTGCCCTTGCCGTAAAACCGGAATTCCTGGTCTGCGACGAAGCGATTGCCGCGCTGGACGTGTCGATCCAGGCGCAGGTGATCAATCTGTTCATGGATTTGCGTGCTGAGCTTGATTTGACGTACCTGTTCATCTCGCACGACCTGTCGGTGGTCGAGCATATCTCGGACCGGGTCGTGATCATGTACTTGGGCCGGGTCGTCGAAGTCGCCGAGACGGATGCCTTGTTCGATGCACCGAACCACCCCTACACCCAAGCGCTTTTAAACGAGGTGCCCAGGCTTGATCAGCGCGGCATTGATTATACGCCGGTCAAAGGCGAGATCCCGTCGCCCCTCGACCCACCGCCCGGCTGCCATTTTCATCCGCGCTGCCCGCATGCGATGGCGCGCTGTTCTGCCGAGCGCCCAGTGCTCCGCGAAATCGCCCCTGACCGGTGGTCGGCCTGTCATTTAAATGACGAGACTTAACTCTCTCGTTTGATCCGGGCGCATGAACCTTTTATAAGGGCGCCAACTGCAACGGAAATGAGCCGATTATGGAAACCATCAGCTTCACCGTTCATGAGTTCATGATTCTCATGGGCATTTTGAATGGACGTGTTCGCGACGGCAGCGGTGTGCCGGACAGTTCCGTCTGGAATCTTTGGAAAGACCGCTACAAGCAGCTCGATAAAGAGCTGGAGAAGCTCGACATGATGGATCGGGCGGACATGCTGTTTGACGGCAAGGTTAAGCTTGAAGACGTCAGCAAGCCGCAGATCGAAGAAGTGATCGGCCTGGTCGACGAGCATGCAGCATACGAGCAGCAGTTGATCGACGATAACGATTTGGACGCGGATCCAGAAGAGTTGGAAATTTGGAAGACGCTGCGCGCCCGACTCGAAACGTCGTTGGACTGGGACGGCGGCAAGTAACGCTGCCGCCCCGGCGCAATCTTACATTTTCGTCGCGGCGGTGATGGCTGCTGTATCGATTCCATATTCCCGGTAAAGCGTCGGCAGATCGCCGCACTGGCCGAACCGATCGACGCCAAGCGGGATCACCTGACGTCCGTCGACCGACCCCAACCACGCAAGCGCGGCCGGATGACCGTCCATGACGGTGACCAACGGCTGCCCTTTGGGCGCTTGGTCGAGCAGTTCGGCGATCCAGGACTTCCACCCTAGCTTCCGCCAATCCGCAAACAACCTATCCCCTGACGTAACCGCCAACAGCCCGGCCCCTTTGACCTGGGCCGCCGCGGCTTCGGCTTCGGGGGCGATGGCACCGGTGTAGATGATCACCGGCGATTTTGCGCTCGCGGGCTTTTGTCGCCAATAAGCACCCTTGCGGATCGCGTCGCTGAGGTCATCGGTCATTTTGCGTTTTGGCTGCGCCAGTTGCCGCGTCGATAGGCGCAGGTAGACAGAGCCGCCGTCGTCAGCCTGCATATGCTCAAACCCCCACGCCATGATCTCGGCCAATTCGTCGGCAAATGCCGGTTCGAACGAGGTCAGACCCGGTTGGCCCATGCCGATTAAGGGGGTGGAGACGCTTTGATGTGCACCGCCTTCGGGCGCCAGCGTGATGCCGGCCGGTGTGGCGACGACCATAAATCGGGCGTCCTGATAGCAGGCATAGTTCAGCGCATCCAAACCGCGCGCGATGAACGGATCGTACAAAGTCCCGATCGGCAGCAAGCGCTCGCCGAAAATCGAATGCGACAGGCCAAGTGCTGCCAGCATCACAAATAGGTTGTTCTCGGCTATGCCGAGTTCCATGTGCTGGCCAGCAGATTTGAATTCCCATTTTTGTGCCGACGGCACTTGCTGGGCGCGGAAGGTGTCGGGCCGGTCCTCGCGTGCGAACAAGCCGCGCCGGTTGACCCAACCGCCCAGGTTGGTGGATTGGGTGACGTCGGGCGATGTGGTGACGATCCGGTCGGCAAGCGCAGACTTTTTATCGCCCGCCAACGCATACAAGATTTTGCCAAACGCTTCTTGGGTCGAGGCCTGGTCTTGCGGCGCCAGTTCAAGGTGTTTCGGCACGGGGATTTTTGCTGCTTCAAATCGGCGCCGACCATCCCGGATGAACGGGGCGGATTCCAGAACCCGGGTCAACTCTGATGCGCGGTCTTCAAGGCCTGCGAACGGCGCCCATTCTTCGCCTTCTTTGATGCCGAGCTTATCGCGAAAGCCGGTAATCTGTTGTTCATTCAAGATGCCGGCGTGGTTGTCTTTGTGACCTGCCAGCGGCAAGCCCCAGCCTTTAATGGTATAGGCGATAAAGCACGTTGGCGTGTCGTCCTTGGCGGCCTCGTCAAAGGCTTCCATCAAGGTTTCAATACAGTGCCCACCCAAGTTTGCCATCAACGCTTGCAGCTCGTCGTCGCCATAGGTTTCGATCAAGCGGATGGTGTCCGCATCGTGGCTCAGGTCTTTGGTCAGCTGCACGCGCCATGCCGCCCCACCTCGGAACGTCAGCGCTGAATACAGATCGTTCGGGCACTCGCTGATCCAGCGCCGCAGCGTTTTGCCGCCGGGCTTTTCAAACGCCGCCATCATCCGCTTGCCGTATTTGAGGGTGATCACGTTCCAGCCGGTGGTGCGGAATACCCGGTCGATCAGGCGAAACATCTGATCGGGGACGACGCCGTCCAAGCTTTGGCGGTTATAGTCGACGATCCACCAGCAATTGCGAAGGCCGTGCTTCCAACCCTCCCAAAGGGCTTCGTACATGTTGCCTTCGTCCATTTCCGCATCACCGACGAGCGCCACCATGCGACCGGCGTCGCGCGCGGCGACATTGTCGTTATGACGGCGCAGATAATCCTGCACCATCGATGTAAATACCGTCATTGCCGGTCCCATCCCGACCGAGCCGGTCGAGATATCCACGTCGTCGGCATCTTTGGTCCGAGACGGATAGCTCTGCGCGCCGCCGAAGGCGCGGAAGTTTTCAAGATTTTCCTGGGTCTGATGACCGAACAAATATTGGATCGCATGAAACACCGGGCTCGCATGCGGCTTCACCGCGACACGGTCCTCCGGGCGCAGCGCCGACATATACAGTGCGGTCAGGATCGCGACGGAGGACGCGCATGACGCCTGGTGCCCGCCGACCTTCAGCCCATCGACTTTTTTACGGACGAAGTTGGCATGGTGGATGGTCCACGTGGACAACCACAAAACTTTTTGCGCGAGCTCTTCGAGGCTCTGCAGTTTTTCGGCTTTCGTCATCGGCGTGTTATCGAGCGGGGCCATGAAATTCTCCAAATTGATGCCTCATTATAGCCGATCAACGAAAACAGGTCATTGCGAAGCCATCTGCTTTAGGTCACGATTTAGCAATAAACATTCAAAATATTATGTGATTGAGGTTATTTATGCCATCTAAAGCCCTAGATGCGATTGATCAGAAAATCCTTGCCGCGCTGCAGGCAAACGCGCGGTTAAGCAATGTGGAGCTTGCCCACGACGTCGGATTGTCGCCATCACCGTGCTTGCGCCGGGTCCGTACGCTCGAAGACGATGGCGTCATCAAGGGTTATGCGGCCCTGGTTGACCAAGAAGCGGTTTGCCTACCGGTCAGCGTGTTTGTGATGGTCAGCTTGGAAAAACAAATCGAACATGCGTTGGAAACTTTCGAAGAGAGCATTCGTGCTCTCCCGGAAGTGATGGAGTGTTATTTGATGACCGGCGACAGCGACTATCTACTGCGCGTCGTGACCCGTGACCTCCAAGCGTATGAACGGTTCTTGATGCGACACCTCACCAAGTTTCCTGGCGTCAGCAGCATCAAATCGAGCTTCGCGCTTAAGCAGGTCGTATATCGGACCGCGTTGCCGGTCTCGGGGTGACGTTGTGTCATTTGAAAATTGTAGGTAGGCCGATGAGATCGAAACGCACATTGTTGACGTTGATCAGCTCTGTTATTGGACTTTTGATGCTAAGTCTGGTGCCCGCGCATGCGGCCCCGAAGTCTGAGCTTTGGAAAATTTGGACGGCGCATGATCCGGCATCGACGCTGCAGGGCGATCACAGCGCCTGGGATGCATTCCTCAAAACCTATGTGGAAGATAACCCGAAGGGACTGAACTGGGTCGACTATGGTGGCGTCTCTGACGCAGACCGGAGCGCGTTAGACGCATATTTGAAGGCGTTGTCGACGACCGCCGTTGCGACCTTGAATCGGGGCGAGCAGCAGGCGTTTTGGATCAATCTCTATAATGCGCTGACGGTAAAGGTGATCCTCGATCACTATCCCGTTGAGACGATCCGCGACATCGACATCACGCCAGGTCTGTTTGCTGATGGGCCTTGGGGCAAAAAACTGATCGAAGTTGCCGGCACACCGGTCAGCCTGGATGATATTGAACATCGAATTCTGCGGCCGATTTGGCAGGACAACCGGGTGCACTATGCCGTGAACTGTGCCTCTGTCGGCTGTCCAGATTTGATCAATCGGGCTTATGTCGCGGGTGATATGGATGCGGTCCTGACGCAAAATGCCAAGGCCTATATCAATTCAGATCGCGGGCTTCGACTGGACGGCAACGAGATTATTGTCTCGTCGATTTATGACTGGTTTCAGACGGATTTTGGCGGTTCCGAACAAGGTGTGCTCGAGCATTTGCGGATGTATGCTGAAGGTCCGCTGAAAGCGATGCTGGAAAAGTTCCGCAACATAGACGAGTATGACTACAACTGGGCCCTAAACGAGGTGCAGCGCTAAAGCAAAAATGAGGACATCTCCTGACCGAACGTATATCTGTTGAAGATTTAACCGCGCTTTCGAACAAAGCGTTATGTGGCGCCGGCATGCGGGATGCCGATGCAGCCAGCGTCAGCCGCGTGCTGATCGAAGGCGACATGATGGGCATCCCGACGCACGGCGTGTTAAGGCTGTCGACCTATATTCAACGACTGACAAACGGCGCGGTTGATCCGCTGGCCGTGCCGTTGTTGGAACATCGGGCCGCGGCGCTGGCAATGGTCGACGGCCGGAATGCTTTGGGGCCGGTGGTTGCAGAGGCGGCGGTGCGGGCTGGCCTCAAGATGACAGCGAAGACCGGCATCGCTTATGTCGGCTGTCATGCCAGCAACCATCTCGGCGCAATGATTCCCTATGCGCTGAAAGCCGTAGATGCGGGCTATGTGATGGTCGCTGGCACCGGGGCGTCTGCGACGATGCCGCCGTTTGGGGGGGCAGCAGCGCGGATCGGTAACAATCCGCTTTGTATTGCAGCCCCCTGCCCGGATGCGCCGCACTTCATGTTGGATATGGCAATGAGCGTCGCAGCACGCGGTAAAATTCGCATGGCACGCGACGCTGGCCAAGCGATCCCCGAAGGTTGGGCGGTCGATGCGGATGGTCAGCCGACCACCGATCCCGCCAAGGCGTTGGAGGGCTTATTGGTCGCCGTCGGCGGCCATAAGGGTTCCGGCTTATCCATGGGAATCGATATTCTGGCCAACGTGATGACCGGGGCTGCGTCGTTGGACAAAGTCGGCTCTTGGAGCGACGCCATCGATCAGCCACAGCACGTGGGACACTTCTTTCTGTTTATTGATGCCGGACGCCTGATCGGCACCGACGCATTCTTGGCGGCGATGCGCCAGTTTCGGAATACCATTCACGCGACACCTGCGGCAGACCCCGATCATCCGGTGATCATGGCCGGTGAGCGGGAACAAATGTTGCGCGCACAGGCATTGACCGACGGGGTGCCGGTAAAGGCCGATGTGTTGCGCGATGTACGCCGTTTAGCGGACGTATAAAAGTCGACTAATTAAACTGAATATCTTTGATCTTACCGAAGCACATGCTGGCAATGTCATCGGCGTCACCCGAGATGCCGACATACGAAATGGGCGGCGGCGCTTCGCCGAAGGCGCGTTTGAAATCTGCCGCCAGATCGACATTTTCTTGAAACCATGTGTCGTTCGGCGCCGCAGCCGTGCGGCGGATGATCATAAAACCGTTTTCCGGCAGATGCGGATGCGGAAACGATGCTTCCTGGGCACCGCCCCACACATAGGTCAGTACGCGGCCCTTTGCGAAGGGCGACATCGCACCCTTTAGCCGTGATAAAAAGCTATCGTCGGCAAATCCGATGTGCAACGCCAATACGCGGTCATCCCCGTCAGTTTTGCTGAGGTCAGTTGCCGGAAGTGCATCGATGACCTGCCACGACCACGAGAGTTTACCCGGCATGCTTGGGCCGTCGTCGACGACGCGATACAGCACGCTGGAACTGCGATCTGCCCGCACTTCCAGGGTGCCGTCAGCAGTGCCGGTAAACTGCGTTGCCGGAATGCCGTCAAAAGCCAGTACTTTCCAACCGTTGGCGGTCAGGTCAGGTGTAATCGGCACGACGCGGGGTGCCGCGATCACCGATGTGGCAACGATCAAGTATATGGATAGGGCGGCAATCAGGACGTTTTGACGCATAATCATTATATGGCCCTGTAACGCTTGCGGATCAATCGTTGGCGGTGCGGATCGCTTCCAGCACAGCATCGGTGACTTCTTTCGTACCCGCTTTGCCGCCGAGGTCGCGTGGCAGATGTTTGCCTTCGCCGGTGACCCGTTCAATGGCTTGCATCAAGCGCGCTGCGGCTGCCAGTTCGCCCTGGTTTTCCAGCAGCATCGCGCCCGACCAAAACGCACCTAGTGGATTGGCGATGCCTTTGCCCATGATATCGAACGCGGAGCCGTGGATCGGCTCGAACATCGACGGTGCGTCGCCTTCAGGGCGAATGTTGCCGGTCGGTGCAATGCCGAGCGAGCCGGTCAACGCGGCGGCCAAATCTGATAGCACGTCGGCATGCAGATTGGTGGCGACCACGGTGTCGATGCTTTCCGGCTGCAAAACCATGCGGGTCGTCATGGCATCAACCAGCATCTTGTCGGTCTCGACATCGGGGTAGTCCGCTTTGACGCGCTCAAACACCGAATCCCAAAACACCATGCCATGGCGTTGAGCATTCGACTTGGTCACCAAGGTCAGCTTTTTGCGAGGACGCGATTTTGCAAGCTCGAACGCGAAGCGTTGAATCCGTTCGACCCCGTTGCGGGTGAACACGGAAATATCCAAGCCGACCTCTTCGGGCAGACCTTGGTGGACGCGGCCACCGGCGCCGGCGTATTCACCTTCGGAATTTTCCCGCACGATCACCCAATCCAGTTGCTTGGCAGTGACGTCACGGAGCGGGCCTTTGATGCCGGGCAGCAGCCGTGCCGGACGTACGTTGGCGTATTGATCCAGACTCTGGCAGATTTTCAGGCGAAGTCCCCATAGTGTGACGTGGTCGGGAATGCGTGGATCGCCGGCGGAGCCAAAGAAAATCGCATCGAAGGCACGCAGCGTGTCTAACGCATTGTCCGGCAGAAAATCACCCTTCTTCAGATAGCGATCCGAACCCCAGTCGAACCGCTCAGACTTGATCTGAAAGCCGCCGTCGCGCTTAGCGACAGCCTTTAACACCTCCATGCCGGCATCGATGACTTCGGGTCCGATACCGTCACCTGGGATGGCGGCAATGCTCAGCGTGCGTTTTGACATGGATGATCTCCTGGTTTGTCTTGGCTTAGTCTGTCACGGGTTGTCATAGCCAGCGGGTTTTCCCGGGCGTATCCTTTGCGGATTACAATTTCGCGCTCTATTCAATATTCGGGTCCGGTGCGGATGAAAAGCACCATGTGTCGGAGATCAACTCTTGGCGGCCGTGACCAAACAAAAAAGTTGGCAAGATTTTATTGAATGGTGCGCGCACCACGGCCTCAGCTATGCGCCTGCGCATGCGTGGACACTGGCCGCTTATACCTTGTACCTCGAACAGCAGATGCGTCCGGACAAAATCCGCCGCGCTGTGCAGCACATCGGTCAAATGCATTTCGAAAAAGTCAGAAAGCGTCCGGACCTGCATCCGATTGTCACGCGCACGCTGGAAAGCATTCGCGCCCGTGATGATGCGGCGAAACGGCCAAAGCCGCCGCCGCTGTTCAGGCCGGACGATTTTTTGGCTGACGCCCCGAAAGCGGCGAAGCCTACAAAAGCAGGAACGTCCGAAGATGCGGCGAAGCGGGGGCTCCGTGTCACGCCGAAATTGGTGCGGCGGAAAAAGCGCCTGTAGTCTATCGGATTTCGGCGCGGGCGCGTTTTGTCACTGTGACTCCGTCTCGGGTGACGGCGATTTCCCCGGTGTACGTGCCGACCGGCCAGCCGTCGGTGGGCTTTTTGCGCCCGACAAAGCGAAAATAACGCGCCAGGGTTTTCTCAATTTGTATGCGGTTATCGCTGACGGCATTGCCGTCGGGGCCGCGCAAGGTCAGGCGGACATCATCCCCGGCCAGCAGCGAATAGCTCTCCGCCCAAAATACGAACGCAGCGGCGTCCAATGAAAATGTGTTTTCGTTCAACAACCCTGCGCGAACGTTTTCGACTTTCGGCACGCTATCGTCGAAGCCAATGTTAAATGGTTGCGGGCCGGGGTAGGCGAGATTTTTGCGCGCGGAGTCAGACCATAAGCCGTCCATTTTCGACGTTTTATCACAGGCGGATATTTGCGACTCTCCGGTAAAGGGGTCGATCACGGTGTTACCTTTGCGGACGGTGATGTGGATGTGTGGAAATTCAGTGCGACCCGAAAGGCCAACCTCGCCAATCCCCTGGCCGCGTCTCACGTTACTACCTTCTACCACGGCCAACGAACCCGCTTTCATATGGCAGTATTGTGTGCTCCAGCCGTCTTCGTGCTCAATCATGATGCCGTTGCCGCAATCGCGGCCTTTCAGATCAGCAGATGATGTCGTCTTTGCGGTCTCTCCCATGCCGTCACGGATGCCCACGACGCGTCCGGGGGCTGCGGCGAGCACGGCAACACCGCGACGCATCTGTGCGATGTTGGCGAGTGCAATATCGGTGCCTTTGTGGGTGTTATAACTTAAATCGCCACAGCGAAAATCGATGCGCCCAGGGCCCGGATCCCGATCGACGAAGTTCACCAGCCAACAATCGTCGCCGATGCGGCAATCTATCGGTAGCTCCAGCGTCAGTTTAGGCTCGGCGGCGGCAGGACCCGCGATAAAGATCCCGCAAATCAGCAGCGCAGTTCGCCATTTGCCTATTTTCATGTGATTTCGCATATGCACCCTGATTTGCCGATATTTGCGCTTTATATTGCTCTGCAACTGCTAAAAAAGCGTTTCTTGCTGGGGAATGCCTAAACCTATATATTGCGCTGCACGCGTTTATTGCGAATGCGAACGCGCCCAAATTTGTAAACAAGGATACGCCGGATGGACCAGATGACCAATCCCATGGATAAACTCCATGGTTATTATTTTGAAGACCTCGAAGTCGGCATGCATGATGTCTACGCGAAGACCATCACCGACGCCGATATCGTTGTGTTTGCAGGCATCTCCGGCGATACCAACCCGGTGCACCTCAACCACGAGTTCGCCGCAGGGACCATGTTCGAAGGGCGGATCGCGCACGGCATGCTGTCTGCGGGCTTCATTTCCACTGTGATCGGCACCAAACTGCCGGGGCCCGGCTGCATCTACGTTGGTCAGACTTTAAAGTTCAAAGCGCCTGTGCGCGTCGGCGATACTGTCGCGGCACACTGCACGGTGACCGACCTGATGCCGGAAAAGAAATTCATCAAACTAAGCACGCAATGCATGGTCGGTGACAAAGTCGTCATCGATGGTGAAGCCACCATCATGGTACCGTCGCGCGTCAAGTAACGCGAAACGCATTTTGTTTAAAAGGGCGTCGGAGAAATCCGGCGCCTTTTTTCTGTCTGGCCGTTATAGACGACAGGGCGTTTGCTCACGGAATCTGATTTGTGTAATAATATATTATTTCATAAAAACGCCGATCATGTGGGGGGGCTTGCATTTGGCTGTTATGACCCATGAGGCTGTGTGCCAAAAGTTGGGCGAAGCCACGCGAAGCTTAAATGCTGGGCAGCTTCGCGTGGCAGAAAAATTGCTTGCCGGTATCCTCGGCGCGTATCCTAATCAAGCTGATGCGTTACATATGCTCAGCCATGTTTCTTTGCAGCGCGGTGAGGTGACGCAAGCGGTCGGTGTGCTGGAACGTGCGGTGACGGCACGTCCGGCGGACCCGGACATCCGAACCACGTTGGCCAATGCTTTAGGATCTCTCTCGCGCCTTCAAGATGCAATATCGGTATGCCGTGTCGGCTTAAAACATGTTCCTGAAAACCTATCGCTGCTTGTCATTTTAGGCCGTGCCCTCGGCGTGCTTGGTGATGATGACGCGGCCATAGAGGCACTTGAAAAAGCACGCAGTCTCAATGGAACGGATCTGGCCATATTATCTATGCTGGGCGCGTTGTATTTTCGACAGGGTGATTTGACGCGAACCGCGCAAATTTACGAAACTGCCTTAGAGATCGCCCCTGATGACATCGAAACGCGCTTCAATTTGGTATCGGTGCACATTCGTAATTTTGATTACGATGCCGCGATCATCGACCTGCAACGTATTGTTAAAATAGATGGTGATCATCTGCCGTCACTGCGGACCTTGGGCAACATTCTCGGCCGAACGGATCGTTATGGTGAAGCTATTCAACCGCTAAAACGGGCGATGTCGTTGGATCCGAAAGACAATTTGAGCGCAAACGAGTTAATTTACGCGCTCGCCATTGCAGGTGATCCACGCGAAGCCGTTCATCTCGGTGAGACGTATTTGCGTGATAATCCGCGCGCGACGTTTATGCATCGCCAATTGGCTTTTGCGCACCTGCGTGCGGCGCAGCCGAAGTTCGCCATCACGTGCTGCGATCATGCGCTTCAAACGGATCATCCGCCGACAACGGCGTTATCTTTGAAGGCGGCGGCTTTGAACGAGTTGGATGACCGTGCCGCGGCAGCGGAAATTCTTGGCTTGGCAAATTTTGTGCAGACGACGACGCCGCCCGCACCTGATGGTTATGAGACCCTTCGGCATTTCAACGAGGATCTTCAGGCACAGATTTTAAATCATCCGAGCCTAGATTATATGCCGTCGAACCGATCGATGAAAAAAGGGCGCGGCACCATCGAATTGTTTGATGGCGCCGAAAAGGGGACTTTGGCTGTTTTCGGGGACTTTGGCTGTTTTCAAGCAAGTGATCCTAGATACTGTTGATGCATATATTCGGGCGTTACCGAATGATTCAGCGCATCCTTTCCTGCGTCACAGGCCACCGCATCTGGACGTCAACGGGTGGGGGAATGTGTACGATGACGACGGCAAGCAAACGGTGCATTTTCACCCGCCGGCATGGCTGAGCGGTGTTTATTATCCGATCGTGCCGGAGCGCATAAAGATGTCTGCCCCTGATGACTTTGCCGGTGCCTTGGAATTGGGCCGGGCCTACTTTCGGCTCGAGAGCAAAGACAATCCGCCGGTTCGTGTTATCAAGCCCGAAGATGGGCTGATGGTGCTATTCCCTTCATATGTTGGCCATCAAACAATCCCATTGGGCAAAAGCAGCACGCCCCGGGTGAGTATCGCTTTTGATTTGGTGCCAGCGGCGTAAGTGTCGGCGGACGGCTCCATGAAGCTTGACCGATTGGGGGCCTGCTGACACTTTCCGGGACCATGCGGATTTACAGACAAGCAGTTGGATCGGCGGGCGCGCTTGCGGCGTCTCACCGGGGTGCCGTGATCGCGGTCGGCAATTTTGACGGCGTGCACATGGGGCACCAAACCGTGATCGGCGAAGCCGGTAAGTTGGCGGAAGCGGGCGGTCATGCGTGGGGCGTTTTGACGTTTGAGCCGCACCCCCGATGTATTTTTCAGCCGGATGTTGCGCCGTTTCGCCTGACGCCATTTCGCGCCAAGGCCGAGGCGATTGAAGCGCTCGGCGTCGATTTCATGATCGCGCAACGCTTTGATGTGGCGTTTTCGCAGCAATCCGCACAGGCGTTTATCGAAGATTATTTGGTCAAAGGGCTCGGCGTGCGCCATATGGTCGCCGGCTATGACTTTAAGTTTGGCCATAAGCGTCAAGGCACGTGCGCGACGTTGCTCAGTGCCGGGCGCGAAATGGGCTTTGATTTTACCGTCGTCTCTGCTGCCTCCGATGACGGCGGCGGGCTTTATTCATCGAGTCGGGTGCGAGAATTGGTGCAGGCCGGTCAAATGCATGCAACGGCCGACGTGTTGGGCCGTCCATTCGCAATCTCAGGGCGGGTCATGGGCGGCGATAAATTGGGCCGTACCATCGGGTTTCCGACCGCAAATATCGCGCTCGGCGGCTATATTCATCCGGCATTTGGGGTTTATGCGGTGCGGGTTTTGCGTGCCGACGGCAGCCGCGTTGGCGGTGTTGCTAACCTCGGCAGCCGGCCTACGGTTAATGGCAATGCACCGCGCCTTGAGGTGCATTTGTTTGATTTTGACGCCGATATCTATGGTGAGCGCTTGAATGTGTCGTTGCTGGAAATGATCCGACCTGAAAAGAAATTTGACGGACTGGATGCTTTAAAGGCACAAATCGCCGACGATTGCGTGTCCGCGCGTACCCTATTGCAGCAAAAGTAAAGTTTGGACCGATGAGCGTAGATTATAAAGCCACGATCTTTTTGCCGAAAACCGACTTCCCAATGAAGGCCGGCCTGCCGCAACGCGAGCCCGAATTGCTGGCGTATTGGGCAGACTCCGACTTCGAAGGGGAACGTGCGCGAATTTCTAAGGGCCGCGAAAAGTTCATCCTGCACGACGGCCCGCCCTATGCGAACGGTGATCTGCACATTGGTCATGCGCTCAACAAAATTCTCAAAGACGTGATCAACCGCACCCAGCAGATGCTGGGCAAAGACGTGCGCTATGTGCCCGGCTGGGATTGCCACGGCTTACCCATCGAATGGAAAATCGAAGAACAATATCGCGCCAAGAAAATGGACAAAGACGCGGTGCCGATCGTCGAGTTCCGCAAAGAATGCCGCGAATTCGCCGATCACTGGATCGATGTGCAGCGCGAAGAATTCAAACGTTTGGGCGTGATGGGTGATTGGGACCATCCCTACACCACCATGACCTATGCCGCCGAGGCGACGATTGCCGGCGAGCTTGGCAAATTCCTAATGGACGGCTCGTTGTATCGCGGTTCCAAGCCGGTGATGTGGTCGCCGGTCGAAAAGACCGCGCTGGCCGAAGCCGAGGTCGAATACTATGACCACACGTCGACGACGATTTATGTGCGTTTTCCGGTGATCACGGCGTCCGTGCCGGCCCTCGAAGGCGCCGCTATCGTGATTTGGACGACGACGCCTTGGACCATGCCGGGCAACCGTGCCGTCGCTTACGGTGCGGCCATCGACTATGTGGTGATTGAGGTGACCGGTGCCGCTGAAAATTCCATGGCCAAAGTCGGCGAAAAGCTGCTCGTCGCGCAGGCGCTGTTGGACGCGTTTACCGCTGCCTGCGGGATCATGTCACATGACGTTAAAGCGACGCTTAAAGGTGCCGAAATCGACGGCACCATCTGCGCGCATCCGTTGCGGGGTCAAGGCTATGACTTTGACGTGCCCGCATTGGCGGCCGGTTTTGCCACCACCGACGAAGGCACCGGCATCGTGCACATTGCGCCGGGCCATGGTGCGGACGACTGGGTGCTTGGCATGCAGAACGGTGTCGAAGTGCCGCAGACGGTCAGCGAAGACGGCACCTATTTTGAACATGTGCCGCTGTTCGCGGGTCAGCACGTTTATAAATGTAATGATCACGTGGCCGAGGTTTTGAACGAAGCCGGCGGGCTGCTTGGCAAAGGTAAGCTACAGCACCGCTATCCGCATTCGTGGCGCTCGAAAAAGCCGCTGATCTTTCGCAACACGGCGCAGTGGTTTATCTCGATGGAGACCAATGGTCTCCGCGAAACAGCGCTCAAAGCGATTGACGACACACGGTTTGTGCCGGCGTCCGGCCAAAAGCGCTTGCGCGGTATGATCGCGGACCGCCCGGATTGGGTGGTGTCGCGTCAGCGCGCCTGGGGCGTGCCGATCACGGTGTTCGTCGATAAAAACACCGGCGAGCCGTTGCGCGACCAAGCTGTGCTGGATCGCATTATCGCCGCCTTCAAAGAAGAAGGTGCCGATGCCTGGTTCGCCTCCGACCCGTCCAGATTCTTAGGTCCGGATCGTAATCCCGACGATTACGAGCAGGTCACGGATATTTTGGACGTCTGGTTCGACAGCGGCTCGACACACGCTTTCGTGCTTGAAGACGGCCCTTGGGAAGACCTGTCTTGGCCGGCCTCGCTGTACCTTGAAGGTTCTGACCAGCATCGCGGCTGGTTCCATTCGTCGTTGCTGGAAAGTTGTGGCACACGCGGGCGTGCGCCCTATGACGCGGTGCTGACGCATGGCTTCGTGATGGCTGAAGACGGCCAGAAGATGTCGAAATCCATCGGCAACGTGGTCGCACCACAAGATGTGATCAGCCAGTATGGTGCCGATATTCTGCGCATTTGGGTGGTCAACTCGGACTACTCCGAAGACCTGCGCATCGGGCCTGAAATCGTCAAACAACAGGCCGATATCTATCGTCGGCTGCGCAATACGCTGCGCTATATTTTGGGCAACGTCGCCGAATTTGACGAGGCCGAGCGCATCAGCGATGTCGCCGACTTGCCTGAGCTTGAGCGTTGGGTGTTGGGCCGACTGCATGGCCTGGACGCGTCGCTCCGCAAAGCGTGCGCGGATTTTGACTTTCAGCCGTTCTTTGCCGAACTGCACACATTCTGCGCCGTCGATTTGTCAGCGTTCTATTTTGATATCCGCAAAGATTCCTTGTACTGCGACCGTGCCGATTCGCTTGAGCGCCGGGCTGTACGGACCGTATTGGATATCTTGTTCGATCATCTCACTGCGTGGTTGGCACCGGTGCTTTGCTTCACCGCTGAAGAAGCCTGGCTTGCCCGCCACCCGAATCGTGGCCCCGGCAATTCAGTGCATCTGCGTACGTATCCGGACGTGCCGGCGACGTGGGCAGATAATGCGCTGAACGCTAAATGGTCGAAAGTGCGGAGCGTCCGGCGGGTGATTACCGGCGCCCTTGAAGTGGCGCGCGCCAACAAAGAAATTGGTGCCAGCCTTCAGGCGCACCCGGTCGTCTATGCCGATGCGGACTTGCGTGATGCAGTGGCGGATATGGATATGGCGACGCTTTGCATTACATCTGGCATCACATTTGCCGATAGTGATGCGCCTGCCGATGCCTATCGCTTAGAGGATGTCGCCGGGGTTGCTGTCATCATTGAAAAAGCATCCGGTGAAAAATGCGAGCGCTGTTGGAAAGTTTTGGACGAGATCGGCACAGACAGCGAGCACGAAACCCTTTGTCACCGTTGCGCTGATGCCGTCCGTCACAGCAATGCGGCCGCCGCGTGAGTCGGCGATGACGAAGGCGCAAGGCGGTCAGCAGTGGTATCGCATTGGCTTATTGATTTCTGCCATCGCCGTGGTGTTGGATCAGGTCAGTAAGTTCTGGATTTTGTACAGCGTCATGGCGCCGCCTCGTGTTATTGAGGTGACGCCGTTCTTCAATTTGGTGCTGGCCTGGAATAAAGGCATCAGCTTCGGCATGTTCAATACAGACTCTACGTATGGGCCTTTACTTTTGACGGGTTTGGCGATTGTGATCGTGATCGCGCTTTGTATTTGGTTGTGGCGCGCAGACACGAAATGGGTGGCTTGTGCACTCGGCCTCGTGATCGGTGGGGCTGTCGGAAACGTCATAGATCGTGTGCGATTCGGCGCCGTTGTTGACTTTTTGGACGTGCACGCATTCGGTTATCATTGGCCGGCGTTTAACGTGGCCGACAGTGCTATTTGCGTCGGCGCAGCGATCCTGATATTGGAATCCTTGTTTCGGCCCAGTGAAAAGGCCTAGACTCGGGTGAATCAAGTTACGCGAACAAGCTGACGGAATGTCATCATGATGCGACGCCTTATCAGTGTTTTTGTTCTGACCGCCCTCGTGGGGGTGCTGAGTGCGTGCGAGTCGGCGAAACAGATCGTCGGCAACAAAAAGAATGCCCCTGACGAATTCACCGTTTATGAGCGTCCGCCGTTAAGTCTGCCGCCGGAATTCGCCCTGCGTCCTCCGGCTCCCGGTTCGGGGCGCTCTCAGTCGATCACGCCGACGGACCAAGCGCGCGCTGCTTTGTTGCAACGCCAAGCCAGCGTTAACACCAAGCCCGTATCGGACCCAACGTTGTCCGATGGCCTCAATGCGTTGATGCAAAAAACCGGTGCTGCCCAGGCTGATCCGTCGATCCGCGAAGTCGTGAACGCCGAAACCACGCTGTTGTCTAAAGAAGACCAGCGTTTGGCCGATAAAATGATCTTCTGGGTCGATGACAAGCCGTTCGAAGGCACTGTGGTCGACGCAGAAAAAGAACAGCAGCGGATCCGTGAAAACCAGGCGCTCGGCCAACCGATTACTGAAGGCGAGACTCCACAGGTGAAGAAAAAGCGCGGCAGCAAAGGTATTTTTGAGTTCTAGGCGACGTGCGCGCATTGCCGTCGCCGCTTTACCTTTCAGTGATTTAATAATTCATTCTTGGCTTTAGCGTTGATATTGACGGCGCACTCGGCCATATCCGATACATGAACATATTTGCTCCGAAACGTTTTGTTTGGCTCGCCGTCCTTGCGCTCTTCGTTTTGTCGAGCGCGCCAGCGGCTGCGCAAATCTTTAATCCAGAGACCTTCACCCTGAAAAACGGCATGCAGGTCGTTGTCATCAGCAATCATCGCGCCCCGGTCGTGCAACACATGGTGTGGTACAAAGTCGGCTCTGCCGATGAAGCGCCGGGCGAGAGCGGCATCGCGCATCTGCTGGAACATTTGATGTTTAAGGGCACCAAAAACTTCGGCCCCGGTGAATTTTCCGGCGCAGTCGCGCGGAACGGCGGGCGTGAAAATGCCTTCACATCTTTCGATTACACGGCGTATTTCCAAACCATTGCCAAAGATCGTCTTGAAATGGTGATGCGGATGGAAGCCGATCGCATGACCAATTTGCTGATCAATGCTGACCAAGTGGCACCTGAGAGGGATGTTGTTTTGGAAGAGCGTCGTTCGCGGGTCGATAACGAACCCGGCGCGCAATTGTCCGAACAAGTCGGCGCGGCGATGTATCTAAACTATCCTTACCGGCGTCCGATCATCGGCTGGGAGCACGAGATACGCGCGCTCGATGTGGACCGTATCCTGGCGTTCTATAAAAAATACTATGCGCCGAACAATGCGATCTTGGTAGTCGAGGGGGATGTCACGGTGGACGAACTGCGACCGCTTGCCGAAAAATACTACGGCGCGATCCCACGCGGTCCGGATATTGAACGCGCACGCACCACCGAGCCGCCAGCCCGCGCGGACCGCCGTGTCGTGCTGGCCCACGAACGCGTCACACAATCGAGTTGGAGCCGCCGCTACCTGGCGCCGAGCGATCACTACGGCAAATCTGAGATCACACCTGCACTGCAGGTGTTGGCCGAAATCCTCGGTGGCGGACCGTCCAGTCGATTGCATACGAAATTGGTCCTCGAAGATAAAATTGCGCTCGCTGCCGGTGCGTTCTATGGGCCGGATGATTTGGGGCCGTCAGTATTCGGCTTCTATGTCTCGCCGAAGCCCGGCGTCGATATGACGTCGATCGAAGCGGCTGCGATGAACGAAGTAACCCGCGTGTTGAATGACGGCGTGACCGACGCCGAAGTGGCCCAAGCGATCGAGCGGATGCGCGACACTGCCGTGTTTGCCCGCGATAATTTTGGCACTGCGTCTCGGGTTTTTGGTTCGGCACTAACCAGTGGCAGCACCGTTGAATTTGTTGAAGGCTGGTTGGACCGTATCGGTGCGGTCGATGCCGCTGCCGTCAAAGCGGCGGGCGAGTATGTCTTGAAAGGCACCCATCACGTGACTGCCGAACTTTTGAATAAGCCGCAAAGCTGATGATTTCCACCCAACGCTTTACCCTTCGTTTGACGACCTTTGTCATCGGTGCGATGTGCGCCTTCATTCTGATCGCCACGACGCCGGCGTTTGCCGTGCAGGTTGAACGTGTGGTCAGCAAAGGTGGTATCGAAGCCTGGTTGATCCGCGACCATTCGAACCCGATCACGACGATGAAATTTACCTTCCGTGGCGGTGCCGCGTTAGACCCTGTCGGCAAGGAAGGGCTCGCCGATTTGGCGGCGTCGACCATCGATGAGGGTGCTGGGGATATGGACAGCAACACCTTCCAGCAGACCTTGGATGCGCGTTCTATCTCAATCAGTTTTGATGCCGGCCTAGATACGTTCCAGGGCACGCTCCGCACCCTCAATAAGAACCGCGACAAAGCATTCGATATGCTGCGCTTGGCGCTGACCGAGCCGCGCTTCGATGCTGATCCGGTGGCCCGTATTCGTGCTCAGATATTGTCAAAGATCGAACAAGATCAGGAAGACCCGGGCTATCAGGCGCGCCGTAAGGCGATGGAAACTGCGTTTAAAGGGCATCCCTACGCGCGCTCGTCCAGCGGCACCCTTGAAAGCGTAGCGCAAATTACCCGCGACGACCTTAAAGGGTTCGTGGCGCGGCGCTTTGCCCGCGATAATCTTTTGATCGGCGTTGTCGGCGATATCCAAGCGGATGAACTCAAAGGCCTATTGGACGCGGCGTTCTCGGGCTTGCCGGCAAAAGCGGCACCTTGGGAGGTCGCGAAAATTAAACCGGACCTTAGCGCCGGCGTCGATATCACGCCGATGAAAGTCGGCCAAAGCGCGATCCAATTCGCGCAGCCGGGTATCTCGCGCGATGACCCGGATTTTTATACCGCCTATGTGCTGAACTACATCGTCGGCGGCGGCACGTTTGTCTCAAGGCTGTATGACGAAGTGCGTGAAAAACGCGGCTTGGCGTATTCGATCTATAGCTACTTGATGCCGATGGACGCGGGCGCGGCGATTATGGGTGGGTCTGGAACCGCCAACGCACGCGCTGGCGAGACCGTGGCCACGATCCGTGACGTCTGGGCTAAGTTTGCCGCCAAAGGGCCGACCGTGTCTGAATTGACCGATGCCAAAACGTACCTGACCGGTGCGTTCCCGCTCCGCTTCACGTCATCGTCGTCGATTGCTGCGACATTGGTGGCAATGCAGGAAGACGGCCTCGGCATCGACTATATCGACAAGCGAAATGCCTTTATTGAAGCGGTCACCTTTGAAGACGCTAAGCGCGTCGCCAAGTCTCTGTACCAACCTGATAAGCTTAGGTTCTTTATCGCCGGTGAGCCGGAAGGTCTGCCGACCGAATAATTTGCGTATTTACCCGGTGGTGCCCGGCACCGCCGTTTGCTAAAACTACCCATGCCTTTAATTTCAAAAACACCCGCGTGGCGCAACCTGCAGACTTTGCGGGATCATATCGACGTTCACCCGCTCTCTGCATTGTTTGATGCGGACGGCGGTCGTTCTGCCGAGTTCAGTCTTGATCTCGGCGACCTGTATTTGGATTACGCGCGCCAGCGCCTGACACCGGATGTTCGGGCCGGCCTGCTGGCGCTTGCCGAGCAAGCCGACGTCAGGGGGTTTTTACAAAACATGATGGCCGGGGCAGAACTTAACAACACCGAAGGGCGTGCCGTGCTGCACACCGCGTGCCGGGGCACGCAGGCCGTAGATCCTGCGATCAACGACGCTGTGGCCGCTGCGGATGCATCGCTGAAAACCTTTGTCGATGGCGTGCATGACGGCAGCATCAAGACGCTCAGTGGCGGCAGGTTTACCTCGGTCGTCGCCATTGGTATCGGCGGCTCCGAGCTTGGGCCGGCATTGGTGATTGATGCGTTGAAAGATCAGGGCAGCCTGATGGATGTGCGGATTTGCGGCAACATCGACGGCATCGCATTTGCGCGCGCCTTCGCCGGGCTGGACCTGGCTGAAACCCTGGTGATCGTGGTTTCGAAGTCCTACACCACACAAGAAACTGCGGCCAATGCCCAACGCGCTAAGGCTTTGATGCAGGCGGCCGTCGGTGACGGCTGGGCCGATCATTTTGCGGTGGTCAGTGCAAACCTTGAAGCGACAGGCAGTTTTGGTGTTGCCGATGAACGTGTGTTCCCGATGTGGGATTGGGTCGGGGGGCGCTATTCGTTGTGGTCTGCTGTCGGTTTGCCGATTGCGCTCGCATTCGGCTGGGACGCGTTCAGCCAACTCCGTAACGGGGCCCGTGATATGGATGCCCATGCGTTGAACGCACGGCTGTCTGAAAATATGCCGGTGCTGATGGGACTGTTCACAGTCTGGAATGCAAGCTTCTTGGGTTACGGCGCCGAAGCTTGCGTGCCTTATGACACACGCTTGGCATTGTTGGTATCGCACCTTCAGCAGCTCGAAATGGAAAGTAACGGCAAGCGGGTCACGCGCGATGGTGAAGCCGTCGACTATGCGACTCAGCCCGCCGTTTTTGGCGGCGTGGGCACAAATGTGCAGCACGCATTTTTTCAACAATTGCATCAGGGTGTGATCTCGGCACCGGTCGATATCTTATTGCCGGCGACGCCGCCAACGGGGGATGCGAAACTTTATAAGATGCTAGCCTCGAACGCTTTGGCGCAGGCGGATGCCTTGGCATTCGGCCAAGCCAATACCGATGATCCGCACCGCCATTACCCAGGCAACCGGCCTTCCAGCATTTTGATGTATGACGACCTGACGCCGTATATGCTCGGCAAATTGATCGCCCTATATGAGCATAAAACCGCCGTCGCCGGCGCCGTCTGGGGCGTCAATTCCTTCGATCAATGGGGGGTCGAACTTGGAAAAAAGCTCAGCGGCGGTATTGAAAAAATGCTCAGTGGCGAAGCCCCTGCGTCGGCGTCCTTGGCGCCGATCTTGGCGGCCGCATCGCGCATGAAGGCGCCGCAGTAATGCACATTCGCCGCCTGCCGGAAACGCTCATCAACCGCATCGCGGCCGGTGAAGTGGTTGAGCGTCCGGCATCGGCCGTCAAGGAACTGGTCGAAAACGCCATCGACGCCGGGGCGACGCGGATTGATGTGACCATTCGTGACGGCGGCCAAACAGCGCTCAGCGTCACCGATGACGGCTGTGGTATGACGGCCGCTGAACTGCTATTGGCGGTCGAACGCCATGCAACCTCAAAATTGCCGGATGAAGACCTCAGCGTTATCAATACCTTGGGGTTTCGCGGTGAAGCGCTGCCGTCGATCGGTGCCGTCAGCCGCATGACACTGACCAGCCGTCCCGCTGATGCCGAGGGCGCTTGGAGTGTGCGCATCGAGGGCGGTCGTGTTGGCCCGCCCGAACCGGCTGCCCTCAGCGGCGGCACGCGCATCGAGGTGCGAGATCTGTTTTATGCGACCCCGGCGCGGCTGAAATTTTTGAAAACGCCCCGGACCGAACAGGGCCGGGTGGTCGAAGCGATGCAACGCCTCGCCATGGCGCATCCGGAAATCGGTTTCACCTTGAACGACGGCAACCGTGATCTGTTGAAGTTGATCGCAGCGAACGGTGATTTGTTTGATGCCCGTCTTGAGCGGCTGTCCGCGATCATGGGCCGGGATTTTCGCGACAATGCGTTTTTGGTCGATGCCGAGCGGGAAGACCTACGGCTCACCGGATACGCCGGTGTGCCGACGTTCAATCGCGGTAACGCAGCGATGCAGTTTTTGTTCGTCAACGGACGCCCTGTGCATGACCGCTTGTTGTTGGGGGCGGTGCGTGGCGCGTACCGCGAATTCCTGGCATCGGATCGGCATCCGCTGTTGGCGTTGTTCTTGGAAATTCCGCCGCGGTTTGTTGACGTCAATGTGCATCCGGCAAAGACTGAAGTACGGTTTCGCGACGCCGGCATGGTGCGGGGCCTGATCGTCGGCGCGCTGAAACATGGTCTGGCCGAGGCCGGTCACCGGGCTGCGACCACGGTCGCCAGCGCCGCATTGGGCGCCTTCCAGCCGGGCGGCCTGCCGTATCGCAGCGGCGGTAGCGGGGGCGGATACGCATACACACCGAACCGGCCTTCTGCTGGTATGTCGGATCAGGCACAGGCGTTTTATCGACCTTTCGAAAGCATGGACGGGGCGCCCAGTGCACGGATGGAAATGGACCACGGCGAAGACGTGGGGCCATCGGTCGACTATCCGTTAGGTGTCGCCCGCGCCCAAGTGCACAAAACGTATATCGTCGCGCAAAGTGCCGATGGGATCGTCGTCGTCGATCAACACGCGGCGCATGAGCGGCTGACCCAAGAAAAGATCAAACGCGCTATGGCCGAAGACGGCGTGCAGCGCCAGATGCTGCTGATTCCTGAAGTCGTGGAAATGGACGAGCCGTCTTGTGATCGTGTGCTGGCGCGTGCCGAAGAATTTGAAGCGCTCGGCTTGGTGATTGAGCCGTTCGGCACCGGTGCCGTCGCGGTGCGCGAAGTGCCGGCATTGCTGGGCGAGACCGATGTGCAAGGCCTGATCCGCGATCTCGCCGATGATCTGGCCGAAATGGATACGGCGGTTGCGCTGGAAAAACGCATCGATGATATCTGCGCGACCATGGCCTGTCATGGCAGTGTGCGGGCTGGACGCCGGCTCAGTGCCGACGAGATGAACGCGCTGCTGCGTGAAATGGAATCGACGCCACATTCCGGTCAGTGCAGCCATGGCCGCCCGACGTATGTCGAGTTGAAGCTTGCCGACATCGAAAAACTGTTCGGTCGCCGCTAAAATTTCTTAAGACGCTTTGACGCTCAAAAAACTCACCATCGCGGCGCCATAGGTCCGCTGGTCTTCGATGACGAAGTGGCGGGGGGGCTCAAACGGCAGTTTGGCATCGGTCTCGACGATGCACAGGCTGTCCGGTCCGATCCAGCCCCGGCTCAGCATGGAGAGCAATGCGGGGCCCGTGGCGCCGCTGCCATAAGGCGCGTCCACGAACGCGAACGCGGCGGGGCATTTGGCGATGCGGGGCGGCGGTGGCAATTGCGTTGCATCCAACCGTAGCACCGTGACCGACATCGCCTGACCCATGGTGCCGGCGTTCTTTAAGATGCAGGCCCGCGCGCTGTCATCAATGTCTAAAAATGTGACCGGCTTGGCACCTCGGCTCATCGCTTCAAAGCCAAGCGCGCCGGTGCCGGCAAACACGTCGATCACCGAGGCACCTTCGAGCGACGGCGCAAGAGTGGAATGTTCAAGAATGTTGAAAATGCTCTCTCGCGCGCGGTCCGATGTCGGGCGCACGTCGCGACCTTCCGGGGCCAGCAATCGCCGTCCTTTGAGTGAACCGCCGACAATTCTCATACGAGCAGATGCCCGACTTGGTCGCGGAGTGATTTCGGCTTCACTTCTTCAACCTCGCCACGCTCAAGGTGGCCCAATTGGAACGGGCCATAGGCGACGCGGATCAAACGGTTCACATCGAGCCCGATGTGTTCCATAACGCGGCGCACTTCGCGGTTTTTACCTTCTTTGATCGAGACTGAGAGCCACGCGTTGTAGCCGGTTCGGTTTTCAAACACCGCGTCGATGGCCCCGTAGCGGACGCCGTCAATAGTCACCCCGTTTGCCAGCTTCTTTAAAATTTCTGGGTCAAAGTTACCGTGTACGCGGACGCGATACTTGCGCGTCCAGCCCGTGGATGGCAGTTCCAACGCGCGTGCCAAAGCGCCGTCATTGGTCAGCAGCAGCAAACCTTCAGACGTTAAATCCAAGCGCCCGACCGAGATCACGCGCGGCAAATACGGCGGCAATGCGTCGAAAACGGTGGGTCGGCCTTCCGGGTCTTTGTGCGACGTTACCAAGCCGGTCGGCTTGTTATAGCGCCAAAGCCGTGTCGGCTCTTTGCCCGGCAGCGGTTTTCCGTCGACGACGATACGATCATCGGGGCCGACGACGCAGGCCGGAGTTTCCAACTTTTTGCCGTTGAGTTCGACCCGTCCGGCTTCGATCCAACGCTCGGCTTCGCGTCTGGAACACAGCCCTGCGCGCGCCATCACTTTCGCAATTCGCTCGCCAGCTGGGGTCGCGGGGGTTTTGTCTTTTGCCATAGCGGTTTGGTGAGCCTATGGGCCTGAAAAGTCAAGCGTACTTGATCGCTACAGTAGACTGCCGCACTTGACCGAATGCGCGAAGCACGCCACCAATGCGCTATGACGAAGACCGACAGCACATGGATGGCGATAGCCTTGGCGGAAGCCCGCGCAGCGGCGGCGGCGGGTGAGGTGCCGGTCGGTGCCGTGATCGTTGCGCCCGACGGTGTCCAACTTGCATCTACGGCCAATCGGGTGGAGCGAGACGCAGATCCGACGGCGCATGCGGAAATCTTAGCGATACGGGCTGCGGCGAAAACGCTCGGCTCGCCGCGTCTGATCGATTGTGATGTGTTCGTGACGTTGGAGCCGTGTGCAATGTGTGCTCAGGCGATTTCGTTGGCGCGGGTGCGGCGGTTGGTGTTTGCCGCTTATGACCCAAAGGGTGGCGGGGTTGAGCACGGCGCCCGGGTCTATCAGCACGCAACCTGTCATCATGCGCCAGACATCGTTGGGGGTGTTCGTGAATCCGAAGCCGGACAGATGCTGAAGGATTTTTTCCAGGCGCGCCGCGCGTAAAGCTCTCTGATTAAGCTTCCGGCGCCAACGGCAGATTGACCAGTAAATTTTGCGGCTTTAAGCGCAGGCGTTTTTTGTCCGACATGGCGAGCCCCAGGTATACCGGTCTACCCGCGATATCGTGACGCATCAGGCTTGGGTCTTTAAATTCCAGCCGGAATAACGAGATCAGACGACCGAGCCGTATTTCATCGACCTCGACGTCGTTATAAAGATCGTTGAGAATTGCACTCGCTTCGGTGTCCAGCCCGATGTGCCACACCCACTTTTCGTCGCTGATTTTCTGCACCGGCTGAATGGATACCGCTGCGCCGGTAAAGTGCATCACCCACGCTTCCATGACGCGGCAAAGCGCATCGAGGCCGGGACGGGTGAAGCTGAGGTCGACGACCATGTCGTGGCGTTCGTCGCGCTGCCAATACAGGTACGCATTGTCTGCCTGCATGACATCCAGGTCGACTTGACGCGGCTTGATGCCGCCTTCGACCAGCAGTTGCCCGACCGAGCCCATGCCGCCGGTGTTCGCCAGCATTTCGACGGTTTCAAGATCGCCGGCCAAAATCGCGCCTTCGTGCACCGTGACGGTTTGCTCGCGAAACAACAACTCTGCGGCGCGGGCCTGGAACGCGTCGTCGGTGCCGTCGAGGGCGGCGCGCAGGATCACTTGCGCCATTTGGTCCAAGAACAACGGTGCGATACCAACGGCGCCTTCTCGGAACACGTCCAGATAACAGTTTTCCACCGTGCCGGCATCGATCAGGCGGTCGCGGAAATCGATCAGGACGCGGTAGTTATCGCGCCCGTCCGGGTCTGCAAGTGCGTCGATGTCGGCAGCGCTGACGGTGCGTTTCGGGGTCTCTAAAAGAGCCGCGTGCAGGGCGCGTTCTTTGTCACAGGACTCTTCGACCGGCGCAATTTCCGGGCGGCTGAGATAGGCGCGCAGAAAATCGTCGCTGACCAAAAGATGCCCAGCTTCGTCTCGGACCAATAGGCTATAACCGGAATTTTGCCAGAAATTGGGCCTGCGTGCGGCCATTGGCGGCGGAAGATTTTCCATCAATGGCGTCAATTGTGCCCGGAAATGTCGGCGTGAAGCGGCTTGCTTGCCTCGAACGCGGCTTTCTGCTCTTCGGATGCCGGTTCTTGGTATTTTTCTTTATATTCGTCATAAGGCATGCCGTAGACCATTTCGCGGGCTTCGTCGTAGCTGAGCTCGACGCCGCGTGCTTCGGCACCGGCGACCAACCATTTCGATAGGCAGTTCCGACAGAACCCGGCCAGGCTCATGATGTCGATGTTTTGGACATCGCTGCGCTTTTGTAGGTGTTTCACCAGCCCGCGAAACGCGTCGGCTTGAATTTCGTTGAGGGTTTTGTCGTCCATGATGGTCTCTCCCAAGGTAAATGCGCTGCCTCCGATATAGGGTGGCCCGCACGATTTCGCCAGATATTCGGTGTCCGTGATTAGTCGTCCCGCGAAATCGCCCGCCACCCGATGTCACGACGGCAAAAGCCGTCTGGCCAATCGATGGCATCAACGCCGGCGTAGGCCTTTTGTTGCGCGCTCGCGACGTCTTTCGCCATGGCGGAGACGCCCAGCACCCGCCCGCCGGTGGCAATAATGCCGCCGTTTTCATCAACGGCTGTGCCGGCATGGAATACATGCACGCCGTCTATTGCGTTGGCGTTGTGGAGCCCACGAATCGGCGTGCCTTTCTTATATTTGCCGGGATAACCCTTCGCCGCCATCACCACGGTGAGTGCCGCTTCTGTATGCCATTTCAATTTGATCTCATCCAAGCGCCCGGTGGCAGCCGCGTGCAGCATTTCAAGTGCGTCGCTTTTCAGGCGCGTCATGATCGGCTGACATTCCGGATCGCCGAAGCGGCAGTTGAATTCGATCACTCTTGGCCCGTCTTCATTGATCATCAGTCCCGCAAACAGCACGCCCTTAAAAGGGGTGCCTTCCTTGGCCATGGCGTCGATGGTCGGTGTGATGATTTCGTCCATCACGCGCTTCTCCATCGCAGCGTCGAGTACCGGGGCTGGGCTGTATGCGCCCATCCCGCCCGTATTTGGACCGTGGTCACCGTCATGCACTTGCTTGTGATCTTGCGCGCCGGCCAACGGCACCGCGCGCACGCCGTCACAAAGCGCAAAGAAGCTCGCTTCCTCGCCGATCATGAATTCTTCGATGATAATTTCGTTGCCGGCGCTGCCGAACGCTTCTTCGATCATGATCTGATCGACGGCGGCATAAGCCTCATTCAGTGTGTGGCTCAGGATCACGCCTTTACCGGCGGCCAAACCGTCGGCTTTGACCACGACCGGATGGTTCTTCACACGAATGTATTCTTTGGCCGCGTCAGGCTCGTCGAATCGCTGATAGTCGGCGGTCGGGATGTCGTACTTGGCGAGCAAGTCCTTCATCATGCCCTTTGAGCCCTCGATCTGGGCAGCAGCGGCGGAAGGTCCGAACACGGCAACGTCCATGGCTTCGATCTTGTCGGCGAGGCCGTCCACCAATGGCCCTTCGGGGCCAACGACGACAAAATCGATCTTCAGGTCACGAACCGCTGCACAGATCGCCTTGATGTCTTCGGCTTGAATATCAAGGCATTCAGCCACGTCGGCGATTCCAGCATTGCCTGGTGCGACATATAGCTTGGTGAGTTTCGGTGACTTTGAAATCGCCCACGCCAAGGCATGTTCACGCCCGCCGCCGCCGACAATAAGGACCTTCATATGTTTAGTCTCCCCGATGACGAACCGCCGAGGCCCAATTCGACGGTTGTTTTCGCAATGTCCATAATTCATACAGTCTAGTCATGAGTGACGCTTCGTCCACCCGCAATAGCACCGGACAAGAAGGTGACAACGTTCCCGTCTTTTCCGTGAGCGAAGTCTCTGGCCTTGTGAAGTCCACGGTCGAGAGTAATTTCGGCCATGTGCGCATCCGGGGTGAGATTTCCGGCTTCAAGCGCGCCGCCTCCGGCCACCTGTATTTTGCCCTAAAGGACGAAAATGCGTTGATCGACGGCGTGTGCTGGCGGGGCACGGCGGGAAGGCTCGCCCTCAATCCCGAAGACGGTATGGAAATTATCGCGACCGGGCGCATCACGACATATCCGGGACGCTCGAAATATCAGGTCGTGGTCGAGACCATGGAACTGGCGGGCGAAGGGGCGTTGTTGAAGCTGCTCGAAGACCGCAAGCGCAAGCTTGCCGCCGAAGGGTTGTTCGACGAAGCGCTGAAAAAAGATCTCCCGTTTCTGCCGGATGTGATCGGCGTTGTGACGTCGCCGACAGGGTCTGTGATTCGCGATATTCTACATCGCCTGCAAGACCGCTTTCCACGAAGGGTGCTGGTGTGGCCGGCGTTGGTGCAGGGTGAGGGTGCCGCCGAGCAGATCGCCAATGCTATTCGCGGCTTTAACGCTTTTGGTGCAAACCCTGATTTGCCGCGCCCCGATTTGATCATTGTGGCCAGGGGCGGCGGCGCGCTCGAAGACCTTTGGGCGTTTAACGAAGAAGTGGTGATCCGCGCTGTTGCTGCGTGCGACATCCCGTTGATCTCAGCGGTTGGGCACGAAACCGATTGGACGCTGATCGATCTGGTGTCCGATCTGCGCGCGCCGACGCCGACGGCGGCTGCCGAAATCGCGGTACCGGTCCGCTTTGATGTGATGGCGCAGGTCGCCGATTGTGGGACGCGCCTGATCCGCGCCGTGCAGCGCACGATTGAGACAGCCGGACGCGAGGTTGCGGCATTGGCGCGTGGTTTACCGAACCTGCGGCGCACCGTCGAAGACGCCTCACAACGATTGGATGATTGGGACGAGCGGCTGGGCAACGCGCTGAAAGCGGGCTTGCGCGAACGTCGGTCACGGATTCCGCAGCGCCTGCCACGTCCGGACCGGGTGCTCAGTGATGGCAAACGTCGCTTGGACCGGGGCGTCGAAGGATTGGTGCGGGTCACACGCAGTAAAATCACCCTCAATCGCCATCGCTTAGAAAACCAGGCCAAGCTTTTGGAAAGCGTTTCCTATCAGCGTGTGTTGGATCGCGGCTTTGCGTTGATCACCACGCCTGCCGGCGCACCCGTGACCTCGGTCAATGATCTGACGCCCGGTGCCGATGTGACGATCCGCCTCAAAGACGGCGAGGGCGCGGCCAGGGTGGCCGGCAGCGGCCCAGCGCGCGCGAAGCCGAAACGGGTAAAAGCAAGCGGCGGCGACAGCGATGATCCGCAAGGCTCGCTGCTATGACGTTTCGTCGGCTTATCACGTCTGCGTTCTTGGCTTTGGTTTGTTGGACGTCAACGGTGACTGCGGCCCGGGCGGAGCTGCCGTTGGCCCTCAGCGGTCAGGCGGCTGAGGGTGGCTTGATGTTCGGTAAAACCAATCCCGGGGCCATCGTTGCGCTGGACGGCGTGCCGGTCAAGGTGTCGCCGCGGGGAAACTTTTTATTGGGGTTTGGCCGAGATGACGCGGGTTTAAAAATTCTTCAGCTACGCCTTGGTGCGGAAACCATGACCCGCGAAATTACCGTACGCGACCGTGACTTCAAGATTGAGCGTGTCGACGGTTTGCCAAAGCGCAAAGTGACGCCGGACCCAAAAGCGATTGCGCGGATCCAGGCTGAAAAAGCGTTGATGGCGTCGGCGAAAGTGGACAGTGATCCTGAAGCCGGATATTTGGACGGCTTTGTATGGCCGGTTACCGGACGTCTGTCCGGGGTATATGGATCGCAGCGGATACTGAACGGCAAGCCGCGGCGCCCGCATTACGGGACCGATGTGGCGGCCCCCGAAGGTACGCCGATCCGCGCAATTGCCGGTGGGCGGATTGCCTTCGTGCACCCTGGTATGTTTTTTAACGGCAAAACCGTTCTAATCGATCATGGGCTCGGCCTGCGGTCGGTCTATATCCACATGCACGAAACCCATGTCAAAGCTGGGCAGCGGGTGGAAGCCGGGGCCGTGATCGGGGCCGTCGGCATGACCGGGCGTGCCACTGGACCGCACCTGCATTTTGCGCTGACCCTGGCCGACACACCGATTGATCCAGAGTTGGTATTGGCCCCGATGGACCAGTGATCGCCGGACGACATCAAAAATGCTTCGCGGTTGGCGGGATTTTTGCTATTCTTATCTTAGATAAGCATACAGCAATCTAAGGAGGCTCTGATGCGTTACGGACTTTTTGCTGCTTTATTGACGGCGTTTGTCGCATTTGCCGCACAGCCGGGAATGGCTGAGTGCGCTGGCCATACGAAGACCGCAGAAAAACCTGCGTCGTCGACGTTGGCAGGCACGATCAAACAGTCGAAGCCGGTCGGCGGCTGAGTTTCGGCCAAGCGCGTACGCGAAAAATCATTTCGGCCAGCGGTTATGCAACCATAGCCACTGTGTCGGGTATTCGCGTATCCAATCTTCGATGAGTTTGTTGACGTCCGCCATAAAGTGCGTGATGTCAGCATTGCGGTCACCGGTGTCGGGCACCGTGATCGGCGGGTAAATTTCAATTTTAAAATGTGCGCCTTCGGTGCGGATTGTGCGGGTGCCGACAATCGGGCAATTAAACCGCGAGCCCATCTGCGCGAGCGCCGGTGCGGTCATTGCGTCTTCACCGAAGAACGGTACCGCAATGCCGTCGTTCATTTTTTGATCGACCAGCATGGCGACGTGCTCGTTATTGCGCAGTGCGCGCATGATCGCTTTGGCGCCATCTCGCCCCTTCGGCACCATACTGTCGCGAAGGCGCCGCCGGCCCAGCATATAAATTTTTTCGACCAACGGATTATTGGCTTCTCGGTAAATGAACACCGACGGAACGCCTTGTGCGTCGATGTTGAATGGCCCGAGCTCCCAGTTTGCCATGTGCGCGCTGTAGATCAGGCCCGGTATGCCGTCGTCGCGAAGCGCATGCATGTGCTCGGCACCGGTGACCTCGATCCGCGCATCTGGCCCGGAGAATCTCATACGCCCAACATGGGGGAATTCGCCAACCGTTCGCCCGAGATTGTCCCACATACCTTTAACGATGTTCTCAACGCCGTCAGAATCTAAATCGGGAAACGCGCGGCGAATGTTACGCCGCGCCTTGTTCGAGATCGACAAGTGTGGCCCGAGCGTGCGTGCGATCCAGCCGCCGACGGCGGATGCCATATCCACAGGCATCACGCTGAACACGGCCCAAACCAGGGTAATGGCTATGGCTTCGAGGGGATGGCGGATATATTTCTGAAATACGGAGGCTGCGCGTCGCATCTTACCCTCCTTCCTTCAGGGCGCCGGCGATGAACGCATCAAACGCGTCAGCATCTTGCCATTTTAAGCATACGGGATACGCCGTTACGCGATCATGGTATTTTTTTGGCAAGCGCACATGATCTTTCTCAGTGGTGAGCACCTTTGCGCCTGCGGTGTCGGCAAGCTGGAGGCAGGCTGCGATATCGGTGTCCGAAAATGCATGATGATCCGGAAACGAATGCGTCTTGATTACATCTGCACCGACATCTCGCAGCGTTTGAAAAAACTTTTCCGGCCGCCCGATGCCGGCAAAAGCGACAACTTTCTGACCCTCGATGGCCGGTGCCGAGGGCGCCGGAACGGTCAGCGCATCAAATCGCGGCAGCGTGCTCGGCAGTGTCGGCAAGCTTGCGCCCGGTGTGCCGATCACACAAACAGCGTCGGCGCGCTGAAATGCGGCGCTCGCCCGCTCGCGCAGAGGTCCGGCTGGGAACACGTATCCATTGCCGAACCCGTACCCGGCATCAATCACCAGCAGGCTGATGGTCTTTGCCAGAGATGGGTTTTGAAACCCGTCGTCCATGATGATGACGTCTGCGCCCGCCGCCACGGCGGCGCGTGCGGCTTCGGGCCGCTGGCGTGCGATCCACGTGGGGACAGCGCCGGCCAGCAAAATGGCCTCATCGCCGACATCCGTAGCCGTATGCTGTTGCGGATCGACCTGTACAGGACCGGTGAGGCGCCCGCCATAGCCGCGCATGATGATATGTGGGGTATGACCCCGTGCTTTTAGCCGATCCGCGATATCACGGCTGATTTGAGTTTTGCCGGCACCGCCCATCACGGCATTGCCGACACAGATTACGGGCACAGGCGCGGTCCAGATGGGCGCCTTGCGAACGCGTGCGGCTGTGATTGCGCCGATGATCGCGCCAATGGGCGATAATAAGGTGGCCACTAAGCCGCCGTTGTCCGCCGCCCAAAAATCAGGCGCCCGCATCGCGTTTGCGCTCCGCTGCATCAAGATGTGGAGATATCCGGTCGATAAATGTTTCAAGCACTTTGGATTCTTGTTCTGCGTAGCTCAGTGCGGCGTGTGCCCGCGCTTGGGCACGGCCGGGGTCCGCGAGATCGGCGGCAATCGCGGTGGCCAAGCCGTCGCCGTCTGTGACAATTTCCAAGCCGCCGTGTTCGACCATGGCGTCGGTGATCTCTTTGAAGTTCCAGGCATGGGGGCCCGAGATCACAGCCGCGCCTAAGCGCGCGGGCTCAATAGGATTTTGGCCGCCCGCCGGCACCAGCGATTTGCCCATGAAGACAATCGGCGCCAAGCGGAAGAATAGGCCGAGTTCGCCCATGGTATCGGCCAGATACACCATGGTTCGTGGGGTTACCGGTTCACTGTTGGAGCGCACCGCGACGTCGGCGCCGTCGCCACGCAGCATTTCGGCAATTTCACCGCCCCGATGTGGGTGGCGCGGCACAATCACCGTCAATAAATCCGGATGCTTGGGGCTTAAGCGCTGATGCACTTCCCAGGCAATTTTTTCTTCGCCGGCATGGGTGCTGGCCGCGAGCCACATCGGCCTGAGCCCTGTGCGCGCCCGAATTTCGGCGAGCGTTCCTTCATCACAAGGAAGCGGTGGTACGGCAAATTTTAGATTGCCCATACGTTCCACCAACTTTGCGCCAAGCGCGCGAAAGCGGTCGGCGTCGGGCTCGGTTTGCGCCAAAACCACATCGAATTTCCGCAACAAGGAACGCGCCAAGGAAATCCAGCGGGTCCAGCGCTTAAACGACGGTGGTGACATGCGGGCGTTTACCAACAGCATCGGTATCCCACGCTGGTGGGTTTCCGTGATCAGGTTGGGCCACAACTCGGACTCCCACCAAAACGCCACGTCCGGACGCCAGTGATCCAAGAATTTGGCGACATAGGGCAATCGGTCAACTGGGACGTATTGATGAATGGCACCTTCGGGTAGCCGTTCCGCCATCAGGCGGGCAGATGTTACCGTACCGGTGGTGACCAACACGGTTGGCGCGTTGGCGCGGGCCACGATCTCTTTGATCACCGGTAGCATGGAGAGCGACTCGCCGACGCTGGCACCATGCATCCACACCAAATGCCCGTCAGGGCGCGGTCGCTCAGTTTTGCCTAAACGTTCATTGAACCGAGGCGCGTCTTCTTTGCCGCGTTTCAGTCTGCGCTTTAGGTATATTGAAATGAGCGGCGCGCCAAATTCCGTCGCCAAGCGATAAAGGGCGAGGATCATGCCGACCGCTCCCACACTTCGTCAGCAGGTGCGACGGTCGCGCGCCCGGTCATCTGGTCGACTTCGGTGGTCATTTCGGTCAAACGCTGCTCCAGCCGTATGCGCGCGGCTTCCAAATCATCATCCTTTGAAACGTTCATCGGTTCGCCCCAGTACAGCACGCCCTTGGAAAATGGATAGGGGATTAAAAACCGGTCCCAGGTGTTCAACACCCGCCCCCCGCGCACCCCATAGGTCAGCGGGATGATCGGTGCGCCGGACATGCGGGCGACGGTGATGACGCCGTCCGACGCGCGCATACGTGGCCCGCGCGGCCCGTCCGGCGTAACACCGACATAGGCGCCGTCTTTCAGCGCCTTCAACATCGACCGCAGCGCTTGTGCGCCGCCCTTGGATTTTTTGCCTTCTTTCGCCGTCGACCCTTTGATCCAGTCGATGCCCAAATGCTTGACGGTGTGTGCGATCAGCTCACCGTCACGGTGCGCGCTGATCAGCATGTGAAAGGGGCGCTCGCGTTGCCAGCCAAACGACGTCATCAGCAAGCGTCCATGCCAAAAACTGACGATAAACGGAATCCCTGCGTCGTACAGCGCATCAACTTTTTCGTCGCCACGTATTTCCCAGCGCCCGGTGGCCCAAACAAAGCGCATATACTGCGCTGCCAGCCAACATGCGCAGCGGCGCACGACCTCGCTTTTGTGGACTTTACGTTTTGCATTTTTCAGCGCCGACACGAACGATCAATCCTCTTCGGCTGGCGCGGGCAAATGTGCCGCGTTGGACGCGAACTGAAGCGCATACAACTTTTCATACGCGCCGCCCTTGGCGAGCAGTGTGTCGTGCGGACCTTGTTCAACGATACGCCCGTTCTGAATCACATAAATCACATCGGAATCGACGATGGTCGATAGGCGGTGTGCGATCACCAACGTGGTACGGTCTTTCATCAGATGATCCAGTGCGGCCTGCACGTGACGTTCCGATTCCGTATCCAACGCGGAGGTCGCTTCATCGAGCAACAAAATCGGGGCGTTCTTTAGGATCGCGCGCGCGATGGCGAGTCGCTGGCGTTGGCCCCCGGACAATTTGACGCCGCGCTCGCCGACCATGGTGTCGAAGCCGCTCGGTAATTCTCGGATGAATTCAAGTGCAGCTGCGTGATGCGCGGCATCTTCGATTTCCGCTTCGGATGCGCCCGGTTTGCCGTAGGCAATGTTGGCACGGACGGTGTCGTCGAACAGGGTGACCTCTTGGCTGACCAGTGCGATGTTCGCATATAGGCTTTCCAGTTTGACGTCGCGCACATCGTTGCCGTCAATCCGGATCACGCCGCTGTCGATATCATGAAAGCGTGGAATCAAGTTGAGGATGGTCGATTTGCCGGCGCCGGATGGGCCGACCAGGGCAATGGTCTTGCCGGCGGGAATATTCATACTGACGCCATTCAACGCCGGATGACCTTCATCATATGAAAATTTGACGTCTTCAAGCGTGATTGCGCCGTCGGTGGGTGTCGATAGCGGCTTTGCATCCGCGTGCTCTTGGATTGATGATTTCATATCCAAGAGGTCGAACAAGCGCTGCGCACCGGCCAACCCTTCTTGCAGACTGGCGTTCAAGTTGGCGAGGCGTTTCATCGGCTCGTAGGCCAATAATAAAGCGGTGATAAACGAAAAAAACGAGCCCGGGTCCAAGTTTTGATGGATCACTCGATAGCCGCCATAAACGATGACGACCGAGACCGCCGTGCCGCCCAAAGTTTCCATGATCGGGCTGGATAGGGCGCGGATACGGGCAGATTTGATGGTCAGCGCGAAGATGCGCTCAACAAGCCCTGAGACCCGCGTCGTTTCGTATGGCTCCATGCCATACGCCTTGACGACACGGATACCGGCGAAGCTCTGATCCAAGATCGCCGTGAAGAGGCCGGTCTCTTCTTGGGTGTTGGCGGTGACTTTGCGCATCCGTCGGCCTAAGCGCACGATCGGGTATACGGCGGCCGGAAAAACGAAAAACGCCATCAAAGCCAATTGCCAGTCTTGAATAAACATCACCGAGACCAAGCCGATCAGCGACAGCATATCTTTGCCGAACCCGGTCAGCGCATTGGATACCGCGACCCGCATATGATTGATGTCGACCAAGAACCGGGACACCAGCCTGCCGGACGGCATCGAATGGAAAAACCCCAGATCCATGCCGATCAGATGCCGGTATAGGCGGGTTTGATTGTCGGCGATGATTCGCAGGCCGACGAACGACATCAGCAATGACTGCCCGTAGCTGGCAAAGCCTTTGGCCATAAACGTAATGAATACGGCACCCGAGACCCACCACAGCATGCTTTCGTTTTCGGCGATAAAGACGTCGTTGACGATGGGCTCCATCAAATATGCTGAAAGCGCTGTTGTCAGCGAAACCACGGCCATACAAAAAAGCGCCAGCACCAATTGCCGCCAATAGTGGCGCAGGTTGTCACGTGCCAAGCGGCGCACGAGGATACTGGTCGATTGATGTCCAACGGCGGGTTTTTCGTCGTGGTATTCCAAGGCGTTGCGTCCCTCGTTTCAGTCGCGCGGACAATACCACGCGGAAACGCGGGGGCCAATGCGTCAAGGTTAAGTGTTTGCTGGCTTACGCGGCGGCGCCGTCGACGGCATCCGCACCCCGAAACGGGTATAAATTCGCCAAAAATTGGTCGATGGATCGATCCCAGGAATAGGTTTCTGCATAGGCACGGCAACGTTTTGGGTCAATTTCCAGGGCGCGCATGACGGCGTTGGCCAAATCTTCACCCAAAACGCCAACAGGTTCATCGCCGATAACATCCAGTGGCCCGGGCACCGGATAGGCGGCAACCGGCACACCCGATGCCATCGCTTCCAGCAAAACCAAGCCGAACGTGTCGGTTCGACTAGGAAAGACGAACACGTCGGCGGCGGCAAAATGCTTCGCCAAATCCTCACCTTCACGCGCGCCGGTGAAAAGCGTGTCTGGATATTTTGCTTCCAGGTGTTGGCGCGCGGGCCCGTCGCCGACAACCATCTTGGTGCCGGGAATATCGAGCTTCAGAAAGGCTTCTATATTTTTTTCGACTGCAACCCTGCCGACAAAGGCGCTCAGCGGGCGCCGCACGTCCAAAAAGGATTTGTCGCGGGGGTGAAATAGCGTCGTGTCGACGCCCCGGGTCCAGCGTACGATGTTTTTGAAGCCCCGTGCGGTCAGATCATCTTCGATTGTCTGCGTCGCCACCATGATGCGTTTGCCGGCGCCATGAAATTTCCGAAGGTGCGCATAAGTCCATGCCAGCGGCAGTCGGCAGCGGGCGTGGATGTATTCCGGAAACCGGGTATGAAACGCTGTGGTAAACGGATAGCCGCGTCTCAGGCAATGTTTTCGGGCGGCCTGACCGAGCGGACCTTCGGTGGCAATGTGAATAGCGTCCGGTTGAAAGGTCTCGATCAGCGATGACGTGCGCGCACCCGGCAGCACGGCCAAGCGAATTTCTGGATAGGTTGGGCATGGGATCGTTCGAAAGCGATCCGGCGAGATCATCTCAACCGTATGACCGCGTTCAATCAGGCCGCGCCTTACAGTATCGAGCGAACGGACGACGCCATTGACCTGAGGAAACCAGGCGTCGCTGACGATGATGACTCGCATACGTCATTCTCCTGAAGCGATAGGCTTTGGGCATCCGCCCAGCGCAAAATTTCCAGCCGACCGTCCATGTGTTCGACAAGCGCCGAGCAACTCTCGACCCAGTCGCCGTCGTTGCAATATGTGATGCCGTTCATGTCGCGGATTTCAGCGGTGTGAATGTGACCGCAGATGACGCCGTCCGTGCCGCGCCGCCGCGCTTCGTCGACGACGGCATCTTCAAACTTTGAGATGTATTCGACGGCGTTTTTGACTTTGTGTTTGAGGTACGCCGAAAGCGACCAATACGGTAAACCGAATGTCTTGCGCACGACGTTGAACCACATGTTCACCGCGATGGCGGCGTTGTAGGCATTGTCGCCCAGAAACGCGAGCCACTTGGCATATTTGATGACACCGTCAAAGCGGTCGCCGTGCAAAACCAAGAAGCGTCTGCCGTCGGCCATGGTGTGCACGGTTTCGTACAAAATTGCGACCCGACCAAATCGATGGTCGGTAAAGTCGCGGAAATTTTCATCGTGATTACCTGGAATATAAATCACGCGGGTCCCTTTGCGGGCTTTGCGTAAGATTTTTTGGATCACGTCGTTGTGGGCTTGGCGCCAATACCAGGCGCGCTTCATTCGCCAGCCGTCGATGATGTCGCCGACTAAGTATAGATATTTGCTTTCAGTGTTTTTGAGAAAATCTAGAAGCATTTCCGCTTGGCAGCCACGGGTGCCCAAATGGATATCGGAAATCCATATGCTACGGTAGCGATGCTGTTGCTTGGATAAGTCGTTCACACGCGTATCCGATCTCTGTCCATCACAATATTTTGTGGGTGCAACTTACCTCGGGCACATTTTCTTTGGGGCTGACATAGATAAGGAATTTTCTTTATGAGTGTCAGATGGTTAGCAGCAGACGCAAAAGCAGGTTACCTGCAAGTATTCAAATAGAACTGATTCGTCATTTTGTGGCAGGGTCTTC
>Ga0129324_10000251_pt1 | contig 38990 bp, 38 predicted proteins | sample CPBDNA_7_FD_96879 | JGI IMG/M metagenome (GOLD analysis project Ga0129324, IMG submission 96879) | Freshwater to marine salinity gradient microbial communities from Chesapeake Bay, USA - CPBay_Spr_15_0.2_DNA | ecosystem: Environmental > Aquatic > Marine > Coastal | place: USA: Chesapeake Bay...
ACTTAACCTATGGGCAAGGTCTTGGAACCCCTAGAAGTTTTGAAAACTTTAGGGATCTTGAAGGTATTCCTCGTGTTGAAGTTACACCTTCTGATATTATCTTGGCATCTGATGAAAACAGTGGCTCTGTTGGCATTGTTCGTTTGGCCACTATGGCCGACGGTCGAACTGTCGCGATTAAAGCAGTTGAACCTTATGTTCCACCGAATGGTGATCGTTATTCTCCAGAAAACTTAGAACGTATTAACAATATCATTTTAGATGAAGCAAGAGGGCTAGAGCGTGCTGAGGCCCTTGGCATTGGCCCTGAATTTCATGGTGTCTTTGTGGATGAGTTTGGTAGAACTAATGTTGTTATGGATGTCGTGACGGGAGACTTTCCCAGTGAAGCAGGGGAGTTTATTACGGCCAGTACCTTAGGAGAGTTTGATAATATGTACGAAAGAATTCATAGTGCAGGTTTTAATGGAAGTCTTGGTGACTTTCAATTTTATATCACAAGGGATGGCCACCCACGGGTCATTGATGCCGGCAGCCTAGCTGATACCTCTAGGATTGGAGGAGGGCGAGATTCCTTTTTAAATTCTCAAGCTTCAGATAGAATTAGTTTACTAAGGGGCGGAGGACCTAACTTAGGTGTTCCTTACTTAGAGGAACTAAGAACCGCACAACCCGAACAATATGCTACAACGATGAGGTTAATGCAGAGATATTTAGGAGATCATCGAGCACATCTGGTTGAACCCTACCGTGATTACTTTAATATGGCGATCGAAAGGCAGAGAGGCCTACAAACACGATGAAAGTTTATATCAAGTCGTTAGACTTAGACTTTTCCCTTGAATATATTTTCAATCCAGTAGAACAGGCGACTGTTGAGATGGGATGTGATCCTTTTTGCGATCTTGTTCTTCCCAGGGAACTCTTTTCTGGGCTTCCTAAGAAATTTCTTACTATTGCTATCGGTGAGGAGGAAGAAGTCGTTATTGAAAATCTTCATAGCTCAATTTACCTTACGATTAATAATGAGCCCCTTTCAAAGATGCGTCTTAGGCAAGGTGAGTATGCTCTTCAGGTAATGCACTACAAATTCACTATCATAATAAAATATTAGGTACGTGATACTTTTAAAAGTACCACGTACCTATTTTGCTTCACAGTTGTATGCTTCATTACCAAACTCTAGAGCAGACTGATCAACATCATAAGATCCTAAGAAGGTTTTCTTCCCGAGGATAGACCTTTTCCAAATTTTTAAAGCTGCCCTTGCCGTCATACTCTCTAGAGCGCCAGGTATGTAGCCTTTATCTGTTGGGATGAGGAGATTGAAGAAGTTTTTAGGTTCATCTCTGAGACTGAGTTCAAAAGTTAGGTTTTTGTCAGCACCCGTTATTTTGAGTTGGGTGCAGTTATTGGATTCTATTTTATAATGAGAGCGCTTATTGAGAGGAGACACCCTTATTACCCCAACGGGAGTTCTTATCGCGAGTAGAAAGGCCGGAATATTAAGACCAAGAAGTTTTATCTTACCACCTGCTCCAGAGATATAGACCTTTTGCTCCTTGTCCATAACGTCCAGCCAATACCAGTAATGTGGAAAGACCTTTCCCCAATTTTTTTCGTGGTGAAAGGTGGCCGTGCTCTCTATATCAAGGGCATGCTTTGGAGAGTATATTTTATAACGAGCTTTTCCACCCATATCGTTTACGTGCCAGTGGGTAGGGAAAATTTTAAAGCGAGCCGCCATTCCTGCAGGAGTGGTAACTCCACTGACTCTCGTTGCTGGCCATGGGATTCTGTCCTCCTTAGACCAGGTTGAAGTGACATGGGTTCCTTCTAGCCTAATATCTAGTTCTCTATTATTCACATGACCTATGTTTGGAATCAGCAATTCATAGCCGAGATCACCACTATTGCTTAAATAGACTTCATCGAAATTTTTTTGGTGGAGTATTGGGGTCTTACCTTCTTTTTTGATAATAATAGAGACGTAACCGTTCTTGATCCCTGGTTTCGTCACCCCGCGAGTGTTATAGGCCGTGGTGATAACAACCACAGATGTTTTATTTTTCCTATCAATAAGACGGTGGTACCAACCCTCGAAAAATCCATTTCTATTTTTAGACCACTGCTTATTCATAAAGTTTTTTTGCTCACCTAAATTGTGTCGTAAGAAGCTGGCCTCAAGTGGAGAGGCCAAAACGACTAAGATAATGGTGATAACGATACTATTCAGTTTTTTCATTCGGATTTAGTTCAATGGTGCTGCGTTCCCGGTGATTCTACACAATAAATACCTGAATCCGGCATGTTATAAATGTGACGTGTAATTGTTATAGATCTGAAGGGGTTATATGAGGCGGATGATAAAGAATTACTTAAGATTATCAATCGCTCTGATGATTTATAGAAAAAAAAAGACCAGTCGTGAAACTGGCCTTCCTTAAAACTTATGCTAATTAAAATGTTATTCAATATCTTGAAGTGCCTTAAACATTTCTGCAATTACTTTCGATAGGGCTTCAAAGTCACTTTCCTCTGGCATTTGACCAGCGGCAAGGCTATTGAAAATGTTTGTTACTGCAGTACGTACAATTTTAACATTATCAGCTCCACCATTTAGGTCTCCAGTAACGGACACGCTTGCCATTTCATCAGCAGCATTAGGTAAGAAACCTTTGATCTCTAGGCCATTAACAGAAGGATTTGTATTTGTTGCTGAAGGAGTCATAGTAAGAGTTAGGTTTGTTCCATTAGCAACACCAGTCATTTTAAATTTTGCAACGTAGTCACCTTTAGCATTAATATTGTCCACAAACTTTTTTGCATCAACTGCTAGGTCTAAAATATCATCGGCTTGTAGTCCCAACTCTATGGCGCTTGCTTCAACAGAGCCAGATAGAACAATGCTTTTTTCTTGTGTTTTTAAACCCAGCTCTATATTGGCAACGCCTAGGACATTTGCACTGAGGGTAGCTGAGTTTAATAGCTTAGTATCTTCAGAACGATCTGCTTCAGTAACTTCGATTTCAACAAATTGACCAAATCCACCAAGTAACTGACTAATATATTGATTAACGTTATTTAGTTCTGATTGTGGAACTTGTCCTGCGAAAACTGAAAAACTGACGATGGCCAATAAACAAAGAATTCGTGCTTTCATTTAAACCTCTCCAAGTGAAAATTAATATATAATATGGAGATTTTTAGCACACAGATTAGTCTTCGTAAGACCAAGTGGTTGAGTCTATAAAAGTTTCCTGTCTAAGTATTTTCGGGAGGTTAGTGGTACTTGGTGCCTAAAATCAATTTTAGGTTTATTACAAAAGTGTTGTGGCAAGGCCTATTATTGCACCAAAAACACCGCCCCAAACAACAAGCCATCCCAGATGTTCGCGAATCATTTCTTGAATAATCTCTTTAACCATCTGAGGAGTCAGTTCATCTAGGCGGGCATTTACAACTGTTGAAACACTATCAAATAAAGATGAGTTGTCTTCACTTCCTTTCGTTATATTCGATATGAAGTTATCATCATTTAAAATTTCTTTAATTGAATCACGAAATTTCTCTTCAAACTTTGGTTTTAATGGGTCAAGAGCTTGCTCTCCACCAAACATTCCAAGCATGTCCCCAAAGGGAGATTCAATAATTGCATCCTTAAACTTATTAAAAATCTTATCAAAATCGATTGCATCCATAATAGTGTCTTCTTCAATTTTTATTAAGCTTGATTCATTTCCACTCATAAATTTTTCAAAATTAGCTTTTGTGAAGAATTGATTCATAATTAAGTTTTTTATACCAAGCTTAAATTCTTCAAATCGTTCTGTCACAATACCCGAACCATAGAGGAATGGAATCTTCTCAAACAACATATGAATAGCTAACCAATTTGTAATGGCCCCAGAGAAAGAATAAAACCCCATAGTTTTAATCTCATTGGAGTATATTGGAGAAAAAGACCCAACAACAATTAAAACGATTGTAATTAGATTTGTTACTAAGCTCTTGTTCATTAAAACCTCTAAAATAATTGTGATAAAATGAATGTTATTTTTTAAAATTATTCTGGAAGGTTTCTTTCGCTTTTTCAACAGCAGAAAAGTCTAAGCCAAGTTCCTCGACCGCTTCTTTTATAATACCCGGGTTCATCATGATTGTTCCCATGATCTCTTTCATTTTTTCAGGCGCTAACCCCATCTTTCCGATTATGCCCATGGCCATCATAGGATTTTCAGTTAAGGTCTGGAAGAGTTCTTTAATTTTATCTTCAGATATATTTAAGTCTTTTAAAGTTTTAATAATTGGATTCATTGCTATCCCTTACTTATATTCGGTTTTAATTTACATGATCTATTATATACTAGTAATTTATACTTCCTAGCAAGGGAGCTGACTTCTTACTTAATATACCCATCTTCAATTAATTTAAAATTATTCTCCAATTCCTAAAGAAAATAACATAAATTTTCCCTGTCACATCCTAATCATGGTGGTTATGAATACAAAAGGGGCCTTATTTGTCTTAGTCGTAAATGAGCATCATGTTACAATTTTGTAATGACTAAAGCACTTCATCTATTTTTAATTACATTAACATTTCCAATTCTAACTTATGGCCAGTTACAAGAGACTAGAGTTGAAAAAGGGTCTTTCATGAAAGCGCTATTTAATAGAAGCAGCCTCGGCCGTTATGCACTTAAGATTAAAGCTCAAAATATTACTTATGATGAAGTGACCGACTATATAAAAAAAGGGGGTAATCTTGATAACTTTAAATACTACAGTTTCACAAAAGAGTTCTTTCACAGTGCCCCTGAGTATTCGATTCTCAATCATTTTTTAAAGGAAGGCTATACAAGCGTGTCGGCTCCACCGGCCAGAAGGCTTGATATTTTAAAAGTCTTTCTTCAGGCAGGTTCAAACCCTAATTTTTTTGTTCCTAATGCTACCTTCTTAGCAGGTGGCTACCTCGCTCCAGTCCTTCAAGCTTGTGCAACTGACGATATCGACGCTTTAAAACTTTTTTCAAAATATAAAGGAAACTTTAATTTGGTTGAAGAAATCTATACTGGCCTCAAGGGCCCTTGCTTAAATATAGTAACCAGCAAGGAGACTTTAAACTGGCTCATAAGTCAAAATGCTAATATAAAGTACCTGGATCCAGATGGACGTAATTTACTCTTCCTTGCAGCGAATGCAAGACAACCTATCCATAAATTAAAATGGCTTTTAGATCAAGGGGTCTCACCAAACCAAAAAGATAATCATGGAGAAAGTACTATAGAGCGCTTAAACTGGCTCATCAACTCTTCAGATAAAATTATTGAAAGCACAAGAAAATCACACACCGAAGGTCATATTGACTATAAATCGCTACAATCTACTCTGAAGCATGAAAAAGAACTCAAAGGCCAATATATTAAAGTCAGAGATTTTTTAATAAAGCCATTACAATCTTCCTATAATGGTGATTATGATTGATAGAAAATGGGCCTTATTTGTCTTTTACGTTAAAAAGCAAAAGAAACTAGTTCAACATATACTTTTATTTTCTCTCTCTTTTTCAGTCATAGTTTTAATTGATCAGGCCATAGTTTTCACGAACCCTTCTCTTCGTTCTAGCCACTCTATATATTGTAATTTGATACAAACTTGTGAAAATGCCAAAATTTTTCGCACCCACCCTGAGCATTTATTTTTCTTAGATAAGAGAAAAGGAGATAAAATAGCATGGATTCTGGGTACAAAAGGTAATTCACAAGTCTTTAAAGAATTAACGGAGCTTGGTTTCCGTGATATTCAAGGCCATTCACAGAATAAAGCATATATCATTAATGTTTTTGGTGACTCCTTTGCGTTCGGCGCCTTAATCCCTCTAAATAAGTCGATCATTTACATATTAAACCAAGAAAGCCAAAAGTGTTATTTTAGAAATTATGCAGTCCCCGGACATAGCTTAATTCAGATGATTAACCTTTCTAAAGATAAAAGTATCGTAATGCCAGCTAATGAGAACCTCTTCCTCCCTATTTTTGACGATATCTTTAGAAGCACAAGACCCTCGCCCTATATTCCAGTTGAAGGCTTTTCACCTTTCTGGAAATTAGAAAAAAAACTCTATGGAAACTCAACATTTTTCATAATACCTAAAATATTAATAATTAATAGTTTCTTTTTTCAAGAAGTTTATAAGAAACTCCTTTCAGATTTTTGGACCGATAAAACTATAAATTCATTTCTAAGCTACACAAGGCAAAAAATTTTAGACGACCCTACTCCTGGAGAACTTTTTTTTATTCCATCTATGGATCAATTTAAAAAAGGTACTTTTAAGCCCTTAAACTCACTTGAAAACGCCTTTGTTCACTCATTTGATGAGATCAACAAGCAAAAGGATATGCAGCGCTATTATTTTCCTATTGATTCTCATCCAAACGTCAATGGAGCACGCTGGATTGCTGACGGATTAAAAAAGAGATACAAGTCGACTTGTTTTTAAAAGCCCCTTTTCTACAAGTCCTAATCTCCATAAATAGGGCCAACATGAGAATTTCTAGCTTACCTTTTTTAGGAAGAGGGAAGATCATTTGGAAATGATTGAGGATGGGTTTATTAAACTTATCGAAAGCTTATGTCAGAAGAGAAGTACTTTCGAATCGGTCGTAGGTGGTTACATATAAAAAACTCAAACATTGTATGTGGTCGATTACTTAGAGTTCGTAATAAGAGATGTATGATGCGAAGTGGTCGACAAAGGAAGCCTAAAAGGTAGAAGCATATTGTGCTGAAGAAAAAGAGTAATCCTAATTGCCAATCACTAATGTCATCAGACCAAGATTTAAAATGTTTTAAGCTATTATTTATATTCTTGTGAAGGAAAAGTTCATATTCTTCATTAGTCTTTAAATTAAGCTTGGCCTCATTTTTAAGTTCGTCAAATAACTCTGAACCTGGATATGGTGCAAACTGCATACAAGCAATATCATTGGCTCCAAAAATCGCTGCTTGTAAAATAAAAACAAAATTTTGCCACGCCTCACTCTTTGTTTGGCCAGGAAGGCCATAAATAACATTAACTCTGATCTTAAAGCCTAGCTTTGCTGCTGAGCGAATAATTCCCAAAATATGATCAACACTCAGTCGTTTTTTAATTCTCTTTAGTGTTTCAGGGCTTCCACTTTCTGCACTTAGATCCATACTTAAGCATCCGCTTCGTTTTAATAAGGAAAGTAACTCATAATTAACGGCTTCGGTCCTAGTACCTACAGGAAGAGACCAAGTGATAGGTAAGTCCTCTTCTATCAAACGGTTACAAAACTGCTCAGTCCATTTCTTATTGATAATTGCGGTCAAATCAAAAAAACGGATATGTTTCACATTATAGGTTTTAATATTGTGCTTTATTTCAGCGATTAAATTTTCAATATCCCTGGCAACCCAGCGAGTTGTCCACATATTTGGACTTGAACAGAAGGTACATGAATAAGGACAGCCTCTTGAGCCAAGCATAGGCATACTGCGTTCTTCGACGGCATAATAACTTCCACTTGTGCGCATATATTCTTCTAACGGAATTTTAGACCAATCAGGCCATGGGATAGACTCTAAATTAGACACCCTCTTTCTAGGCCCAGTTTTAATAACTTCCTTATTTTTTCTAAAAGCTATACCAGTTATATCAATCCAGCTCTTCTGTTCTTCAAATGCTTTTAATAGTTCAAGTAAAGTTTCTTCGCCCTCGCCCAAAACACAAAAGTCAACTTCATGGTAATTTTTTAAAATATATTCGTAGTCGGCAGTAGGATACTCACCACCTAAAATGATTTTCACACTTGGAAAATGCTCCTTACACTGGTGGAGCAATTCCTTAATATAAATCCAATCATTTGCAAACATAGAGGAGATTCCAATCACATTAGTGTGATGAGGAATATTTGATACAATTTCTGAGTTTGTTAAACCACTAACCTCAGCGTCGATAAAAGAAAGAGGCTCACTTCCGGCAATCTTTTCGCCAACTGAATCAATAACATCATAATCATAATCGTTTGCTTTTAGCACGGCCGCCAAATAAGCAATCCCAATCGGAGGAATAGCAGCAGAGCCTCTTTGAAGACCTTTTGGAATGATAAATGGTGGTCGAATCAAAGTAATATGCATCGTATCAATTGTAGTGAGGAAGAGACTAAAAATCAATCAAAACAAGGAGAGGCTAGTAAATCCCTTGGTCTTTTGGAATAATTCTTCATATGAAAAATATCGGTCTTTTATGTATATCATTCATTCTGATTATTGGATTAGACCAAACATTTTTTTACTTTAATGGACATTGGCCTAGTCACATTCTGTTCTGCCAGTTCAGGGATTGCTCAAAAATTCCTTTTACTGCCCATGATGAAGTGGGTTTTTTGTTCGACCCAAAAATTGCTCCTTCCTATATAGATAATGTTGGCCGCTCCAAAAAAATAAAGTCTCATGAAAATTACATACTCAATGATAAGGGCTTTAGACAGGCCAAACCTATTACATCGGATAAGACCATAAATGTTAATGTCTACGGAGATTCTTTTACTTACGGAGTTTTCTTAAAAGAGGGTGAAACCTTTATCGATATAATGAATAAAAAAAGTAAAATCTGTCACTTTAGAAATTATGGTGTTCCTTCCTATAGCCTTTTACAAATGATTGACCTACGGCATAGTATTAGCTTGGTTTTGCCCGCTCAATTTCATCTCTTCACTTTTATTAGTGATGACATTCTTAGAATGACAAGGCCATTTGATGTACATTCTATTGGCAGAACCTCAACAACTTACGATTTAGCACAGCTTCTTCCCATTAAGAATGATTCCTTAGTTTTAAATATTCCTTTGGTTTTAATTCGGAATAGCTACTTTTTTCAAAAAATATATAAGCATTTGGACTATAAATGGTGGCAAAATATTGATGGGGGGAAGGTCGTAGAATTTTTTAAAAATCGAGAACAAGCGAACACCCGCATGATGCATATACCAAGCATTCCTGATTACAAGCTGGGCAACAAAGTGGGGCAACATTTTTATCTTAAAAAAGGACTCGCTAGTTTCTCTGGTGATGGCTTTAAAAACCTCGAAAGGCCTGAGCAATACTTTTTTAAGCATGATGGCCACCCAAATCAAAAAGGGGCAAAACTCATCGCCGAGGTGATCTTTAAAGAGTTAACAGATATTCGCCCCCAATAATTGAGGTTATGATTGATAAGGAAGGCTTTATTTGCCTTAAACGGTGGCAGGTTTTACTTTTAAGGTTTAGTGTGGAGTAAAGGTATACAAAAAGCGTGACACCCATAGAAAGTGCCACGCCACTCTTCAAACTTAAATTATCCGCAAGTAATACTTTCCCACAAAATAAAAGGGCCACCACAACCGGCAGGCACTCCTTCTTTATGGTACTTCCCACAACCCCCTAACTTATTATCAGGTATGTTGTCATCGTGAGCAGACTTTGATTTGGCCACAATACGATCAAGTAGTGTGAAGACTGGATCTGATAATTCCACATGTCCACCACTAGGCCCGAGGTAAATCTCACCAGTTAATTTTCCATTTTTAATTTCTTCAAGATAAGAGGTTCCCGCAGTCAAAGACCCGCCCTTAGGATCTTCCATACCACCACTTGCCCAACGAGCAAGGTAGCCGTCATCAACCATGCCAATGAGTTCATCAACAGTTTTATCTCCTGCTGTGAAATAGGTATTAGTCTGTCTGGTCATCAAAGGACGCCGCCAACTCTCTCTCTTTCCATTAGCTGTTCTAGGAACATTTAATTTTGTAGCTGAAGTTAAATCAGTCATTGGTGCCGACAGCATACCTTTATCAAGTATTGTCTGCGGTCTCGCGAGCTGTCCTTCATGATCAAAGAAGTAGGAACCATTTGTCCCATGATCCATGTCATCCATAGAGAACATATCAGGGTGATTCATGATGCTCGCCTGGTCATTACCAACTTTAGTTTTAGAGTGGTGAAGTTCACTTGCGATACTTCTACCCTTCATCCAAGTATCACCTTCTTGAGTATGGCCGAAGGCCTCATGGGCAATAACACCTGTTACATCAGGACCAGAGATAACTTTATATCTTCCAGGAGCCAATTTCTTAGCTTTTGCCAGTTGGAGAGAACGAAACGTCACTTCTCTCTTATCTTCCTCAGAGAGCTTAGTCAGCTCGAGTCCACCAAGTCCGCCAGCGATTGCGCGAGCAGTTTGCCCGGCCTTAGTCATTCCCATTGAATAGTTCATTGTCGTTGGAACCACTTGAGACATATTCTTCTCTCTATCAACAAAAACATTCGTAACAATACTTTGTCTGACCATCGCGCGAATATCTGCAAGCTCGTCAAAATCTGCATTCTCTTCAACATTCTTCTTTGTAGTGCTTAACAACTCAATTCTAGTTTTTGTTGCAATATCTTTTAATTTCTCAATGTTGGATTCAAAGGGATTCATCTCACAATTTGGCGAAAAGTGAACTTCTGACTTACTTGAAAGGTCAGATCCGAGCTGAGAAGAAAACTCCTTGCTCAAACCCATTTTCATCTCAGCATCCCAGTTAGCAGGCTTATAGCCCTTACCGCTAACAGAAGGAAATTTTCCATCAAGCTCAGCTCTGAACTCTTTAGCGAGTGCCGTCAAAGATTTAGGATCAAGTTGATTCGTTGATTTTTCAAAATTCTGTCCATCAACAAAGATCCTCATGACAAGACCTCGATCGACACTCTCAGATGCGGCCTCTGTTATGGCCGAAACATAGTGCATACTCTTTGATTCTTCTAACCAAACAAAGGCGTACCAATCTTGCTCTCGACCTTTCTCTAAAGTCTCAAGTAACTCTGGCATTAATTCTCTTGTAGCTTGTAAGTGTTTTGGAAATATTGGTCTCATTCTATTCTCCCGCTATCTTTACACCAGATTCAATCAGCATATGATTAGGTCCGATATAACCACTGGCCGGGCTAAAACCACCACCAGTAGAGTTTTTCTTAGTTACTTCATTACTAAACCTGAAGTTTGTCAGGTTTTCTTTGATGTCTCCGGAAACCACACCACCTTTAATCATGGCAGCAACTTTTCCATTCTTCCAAAGCTTGCCGAGTTTAATTTCACTACTCCAAGTCAGAGTATTTGAATTAATCAAAAGTGAGGAAAAGGTTAAGACTTCAATACATTCTTTAGAACCTAGAGAATTCAGAATTTCTTTCTTTGAAGAAGTGCCTGCATCAACAATGACATTACCGTCAATATAGTTTGGTGTCTTTCCTAAGTATTGACCAATGCGATTATTAATCAATTGAGTCGTTACTTTATCTTTATTGATTACTTGGGCCTTAACAGGCTTCATCCCTTCAGCAGTAAAGGGGGTTGTCATGGCCATAACAGGAACGGAAGGGTCAAGAGTTAAGCTCAGCTTATCAGAAGAAGCAGATTTCTCTCCTTTTAAAACCGAATCCCCCTCACTCATAAAGGGTGTCTTGTCATATTCTCTATTGGCACTTAATTGATTAACTAATTCTTCCATGAGATCTGCAATAGACTCGCCATCAATCATGATAGTGGCATTGTCTGAAGTATGAGGGAGTTCAGTCTCTGTAATACTGAGAGTTTCCTCTACCAAGTCATCAATGAATTGTGAAAGGTTTGCGTCTTCAATACTAATGGCATTCTTATACTTTAGAACTTCTTGAGTATTAGGAAGTGGAAGCTTTTCAAGAGCAATCTCAAAGTAGATGTCTGAGTTTTCTTTTTGACCGGCAAGTCCCGTGGACATCTCAAAGTAAGTTGTCTTTAGATTAGTAAAGAGCTCACCGCTATTTACCTTAACTTTATCAAGGCCTTTAACTTTATCATTGATTTCTAGATGTAATCTTTCATGTGCACTTGTGATGCTCTCAGCGATAATGGGATCAGTCGTTAGAACTGTCTCGTACTCACCATTTACTTTGGTGGGAAGATCCCAAGGCTTATTGCTCACCATGAGAGAGTTTGAAAATGTATTCTCCACTTGAGCTATAATATCTCCAAGAGGATCAATAGTGAATGAGGCATTACCCATAGCTTGTGGATCGCTATGACGTGAATACACCTCAATCTTATAAGCGTGATCAAGAACGTCCCGATTTTGATACTTTTCGAATGGACTCGACTCTTTTCCAACCATGAGTGTCTGTAATGACTTCTCATGCTGGATAACAATTTTCCAAGCGTAGAAATGGTCTGGATTGTTGGCTTTTACTTTCTCTAGGGCTTCTTTCAGTTTTGGAAGCATAGTGTCTTGAGATAGGTTCATAAGGGTCCCTCGTATTGCTTGTTAAGGGCCATAATGTAGCAACTCGCTTGCTAAAAGACTAATAAGGTAAATGGACATCCCATAGGTATAGTTAACAGCTATGGAATATATAAGATATATCAATTTTGTGAATCTCATTTGATATATTACAAATGACTAACTGATTGAGAGGACGTCCCTCTTAACGAAACTTCGGAGAAGGCCATGAAACTTATCGCACTACTTACTTTAATTTTTTCTATCACTACTTCAGCTGGACTTGTTCGCAACACCCCAATCAAATGTCAAAATGAGCGCTATACTTTCACTATTCAAACGGCCATGGAAGCTCTAGGAATGACTCCTTCGCAAATGATCGGCGAGCGTAGCGAATTCTTTGAAAATAGCATTCTAAGTGGCAAAGCAGGAAACTCAGCATTCACCGTTATTACTTATGGATCTGATTGTCGTAATCTCGCAAATACTGGTGAACTCTTTACTCCAGTAAGATACTTCACTGATACTTTCAATGCGGAAATTCTAGGTGACTATGCTGAAAGCCTAAAAAAAGTAGGAAGCAACAGACACATCAGTGAGTCTGGAATAAAGGTAACTGTTTCGAATAAAGAAAGAAAGTCGGCGACGATCATGATTGAGCAACCTAAAACAGGTCTCATCATCAAGGTTCTTGCTAAAAGACTTAGATAAGATAAAAGCTTGTTTCAAAAACCACTTCCACGCTTCTCAAACACAGCACGTTTCAGAGGCGTGGGGCTTTATTTTTTTTATCCGTAATAGCTAACAGTAAATTAGATTATCTTTTCTTACGTTAACAAGGCTTTTATGCCTTAGAGAATTTTTATGATGGTAAAGTAAGAGGTTCCAGCGGCCATGGTGGTGGTGACATTTCCCTTTTTGTCATCACAGGATATTTGGATTTTTACGACATCACCTATATTGAACTTCCTCAGACTTAGGCTACCAGTAGTAGTTAAATACGTACCTGTACCATTCACATTAATTTCTGATGAGGATATATTATTAGTGGTGTCAATTTTTAAGGCGACTCGATAATACCCCGTTGCCGGAACAGTATATTCATAAGTCGTGTTGTCGTAGTTATTGTCCGTTTCTTCAATCTGATCAAAAGGAGTATCAATAAGAGGCGGAACTGAGGGAGAACACGTTTGAGCATAATTGGTAGCAAACGTGGCAATAAAACCTGCGTTGTTGTTATTGACGGCAGTGTAAAGCGTATCAAAGTTGGCATTCACTTCAGAGGCACTAATAGGGGTAGCAGTAGTGAAGTTAAAAGGCTTGGTGTAGGTCCCGGCTATCGCAACAATGGCCGTAAAGCTCAGACCAATTATAACACCTTGGGCCAGTCGAAAATAGCTTTTAATAGTCTTTCCCTCTTGCTTTTCTTTTAGGCCCTGAAGTTCACCTTGAAGTTTTTCAAGTTCTTTTTGGATGTCTTTTTTCATATCATGGTCCCCAAATTCCGCTATCCCAAATAGCATTGTCCCATGTCGCCAATGATGAACCAGCTGTGGCACTTGCCTTCGCTGCGATCATGGAAACATAGGGCTCAGAAATACAGTTTGATGTGTTTATGGTTATCGGAAGATTAATATCTGGTGTTTCTAATAAAGTTTGAGGAATGGAGCCACAATAATTTGTTCCCTGCCAAGCAGAAGGTCCAAGGTAGCCGTCCAGGTGAAACTCCCACGATCCAACAGGGATAACAGCTGAATCATTTGCATCAAGGTCAATCATCAGCGTCTCAGTTTGGTTACCATCTTCATCGTAGCCAATGGCCCACAGGTAAATCCCACCATCCATGGGTGTCCCTGTTACAAGACCGCCAAGACTAATATTAAAGTCAGTCTTTGTGGCCTCTTTTTTTCCACAGCCTAAGCTAAGAAAAAGGGCAAAACACATACATGTAAGTTTTAATAATTTACGTCTCATCTCACCTCATTTATCGGTATTTTCATTATATTTTATAAACAAATTCTTGGTATTTTAAACCAATTTTCATACACTTAGAGGAGTAAATATTAGTTATGAACCTAAAATTAGCCTTCTCCTATTGGCAGAGGGAGAAAAAAACGGATATCTTTCTCTTTCCTTAGCAATTAGAAATTAGATATAGTACTTGATACTTTTCCTGAACACTCGTTCAATGTTTCTTAGCCCCCTTTTTCTTGCTCCAATCTCTACACAACAGAGCTATGGGTTTTAATTAAAGTACGGAATACTTTTAAGTTAGCTATGTGTAAGCAGAAAAGTATCACGTACCTTTTTAAATTTTTTATAACTTTTTAGATACTCAGTTCACTCATATCGATCACATAGCGATGAGCTGGGTTGCTACTTGTTAGCTTTTCCCAAGCCTCATTTATTTGCTTTGGAGTGATCATTTCACAGTCTGGGTGAATCCCATGCTTGGCACAAAAGTCTAAAACCTCTTGTGTATCTGAAATACCACCAATGAGGGAACCAGCTATTCTTTTTCGGCCAAAAAGAAGAGGGATAGTTCCTGACTCCTCCATTTCCCCGACCTGTCCGACAATAACCAAGGTAGCATCTACATCGAGAAGGGGTGTATAGGTGTCATAGTTATGCTTCACAGGAACAGTATCAAGAATAAGGTCGAAAGAGTTCATGGCCTTATCCATTTGCTCCTCATCCGTAGAGACGAGAATTCCCTTGGCACCCAGTGACTTAGCTTCTTTCTCTTTGCTATTTGAACGGCTGATAACTGTTACCTCGGCGCCCATGGCCACAGCTAACTTAACACCCATATGACCTAGTCCTCCAAGACCGACAACCCCAACACGAGAGCCCTTACCGACATTCCATTTTTTAAGAGGTGTATAGGTGGTAATTCCAGCACAAAGAATTGGAGCCGCTTTACTCAGGTCAAGCTTATCTGAAATACGGAGAACAAACTCCTCACGCACAATAATATGCTTTGAGTAACCACCTTGAGTAACATCACCAGTCACTCTGTCTTCAGAGCCATAAGTAGCGGTCATACCGTTGCGGCAGAACATCTCTTCGCCTGCTCCGCATTGGTCACAGCCCTGGCAGCTATCAACCATACAACCAACACCAACGTTCTCGCCTACCTTAAAATTTCTAACATCCGGTCCTACCTCAATTACTTTCCCAATAATCTCATGCCCAGGAATAAGTGGGTATGGTTGCTCACCCCAATCACCCTTAATGGTGTGTAAATCGGAGTGACAAACACCACAATAGAGAATTTCGATAGCAACATCACCTTTTCGCAGATCTCTTCTTTCAAAATGATAGGGAACAAGTTCAGACTCTGGTGAGTGCGAGGCGTAACCGACTGTTTTCATCATCTTCTCCTTTTAGGTCTTTAATAGTGAGTTCACTATAAAGAAAAAAAAGAGAATTTAAATAAGACTTTTTTGTTCAAAATTGATGAAAGAAACAAATACAAAGGTTAAGAAATAACCGTAAGGATAAAAAAGATAGCAAAGTCTTGCTTTCCAAATTTTAGCTTTGAAAGTATCGTGGTTAACATAATTTTCCCTGCCAGAACGTGCTTGAGTGCCGAATAGGAATATAACTTAGATTATACAAATTTAATTTTAACGTGTAATTTCTTCACTGCCTTTCATCGTTCCATTTAGTCCTAAGTAGCCGAAAGCAATCCAGTACATGCGATCGCCTAATCCTCCTAGAGAGAAATGAGCATGATAGATTATAAAGACCAATAAATGAGAGAATAAAAATATCCCAAAAATTCTCAAATCGTAGGACTTGGAAAACATTCCATTTATGGCCCCAAATAGCATGAGAATATAGCCAACGATAGATAGTATTAAGAGTGGCCAGCCCCCAATAACTCCAGCACTAATAAAAAGGTTATGAGGGTCTTTAAAAGAGTTATAGCCACTGACTTTAATGCCTTTTGCTGACATGAACTTATAGAGAAGGCCTCTGCCCATAAGGGGTTCTTCTTGAAAGTATTCCAACCCTCTGTAGACTTCCTCTAGCCTGGTTTGAATTCCATTTTGCGCCTTTCTCATGCCAAAACTTTTTTTGCCAGTTGTAACATCGTAAAGAATCCCTACTCCTTCACCACCGTAAATGGCGATGGTAAGGGTTGCTAAGATAAGGAAAATAATTTTAAACAGTTTCAGACTACGCCTCTTGGAAGGGAAAAGAAAAATTGCCGCGAGGAAGGTCATTATCATGGTAACAAAGGCTGCCTTCGTGGAGGTCAGAATAATAGCGACCCCACAAAGCAAGAGAGAGGTTATATTGAAGTTTCTTCTCAACCTACCCCATGAAAGATTTGGCCTTAAAACATCTCTTATTAGAAAAATAAAGGCAAAAGTGGCAGCTGAGACCATATGGGGGATGTGCTTGAAAACACCTATAAATCTTCCTCCCTTAAAAAAAAAGGGGAAGAAGAAAGGCAGCAAGATAAGGGAGAAAAGGACAAAACCTACTGACAAGTTTCGAATCCAAAAAACTGCTTTCTCGACCGGGAAAATATTTGGAATAATTACGGAATATAATAGAATTAAAATAAGGGCCATAAAATAGCCTGATAATTGGAGTAACGGAGAAAAGGAAACATTAACAAAAATGATTTGAAAAATAGTTTGTATTCCTAAAGTAACTCCCAAAACAAGTAAATAGCAACTATACGTTTTACTTGTTTTAAAAGGAGTTTTTCTTTTTCTCCAAAAAAAGAAAAGAATCATAAAGCCTAAAAGATTCAGACCAAAATTAATAAAAGGGTGCATTCCATATTGAAAAAAGACTGGGGGGAGGCTTCTTGGAACTACCATTGTCCATTTAAGAGAAAGTTTAGAGAAGAACATTAATCCTATTAAGGAAATAATGGCTCCTTCTATAACTGTACTTACTTTTACATTACCAATTTTATTTTGAATTGAATTAATCTTTAAGTCTGTCATCGATTGCGACAATTGTAAGGATAGAAGTAAGCGCCAAAGAAATGAGAGATATTAATCTCCAGGTATCGGTATCAATGACAGGTTTTTTCCTTTTCACAAGGACAACATCATCAGGGCGTAAGTCGTAGAGATGAATCTTTCCTTCCTCCAACTTTTTTTCAACATTAATCTCAAGACCCTTGTTTGTTTTGTTATCTTTTTGCCCTATTAATACATTCACTAGATTAGCATCAGAAGTTGTTCCTCCAGCTAGAGAAAGAAGTGTTGCAAGGTCCATTTTCTTTGGAACGTGGTATAAGCCAGATTTTTTAACGGCCCCAAGAAGCTTTATGGTCATCAGCTCTTGTCCTTTATAGGACTGAAAGACAAATTCTGATGGAGTGCCGATTTTAAATTGATTTAATCGATCGGTTCCTAGCGCTAGGACTTGATGCTGACATAGCACAAAACATAGTAAAACAGTCAGAAGTCTCTTCATTGTTACTCTTACGATAAGGTTTTCAATTAGTATAAGGGAAAATCCCCAATAAAAAACAGTGATAATTAAATAAACTATAGTTGATCTTTCCCCGATAAGCTCAGTGAATCTCAATAAAACTGGAAAAAATATGCTCACTAACGGTCCTGAACCAGACATTGCAGAGGATTACATCTCACTAAACCAAGCGCTTGTGACTTTCACAAAGAGATGGAAGATCCTTATTATATTGGCCCTTCTCTTTATTTTGGGCGCCCTTGTAAAACATAAGTTTTTTCCCACTTACCCCGCGAGAGGGGTTCTCCTTATCAAAGATGTAAAAAACTCAAGATACCAGCTTCTCCTAAGCTCCATTGCTAATCAGCTGGGAGAATTTGCCCCAGATGAAGGACAGAGCGTTGATGCGGTCTCTCAGGCCATAAACTATCTGGATACATATAGATTTCATAAGCATTTGGCCCACAAATTAATTCAAATCTATGAAACCACAGAAGCGGAAAAGAAAAGCTTAGAATTAATCTTTAAAAATATTCAAAAAATAAAAAAAGATTCTCTAAAAGAACTAAGAGCAGCACAGATACTTCGTGCCTACTTAGGATACTCTAACGAAGGAGGAGGTAGGCTTAAAATTTATCTAAAAACCAAAAACAAAAAGCTCAGCTATTTGATTGTAAGTGTTGCACTAGAAGAAGCTAAGAAGGAGCTTATAAGAAGAGATATTCATGAACTTGAAGAAGCCGAAAAGTACTTCACACTTCAAATAAAGGAAGTTCAATCACATCTTGATAAAATCGAGAAAGAAACAATTGCTAAGATGCAAAAGCATCAAGTTTTATCCGTTGATATTGAAAAGGGGGAAACTTCACGCTATCTCAATGAACTAAAGAAAAATATCTCTGAAACAACGATAGCTATTCAAAAAAATAATAACCTTATTCGAGACTTAAAACGAAGAACACTGAAAACAAAATCATTAGAGACAGGGAGGTTTTCAGGTTCATCTCAAATCAAAAATCTTCATGCAGAAAATAAAGAACTTTCCGCAAGGCTAAAATCTCTTGAGAAAACTCTACGGGGATACGGCCAAAAGCAAAAGGGCCTTCTACCTTTTCAGCAAGAAATTGAAAAAATGAGAGCTAAATATACTTACGAGTATAAAGTTTATGAGTCCCTGAGAAGCTCTCTCGCCAAAATTGGCCTTCAAAAAACCTATATTAAAAATAAAATTGAAGTCTTAGAGCCCGAGTTTCTTGAAAGAATTCAGTCAAAACCTGGGCTTTTAGTCATGGTTCTATTGGCCTTTATTTTAAGTCAAATGGTAGGGCTTGGAGGTATTTACCTTTGGGAACTTTTTAAGCCATAAGAACAGATAAGGCTCAATCACAACCTCCACGATAGGGGGTAACAGGAAAGTTTTTAGGTAAAATTTATTAAGAATTAGGGATAACTTTGAAAAAGCTTGAGGATGGGTTTATTAAGTACTTTATAAATAGGAAGGGTTAATTAAATAACAATTTTTTTAGAAATGATTCTTTTTTGGACTTACTGGCCTTGTCCCAACAAAAGTTTAGCTTCTCTAAGAGCTCCTCTTTCTCAATAGGTTTAATGATGTAGTTTGTTGCTCCAGCTTCAAATGACGAAATAATTATATCCTGTTGCGACTCTGTAGACATCACAAGAAATGGACAGTCTGCTAACGCCTTTTGAGATTTCAATTGGTTTAAAATTTCATGACCAATCCCATCAGGAAGGTGCATATCGGATATGACCATATCGATGGTGGTTTTTGACTGATCAATCAGCTTGAGAAGTTTAAGGCCTTCACTGATTGATCTGGCAACAATGACCTCCCCATGAAACCCTAGGTCTTTGAGGCAACCCAATAAAGTATCTAAATGAAGTTGCGTGTCTTCAATGACAAAGAAATCTAGATTTCTAGGGATCTTGTCCCATGATTCATTACTCATATAAACATATTATAAAGGCAAAGCTCAGGAGTACAAAGAATTATCACTAATAGAGCAGATATAACATCAGATATCAGAAAAAGCGCCTACGACTAGTCCGTTTGGAATAGCAGAAGAATTCATTAGGGATGTTTCCTACCATTGTAAGACCTCTCTCCCAATAATTGAGAGAGGGGGAGTAAATTAAAACATTTTAAACCCAACGTTTATTCCATACGGGTAAGACAAATAAAGCCCCTTCCCTAGCAATCATAACCTTCAAAAGAGAATGAAATCCTAAATTTACTTTGTAAGGACTTTTCGATATTTTCCCAAGGGAGAAAAATGAGAAGTACTGGACAAAGGAAAAGTAGATCAATTTTCATTAAGATATAAACTGAAATGACAAAGACCAATGTAGTAAAGACATAGAGTTTTTGAAGTTTTTCGAAAAAGAGGCACAAGGGAAAAGTAAACTGAAAGAACAGGACTAAGGACGAACCTAGCCTACATAAATTTATATAATTCGCCAATTTTAGAGCAAGGGGGATATCGAAAAGAATATGATAATATACCAGCCAATACTGTAAACTTTCCCCATTTGCCCATGAAAGACCTGAGTTACTAACCTTACTCACGAACGCGCCAAAAAACTGTAGAGCAATAAAGAGAAGAACTAGCTTGCGGATTGAAATCCTTTTAAAAAAACTGGGTTTTAAGTAGAAGATAGTTAATGTCGTCAATAAGTAAAATGAAACCTGCTGATCATGCCACATAAGAATATTGTAAAGGGTTCCTTGAATGATGCCACACAAAATCAAACATAGCGGAAGCAATACTTTTGGCCTAATAAAATAAAAAATTCCTATGGAGCAATAGAGAACATAAAAATAGTGAAAATTATCCTGAAAAAAACTACCTAGTAAAGTTTTATATAGATCGATATAACCAGCCTCAGACACACTCACATAGAAGATAAGAGCATGAAGGTGAATAAGCATGACTATCGGAATATAGAATCGAGCAAAGAGATTAATTTGTTTTAGCGTTAAGTTAGAAAACATTTTGTTTCTCGTAAATTCTCTCTTTTTTAAAAAGTTTCCCATCACTCTCATTTGTCAGGGTAAACTTATCAATAGCATAAATAGGAAAGTCGAAGTGACCTTCTAACTCCTCAAGAGGTATCTTCTTTATTTCAATTAACCAATGTAATTTATTGTTAACGTGGAATTGTATATTTTCTTCAAGATATAGATTTTTATCGGGAGACACAACAGGTCGGTAAGCCCTCTGACCATTTATTTTCTTGGCGTTTGAAAATGTATCAAAAGTACTAAAAGGAAAGAATTCAACTCCATATAAACTATACAGAACTTGGCAACCAATTAGAAAAAGACAGACCCACTTAAATTTATTCAACGCCTCACCTAGATTAAATATCTATTCTACTATTTTAACATCTAATTATTTTTTATAATAGTGGACATAATATTTTCGAAATACAGGGATAATTTTTAAAATGGTTGAAAATTGATTAATTAAGAAAATTAAAGAACTGTTTTCAGTGGCAAAGAGTAGTTATCTTTGTAAATTCGAGTCTGGTAATTTAGGTCCATTGGAGCCCTTTTCTGAGCTCGGAAGTTCTTTAAGTGTTCACCTTGATCAGAAAAGATCAATTTTATTAACAAAAAGTTAACTTCATTATCATCATAATGTGGAAAATTCTATATAACCTATTGTAGATAGCTACCTTATATGGGATCTGAGAAGAGCAATATTGAAGGACCAAGAGGATGTCATGAAACAAACGGTTATTTTTCTTTCTATCTTAACAAGCTTTGCAAGCCTTGCGAATAATGAACTTTACTGTAAGGGAAGTGATAGCAAATTGATTCCAATGAGTGATGAAGAAAAATTTTATGAAAACTGTAGTGCAAAAATGTATGTTAAAGATGCAGCCAGTTTTACTGGCTCACGAAAAAAAACAAAAGCTTTATTAGAAGAACTCAATGAGTGGGAGAAGCCTACTTTGTTGGCATACACTATAAAGGAAAAAGCGAAGTAGTTTATAAAATATGGGATGGTCCAAACGACAATCTTATGTATGATATGACCATCAAGCGCTGCTCAATTTAAATACCCAAAGTATCAACAAAACCTAATTTACAGACACTACTTCACTCCACTGAGCAAAAGACAGGGCCGTGCAAGACTTCTTATCCACAGACAAAGTAATATCACAGACTTGAAGTTCGAGACGCTTCTCTCCTTTTTCAAAGGGAAGAAACTTAATCGTGACATTCATATTTCTTAGGCCGTCACGAGCATTAGACTTTCTCACGATGACATTAAGATCTAACCCTGGTTTAACTCTATTAAAACTACTCTGTAACCAGTAACTACCAAAGCTATAACGACCCGTAGAGTTTTTGAAAATACCATTCATGGCATTGTCCCACAGGTAGCGATGAAGCTTATCAGCACTTGTGGTCCAATTATACTCTGGCAAGAAAGGAATGACAGAAAAGGTCCACTGAACTAAGAAGTCACCATCATCTACTGACAAAGGTCCTGAATCCCCTTGAAGTCTTCTCACTGCTTCAAAGTAGCTATTTTGGAAAGTGTTATTGAGCTCGGCCACAAGCTCCCTCTTTAGAATCTTCTTTCTTCTATTCTTCTCTTGTTGGTTTAAATCAAGATCTGTTAGAGCAAACTCAATTGACTGAACACCATCTCTAAATCCTGTCATATATTGGCCTAGGATAGAGCTTAGAGAACCTCGCTGCTCGTCTGAAGAGATAGCTCTAATTGAATCGATTACTCTCTTCTCTGCGGCCAAGTATTCTTGCAGGCGATTATATTCTGATGTGAGACCCAACTCCACGGCTTCAGCATTTTCTAGGTCTTCTTCTTGAGTCACTCTTGAGAGCCTCTCCATTTTTTCCCAAAAGACAGTCAGACGATACTTTTCAAGAAAGTTCTGTCGTTCAAGGTTTTTTTCGGCCTGAGAGAAGACTGAAAGACTAAAGGTGATTGAGATTAACAAAGCTAGAATAGGCATTTTTACTCCAAATATTTTGAACAAGAAGAGCACTCTATAAGAAAACCTGAAGAAAGGATTAGGTTACTGTAATAAATTTAGTATCTTGTATTCAAGATTTTAACTACTTAGGAAATTTAAGAGAGAAAAAAATAGAAAAGAATTCGCCAATAAAACGCCAGGGCGCAAATTCACAGGGCGCAAATTCTTTTCAATAATGGCCTTATCAATAAGAATCTCCATTATTTCTATTAATTTCTTTGATTAGAGACGGAAATGCTTCTTCACGAACAGGGTTAATAATTTAATTTAAAGTCTCACCACATTTATCATTCAACACAATGACCATTGTTTTTAGTTCCAAAAAGATAAGATATAAATTAGAGTTAGCTAGTTAACTAAAACATCATCGATTCATAGTTGCCCAGTCAGACAAACCTAAATTTAAATCAGGGCGCAAGGAGATTTGATTGAAGTATTGGTACTACCATTTTGATGGCAATACACAAGAATTTATAAAATTAGAAGCCAGCGAAAGTGTCCATTTAGCACCCACTAAGATTCTGGTGAAGCCCATTATCTCAGGTATTTGCGGTTCCGATTTGAGTCAAATTCACCATCTAAAAAAGGATGTCTCCGTTGGCCATGAATGGGTTGGAGAAGTCGTTGCGATAGGTAATCAGGTTAAAAACTACCATTTAGGTGAGAAGGTAACATCTGTAGCTAATACCGCTTGCGGAAAATGCCATCATTGTAAAAAAGATGAACCCCAAAACTGCAAGCAAAGACAACTCTTAGGTAGAGGCGAGAATTCAATCTTATCAAGTGGGATTATACTAGACCAGAGTGACATCATCTCTTTGCCAAATGAACTTAGTCTAGAGGACTTGATTCTTTTAGAAGTGGCCTATATTGGTGATTGCGCTTATTACGCAGCAAATAGGATTGGCTTAAATAAAGAAACTAAAATATTAATTTTTGGTGGAGGTCCTATTGGTATATTTTCGGCCTTAAGTTTTAAGTTAAGAGGCCATAGTGTTGCAGTGGTCGAAGTTGTTCAAGAGCGCCTGAGTTTAATAAAAAACTTAGGACTTGAATCAATGGCCTTTGCCCAAGTTATGCTAGATGAAACAAAACTCAACCAGTACGATGCCGTTATTGATTGTACGGGTGACCACAATGGACCAGGAGCTCTAAGAGTGTTACCGCTCTTTGCCAAAGAATATGGAAAAGTCGTAATCGTTGGAAAATATTTAAGAGAACCATTTAAGGAAAAAATCTATATGGGAAAAGCCTTAAGTGTCACATGGGTTGCCAATCACAAAAAAGAAGACTTTGAAACTTCTATAAACTTTTGGAAGGAACATATAAATAACTATACTCAACAGGTAACGACCTCTTTTAGCATTAATGATATAAACACTGCCTATGAAAAGGCTAAAGATAGGACTTCAGGAAAATGTATTCTTAAGTACACATAAATCGATATAATCAAAGAAGCCAATTAAACCTCCCGATAATCACCTTCTCGATCAAGGTCAAGACTAGCGCAATGAATACCGCCATCAAAGAGACGACAATGGCGCATTCTGACATGGGTCGTTTCAAACCCATACTTTAGAAGCAACTCCCTCAAAGGGTTGTCACCATCAGGAGTCGAATCAAAAATCATTGTTTCTGTTGGTCCCAGAGGTAAGACATTGATATTTATATTAGAACTAGCAAGAGCAACTTCGCCCCTTTCTTGTGAGTTAATGGTCTCACTACTAGCACTCTTAGGCTCAATAATATCCCATGATTTTAAAAACTTTGGTAACAAATGAATCTTACTTTTCATTGAACCAGAGTTAATCAAAAGCTTCCCCTCACTTAATGGCATAAACATACCGTCAATATGATTATCCGTTAAAGCTACAGGATGAAAGCGGTAGCGATCTTCAAAGTGCCTCTGAAGCCACTTAAGTCCAAGTTCATGATTCTTGGTCCTGATGTTCATGACTATATCTTTGCCAAACTTTAAACACTGAGCCCCATCAAACATTATTTCAAGAGCACTCGGTGTTTCAGTCCAGTTTTCGAGGATTTTTTCAGCATTACCAAATGTTTTAATATGTTCTAAATCGAAACTATTCATTCCCATTGCGGGTCTAGGTGCACTAGTCCACTTTGCACCCTGCCGAAATTGCTCCAATAGAATAGGCTTCATAAAATCATTTTCAAAGTAGCGCTTTCGCCACTGACAACTCGTTTCTATAATCTCATTACCCATAACCAAAAATTGATCTCGAGGATTGTGGCAAGCACTTGGCCAATCTTTGAACTCAGGAGTTTCAAATGGGTGAAGTTTTTGTAGTGGTAAGGGACGATGAACAATTACCCCTCTACTGCTTAAGACCCTTGCCATTTGATCAAGATCTTCTTGTCTTTGCTTAATCACATGCTGCTGCAATTCTATTGAATTTTCTAAGAATACATTTTTAACATTGTCTTGATAATAAAGAAGGAAACTAAAGTCTGGATGAATATTAGACCATTTGCCGATATTGCCGACAACAATCTCTTTTAATGGGTCCCACTCAGTATGAATATTAATCATGACTCATTCTATCTCGTTTATTTTATATGTGCTAGCCACCAAAAGAATCGGAGTACATAAATTTCAAAGTAGTATTACGTAATACTGAATATTTAATGCTCTTTGTTACGATGAAGGTGAGATTCTACTTTTCTAACTGGCCCATGATTCATATAAAAAAATAAGAGATGAGGTCATGAGGAAGCCGCATGCGAAGTAGAGACCAAATGGAATGATCAAGTAAGGAACAAAAATAGTTATTTTTAGCACTAACACAAGGCCAATTAACAAGTACCTTAATACCCAATGGATTGACATACTTTAATATAGAAAAAATTTAGAGAGAAAGTTGGTAAAGCTTTTTTGTAAAAAAGTAAGCAAAATTTTTATTGAGATGATCCCCATCAAAGGTAGGATTTTCAACTTCTAAATCGATATCGAGCCATTGACCTCCCGAATGTTTAAAAGCTTCTCTAAATTGAGTAAATGAGAAAACTTTTTCAAGGGCCTTCTTTTCTGCCTTTGCGACCATGGGAGATGTCGGCAAATAAAAGCCATAAACATCAATGCCTTCTTTTTTCCAATCCGTAACTGTTTTCAGAAGTTGATTTATAAGGCCACTGTCAGGAGGAAACTTTAATAGGCGTTGTTCATAATTACGGGCCATCGCTTCACTCTCTTTTACTTCTGCTGAAACTTCCCACCAGCCATTATCGTTATAAATGGTCGTATTACCTTCTAAGAATGGAGAATTAAGTTCTCGAAAGGTTCCCGTTTTTAGAAAAGAAATTAAATCGAGGGATGTAAAGATGTTTCTTTTTATAACATTCCATAAAGAGATCACTGGGAGTTTGTGTTTTAAATATTTATCTATCTCTTTATTCCCTTCATACAAGGACAAACTCTCCGGTGTAATTCCAAGGTAAATTTTTCTTTGGCCTTTCTTTTTGAGACGCTCTTTAGCTAAGCCTAAGTAAAATGAAGAATAGCTATTGGCCGAAAAAGCAAAATTATAAGCATTGGTAAAGAGTTCAGGATTTATAGCATGATAGACGCGAGAGTCACCTAAGAATAGGGTTTGGTAACTCCCATTATCAAAAACCTTTCTATGCCAGCTTAAATCTTTCCCATAGTTTCTTACGAGGCTTTGTGAACGGCAAAGACCCAAAAGAGCTAGTATAAAGAGAAAAATAAATAGATTTAAAAAAATGAAACTAAACTTTTTCATTGGCTCCTAAAAACGAAAATAAATAAATTCTTGAGCTTGTGGTCCTAGAAAGATCGCTAATTGAAAAGCGATGGTTGCCAGGGTCAATTTTACGCTCATTGGTAGAGTCTTTCTCTTTAACTTTCTCTTTAAAGAGAGACTATACTCAGACGATATAAAAATAATTCCGACTAAAACTAAATAAACTAGGGGTGAGTAAGGAGACCAGAAAGAGGAAAAAGAGTTATAACTTCTTCCCTTTACAAGAGTTTCTAATATGCCAATAGCTTGAGGTAAGCTATGAGAGCGAAAAAATATCCAACCGACCCACACCGTAGTGATCATGGTGAGAGGATAAAGTTTTCGCACCTTACCTTTGCCTAGCTTCTCTAGGCATACAACTACGCTATGAAGTAAACCCCAGACTAAAAAGGTGGCTCCTAGCCCATGCCATAGTGAGGATAAGATAAAAACAAGGAGAATATTTGAAAAAACTAAAAGGGTCTTACCTTGTCCTCCACCTAAAGGAACATAGACGTAATCTCTAAACCAATAAGAAAGGGTTTTGTGCCAATTTTTCCAAAAGGATGTTAAAGATTGGGAGTAGTAGGGGCAATTAAAGTTCTCTGGTAATATGACTCCAAAAAAGCGACCAAGGCCTAATGCCATATCTGAGTAACCCGAAAAATCAAAATAAATTTGTAATGAGTAGGCAGTAATAATGACAAACCAGTACGGGCCGAAGTTATTAAAGTTTCCATCAAAAGCTAGGTCCACATAAACTCTGAGGTAGTCAGCTAAAATGACCTTTTTAAAGACCCCTACAGCAAAGCGGATAAAACCCTCTTCCATTGAATTTCTTTTAAGATTTGTGAGTTTTCTTAATTGAGGAACTATTTGCTCAACCCGACAAATTGGTCCAGCAAGTAGTTGGGGAAAAAATGCTAGATAGGCACCTAGTTCTAAAAAGGTTATTTTCTCAACCTCTCTCTTATGAAGTGACATAAGATAACTCATTGCTTGTAAACTATAGAAACTAACTCCTATGGGTATAGCATTGTTTGTTTTTGTGGCGAGGCCTTTAGCAACGGCAAGTATAGCCACTAAGAATATTATCCCTGCAGTAACAGCACCGAACTTTTTATTTCGGTAAATTAAATGGGAGAAAAGATAAGTTCCACAGATAATTAGTATCAAATAAAATAAATGATTGGGATTGCCCCAGGAATAGAAAATCAAGGAAAAGATGAAGAGATACTTTAATTTTTGTGTAGAGGATTTACTGAACTCATAAAAGAGTATCAAGGCAAAAAACAAGACTAAAAAGGCTTCAGAAAAAAAGTTCAATAACACTCCACAAAACTAAAATTTCTCCCGTTTTTTTGGCAACAATTATTGGCACTAAATTTAGCCAATGTTCTACCTTTTCCTCTATAAGGTTCTGAAATTTGTTTAAAATCCATTTCATGCTTCGTGCAGTTAGGGAATCAACTCATAATTAATCTATATTATGACGATTAGAGTAGTTACACAGTGGAGTTGAATATGAGGGTAGTCGTTAACTTATTATTAGTATTGAGTTTTCTAACTTGTTCGAGTTACGCGAACGAGTTTTATAAAGTAAATCTCTCTATTCAGGTTCTTGATAGAAACTCTGGTCGAACCCTTACTATAGTCCCAAATGATAATTACTCTTTTAAGATCGTTGATGAAGGATCAAACTTTTATCGACTCGAGATTTATGATCAGGCAGGAAATGTAGTGGCTGGCAGATTTATAACGAGTAAAAGTAATGTTAATGCTGCTTTTGTTGGAGCATCTTTAATAGAGTCTTTTGAAGAAACGGTATCTACTGTTCAGGGAACAGGGGATTGCCCGGCTTGTGGTTCGGCGGAAAACTATACTGAAAATGATCTCGGATCTGATCCGAGATATCAGTATGCTCTGAAGAATTACGATGCTCCTAGAGAAGGGTGTATTCCTGTAGAAGATGTAGATTTAGAAGAAGCAAGGGATTTACTGGCGTCTCAAAACCTAACAACGGAGAACGCAACCAATTTAGAAATTCGAACTGTCGGTGCCGCCGTCAAGCGAGTTCAGGAGTTGAATGGTGGTCCTCTTAGGAGTGGAATGGGACCGGGAGATCGACCATTTCCTTTTAGATTTGTAGATGCCAATGGTAGCCAACAATATGGAAGTTATATAAAGATCGGTAGAAATACAGCAAGGAAGGGGCGTCATCATCATGGCCATAGTGTAGCTCAACACGTTCATGAGTGGGCCCACCTTATTGGGAATCAAGGGGCATATTCTCAATTCAGAAGATATATGGATTCGAGTGGATATGGTCAAAATGACTACTGCCAGGTCTCAAACTATGCCATGAGTAAAGCGAACGAGCAGTTTGCAGAAGTTCTCACGGCTTTTGTAACTGAGCCTAGAATCCTTTTAAATAACACCCGAACTCCAGCAGCATGTAGGAAAGTCTTTGAGTTCTTCACTCAATGGTTTGATGATGGGGAAGAAGTCGCTAGTTGTCTCTAGGAGAGCTATAACTTATCGAAAATAAAACCTTTCCAAGTATTTTACTTGAGTATAGTGGATATTGAACCGATAAACACTCATGAAAAAGTCACTCCTTTTAGCATTATTAGCAATAAGCCCTTTCATCTCTTTGAATGCTAGAGCGAGTGACCTTGAAGAGTCTCTTAATGATTTCAACTGCACAATGCAGTCACTATCACCTGTTGGAGATAAATCTGTTTGTGGTGGCAGTGGTTCAAGTGGCGCTAAAAGGGTGCGAGCGCAAAATGATCCACCTGGTATACGCTGGCTAAAAAGACAATGGCGCAGCCTAATGGGTCCTACTGTACGCCGTATGTCTATGGATTCTCCTATCGGTTGTAACGTTGAAGCCTACCAAAAAGCTGCTCTTACTATTCCAGACGCACAAGAGTGTAGCTATAGTCTTGCTTATGATTTGAACTTTACGAATCGAAGTGGCTCTTTTCCTTTAACAAAACAAAAACTGTGTTCGTATTATGCTTGCGATATTGTGGGAATAGATAAAATCCAAAATGTGATTGAAGAGCAAGGGTTAAGACCAATTGAAGATTTAAATCTGTTTTTTGGTTGTGAAGAAGGTATCGCTATTTAATGATTTTTTTTAGAAAGAAGTACGATTTCCAAATTTGGTCACTTTTAAAAACCATCCTCAACAATTTCTAAAATCACCTTTAATTCCGATCATAGTATGCCTAAAGTCTTTTTATTAGCCCCTTTTATAGAGGTTATATTTGATAAAAAAGCCCTTTTTTTTTATTATCTGTTTTAACCAATTTTCTATCCCAAGCAATAAGAGTTACAATTTATAGGATAGGAGATTTATTAGTCTCTGGTATTACTATGAATTCGTATTTGAGGATGAAACTTATGAAACTCTTATTGACCTTGGTACTTTTTAATTTTTCGTTAACGGCATTGGCGAAAGGCGCGGTTTACCAACTCATTAATGGAAAGCCGATTGTCTACCTTGGTAAAAAAGAGGGCCTGAAGACTGTGAAAGCTTCCAATGTTCCTCTTAAACTCAGATATAAAGTAAAAAAGTTTCGTATAGAGAGAACACCTAGTGGTCCTAAAATTTCCTTTGAAGATGTTTGTGAGAAAGATTCAAGTGTTGAAGTTAGAGATATGACGGGAGGCGGGCTCATACAGGAAGAGATTTTTGGCACTTGCCTCGCGAAGTGGATGGGAAAAGATGTTCTGGTTGTGTTGAGTGGTATGGTTTACGACAACATCATCAGTGATTTTTCTGATGAACCTAGAGAGTATAAAAGGAACTTCTTTAGTCATCTCTCTGTTGAGGGAACGATTGGTGCTTTTGGGTTAGGTGACTTTAATTTGGATAACACGAAGACGATCAATTTTGGACATTGGGTAAGTGACTTATCTCTAGACCCTCGCTATAGCTCTCTGTCGCCGCTACAAGCTAGAGAGGGCTTTACAGCTTCCCTTAGATACGAGCAATAAACTGTTAGCACTTAAATTATCCCTTATTTCTAATACTAAAGGTTATGCCTAATAGAAAAAGCGCTTTAATTGTCTTATCTGTAGGAAAATTTATGAGAGTCTTAATTATTGGCGGTAGCCATTTCTTCGGTAAAAGATTAGTCCAAAAGCTTATCGACGCAGGAGATGACGTCACTGTCCTGACAAGAGGGAACCGACCCATCAACTTTAATGGTGACTACAAAACCTTAAAAGGAGATCGTACAAACTCATTAGAACTACAAAGTCTTGTAAAAGATCTCAATTTCGATTGTATTTTCGATCAAGCTTGTTTTGATTATCCCAGCGCAATTGCCTCATGTGAGATCTTTGCAGACAAAACTAAGCACTACATTTTCACCTCATCGCAATCGGTCTATGGACCTGGTAAAAATATTAAAGAAGAAAGCTTTGATCCAAGTCACCACACTTATGAAAAGGTTGTCTTGGCGGAAGAGAATTATGCTGAAGCTAAGAGGCAAACAGAGGTCGCTTTTCAAAAAAAAGCCCCCTTTACGACCTGCTTTGTTCGTTTTCCAATTGTCATCGGCGAAGATGATCAAACAGGCCGCTTTAACTGGCATCTCAAACGTATTGCAGAAAGAAAAGAGATATTCTTTCCAAATATTGATGCCTCTATTTCGTTCATATATGCCGGAGATGCTGCAATGGCTCTACAAAAAATTGCACGAGAAGAAATTAAAGGTTCTCTTAATTGTTGTAGTCCAGGCCCTATTAAATTGAGAACAATGGTTGAAGATTTTGAGTTATTTTTGGGTAAAAAAATGAGAATCGCCAAGAGCGGGAATGATACTAATTATTCACCTTATGGTATCAAAAACGACTGGTATATGGACAATACCAAGGCCATGAATAGTGGTCTAAGTTTTATGGGCCCAAGAGAGGTCTTGAAAAGAAGCCTTGAGAATTTAGTTCAGGCTTAAAAAACTCCATTGGCAATATTCATCGGTGAGTTCCACCAAGCGCTCAGCTTCAGGTGAGTCAATCATTGCAACTGAACTACTATTTTGATGTGAAACATGAAAGTTGGTTCCCAGTATATCTGAAGTTAGCACATAGTTATCTTGAATAGCGTAGAAATAGGGGAAGAGGTAATATTTTTTATCCTGACTTACTCTTCGTCTTTTTAGGTTATTTTGTGTCTCAACAACTCTTAAAAGAGAATCCATCTCCTGTGCATCACCTTCAGTCATCTGCTTTGAACGTGTACCTAGAGGAATTTCTGGACCAATCATTCCCAAAATTTGTTTTTTGGTGATCGTAATTTTGCCAGTCTTAGAAAATGAGCATTTCATATCGAAGGACATATTCTTGTACGAACAGTTATCACCATCACAGCGAGTGGCATTTTTTGAGATCTTATACCCAGTGTAGGCTTGTGAAACTGAGATAGACAAAAGAGCGACAAAAATGCATGACATTAGCTTCATTATACATCCCAAAGTTAAATGTTTTATTGCGTGAAACTTGTATCAGTTGAAGCTGGCAAGTGCATACGGAAGTGATCATGACGTCATGAGATTGGATACTAATAGTAGTTATGGCAGAGAAAAGGATGCAAAATTTGCTAAAAACACGAAAGAATTAAAAAAGTTGGAAGAGTTTCGAAGTAAGGGCAAAAATAGTGACCGTTATGTTCATATTGTCGATGTCCCTCGAAATAAAAGCACGAAGTTACTCTATCCTTACTTAGCAAATATGAATATGCATATGTTTGAAATCTTAGCTGACCCACTTCATAGGCAAATGATAGGTGAACTCTTATCTAGGCCAGGCGCGGCTCAATATCTACCGTTTCTTGTCGACACAATTGGCCGGACCCACGGGAGAGAGGTCATTATAACTGATGTTGATTTTGAGAAGTTTCCTTCAGATAACCCAAGTGAGGATTTAGAGAAGTATCGCAAGCTCGATAGCGAACGAACGTTACAATTTAGTAATCATCAAGATCGTACCCTAAATAGACTTGATGTTTTAAATCCAAATGCTAACCCGAGAGGGGTTTTTGCTCACTTTGGAGTTGTCGACGAAAGTAATTTCTCTTTAATTGAGTACCTAGGTCAAAAGGCTAGAGTAAATGTTGATTTTTGGCGAGAGGGGATCAAGGGCACTGTCGTGAAGCCCTGTGGTAGGTTCTTTGTTAGAATGCTTGAAGGCCTGAAAGGTCGCCTATAATTCTAATTCTATGGTGAGATGCATAATTAATCGAAATAAGTTAGTATCTCAAAATGGATGAACAATACAATATTCTGGATTTTGAGACGACTGGTTTTTCTGCCGACTTTGACCGAGTAATTGAAGTTGGTGTCATAAAGATTAATAACAACGAAATTGTCGATACCTTTCAAACGTTAGTTAACCCCGGCCTGAGAATCTCAAGTACTATAACCAACTTAACTGGAATAACTAATGAAATGGTTAAAGATGCCCCAAAAAATTCTTTGGTTATGCCAAAACTTCAAGCTTTTGTCGGAGAGGAATTAATTGTTGCTCACAATGCTTCATTCGATGAAAGATTTTTTAAAACGGAAATGAAACGTTCTGGACTAAAAGTGAAAAATCAATTCTTATGTTCATTACTCTTAGCAAGAAGAATTTATCAGAGCTTAGACTCTCATAAACTTGAAGTAATATGCCGCCACTTAGGTTTAATTAATGTTGCATCACATAGGGCCATTGGGGATGCTGAAGTTACCCATAAAGTTTTAAATGATATTTGTGATCAAATAAAAAGGCATAGTTGGAAAAATCAAATAAGTCCCCAATATTTAGCTAAATTATCAAAGATACCTAAAAAGAATGTTCAGTCTTGGCTTCGAAGTTGATTGGGTCTCATTAATTAAATAGTTGAAGTAGGAGGCTCGTTAAAACTCTTCCTCATTAATGTGAGTCTCTTCTTCTTCGCGGCAAATTACACATTCATGGTTAGAAATTGGAGGGATTAACATGGGCTCTTCGTTTTGATCTTCTTTTTCCGCCTGCTGGTTTTTCCCGTCAAACTTATTGCGAACCCTTGCCCCTAGCGAGATAAAGGTCTCTACCATTTTGGAATCTTTGGCCTTTATTCCCTCAAAAAGTGGCTCTCGACCTTCTTCATCCCTATCATTAATTTTTAATTTCCCATTATTGATAAGATACTCTACCAGCTCATAGTTTTTTGAATGAGCTGCATAATGAAGACAGGTCTTACCATTGCGTGCTTTTAGCCGTAAGTCAGCTCCATTTTCAATCAGCTCCTTAACCATTTCAAGATCACCTGAATAACAATAGGCCATGGCAGGTGTTAGTCCCTGTGAGTTTCGCTTATTAGGGTTTAGCTCTCCATCTTCATCTGGAGAAAAACCTTTGATTTTAATAATATCAGATTCTGGATGAAAGGAATCACCTCCAATAAGTGTGACCTCTTCATTCATTTCTTCTCTTTCACCTTTTATTATTTGACTGCTTTCTTCTTCGTCTTTGCTACCTTTTATGGTTATTGATGATCGGTCTACCTGATCATCACCAGAGACAAGCATCTCTTCATCATCGTCCTCATGATGACCCTTTATCTTTTGTATTTCTTCTTTAATGTTCTGAGTGGTTCCTGTGATTGTAACGTCATCACCTTCCTGGATTTCTGTTGCGGCATTTCTCCATAATAGAATATCCTTCATAGCTTTAACAAAAGCACCTCTTCGAAACGGCTTCTTAATCGCATTAATCACGAGAAGAAATTCTTGATCATAATGCCCTTCATTTATTTTTTTCCTGTAAGGACAATCGGAATTTTAACTTCATGAGAAAGACTTGCTAGAAATTTAATAAAGTCTTCACTATCCTCACCAACGCCCAGTTTATTATCAATTATGGCGCCAATAAATGCCGTAGTCTTAAGTAATTTCCTTGCTTGAGTTTCATTAGGTATCGAAAAAACTTGAAAGTCCCCCTCAACAAGCTCCCTTTTAATCAGAGATAAAATATCTGGATCATCATCTATAACGAGAACAGAGGGCAGAGAATCTCCCCTTAAAACGGCTGCAATCACACCTGGCTTAAGTGGCTTTTTAAAAGTTGAAAATACTGAAGGACCCTTTAAAAGAACCTTTCGTGCGTATTCATCGTCCATACGGCTAGACATGATGGCAAAAGGAAGAAACTTGTTACTGCCCGAGGCATCTTGTTTTAAATAGTGAATAATCTCATTAGAAGACTCATTATTACCAAGTAAAATATCAATTAGACCAAAAGTAAAATCATAGGAGTCGAGGGCCTCTACGGCTTCCTCAATGGTGTAAGCGCTCACAATATTAAAAGGTTGGTCTTTAAGATCATGCTTAATAAAAGCATGAATATCAGAATCATCATCAACGACAAGAATATGACTCAACTGATTCAATGGACTTCCTGGGAACAAATAAACACTTTATGATTTTAAATGAATACTAAGGAAATTCAATCAATGGTATATTTTTGTTTAGGCACTGTAGTTAAACAAAATGGTCGGGCAAAGCTTGGCAAGGCCATTTAAATGGTAGGCATTCTGTTTACTGTACACCTGATAGAAATTTTCAATGTAATTAGCTTTATTAAAAATAGAAACCTGTTAATGAAATCTAACATGTTTGCCTTCAAAACTTTAATGGAATATGTAGTGGGGCTTTTTGATCTACTTTGAATTGTCCTGATATTACTTTCCTTCCACCATCTATTATATTCAAAGTCCATTTGCCCGTTTCCATGGGAGTGACTGGCCTATGGTATACCCATGATGAATCCCAGCCCTTTCTGATTGTAAAATTGAAATCTCTTTTCTCTCCAGAAGGAGAAATCCATTCGTAAACAAACAACTTATCTTTCCAGTAGGGAATACCGAGAGTCAAAACCGCCATTGTTTCAGAAGGATTAATTGTTTTTAACTCTTGGAAGCCTTTATTATATTTTTTTATCCCAAATGCTAATCGACGAAGTTCAGATTTATTTTTTGTACTAGACCAGTGAAGTTTAGCCTTTGATGTTACTTTATATAAAGTTGAAATGATCTCTTTACCTTGTAAATCAAAAATTGCGACTCGCCATGTTCCTGTCTCTCGAGGTCTTTTTGGCCTATCGTAGACGTGAACAGTTGACCAATCTTTTCTATGATTAAAAGTGAATCCATGCTTTATTCCCGAAGGAGAAGTGAATTCATAGCGCAACTTTGTTTTTACGGGGTAAGAAACACCATGAGTCCAAATTGTTAATAGTTCTTCAGGATGGATTTCTTTTAAAGCAGTGAAACTTAGGGCCCCGGGCTTGGTTCCAACAGCGATTCGCTTTGGACCATAGCTATCAAAATCGGTTAGAGCGAGACCTGCATCACCTAAATATTTGAAACCTTTTAGATTTTTTACAAAGGAGTCATTTGTTTGCACAAACCAGTTTGCAATAAGCTCATTGTAAATTTGTGATCTGTCTGTATGCCTTGATAGAATATTTGTTTGCTCATGAGGGTCAGTATTTAAATTATAAAGCCTTCCATTATTAGCCCCCACCTTTTCGGTGAAATACTTCCATTGACCATCTCTAACACCCCAAACCTCCGGAGGAGTGTTCTTGTGAAAGAAAGCGAGTTTTTCCCTATAAACAGGGGAGTTGAGGTTTTGACCAATTATGCCACTGGGAATTTTCTCTTTATGAGGAGCAAGGATTGTCGGCATGATATCACCTAGTGAACCACGTCGCTCTGAGCTACCGGGTCTAAGATCTTCTGCGGGGGAGTAAGTTAATAAAAAGTTCTTGATAGTTTCTTCATAGACAGAAGACTTATGGGCAAAGTTATTAGTGTGATGCTTTCCAAAAGCTTCTCCGTGATCACCTGAAATATAGATAACCGTATCATTATGAATATTAAGTTTTTTTAATTTTTTGACCAATTGTTTAATGAAATGATCCGTATACCTTAAAGACATACGATACTTGCTATAAGTATCTTCTCCTCTTATGCCATGAGCGAAGTCATTTGGAGCTCCATAGGGGTGGTGGGTAGTGTTAGTTAGCAACTGTAAATAAAAGGGTTCATTTGAGTTTTTCTCGTACCACTGTTCAAATTTTTTTAAGGTGACTCTTTCATCAATACCCCATGACTGAATGCTGTTCTTCCGTTTGAATTCACTTGTTTCTCGATCAGAATCATAGACATAATTAAAACCGAGGTTATTATAGAAACTAGCTAGATTTTCAAAATCTAGGCCCATAGCAGATATAAGAGCTGTCTTTTTTCCAAGATTATTAAACTCAGAGGCCAGGGTTGGTCCTTTATAAGGATAGAGAAGTTCGTTAAATACAGAGCCCCAGGTAATGGTTTGGCCACCAGTAATAATAGGAATATGGGATCTAGTTGTTCCGGGAAAACTATTTTGAAGATTTGTAAAGCTGAAGATAGATCCTTTGTTCTTAGCTAGATAAGGTAAGTTCTCAGAATTGATTTTACCTTTGTCAAAGATCTGCATACTCCCAACAGACTCCAGAATAAGGAAAATTATATTCTTTTTTTGTGAGATTATTTTTTGGTTGTAAGCTAATATTTCCTTATTTTCTTTTTTTGCTGTGCCGTACTTTAGTTGATAGAGCTCTCTTGGATCTACCCGCTTAATTATGAGTTTATCTGTTGGGATAAGTTGAATTCCTCGAAATAAAGTGACAAATACATGGCTATTTACTTCACTGTGAGAAGATAGATATTGGATAGGGAAGGTGAGTAGTAACAGAAGAGGGAGACCAAACTTATATGCCAATTTAGCATTACGCCATTCCAGCTTTTCTTTTGTCACCCAATCATTTTTAATTAAAATAATTAATACGAAAAGTAGATAAGTTAAATTAATAAGATGAAAGCCCTTCAGTTCTCCTGTGAAGGACCCCCAGTAGCTCGCAGTATCCGTAAGCTTGAAGCCATCTGCAAAAGTAAGGGCAAAGTTTTCGTGAAAAATTTGAAAGAAGACTTGGTTCATGGAGATGAAAAGAAGAAAAAGGAATAAAACTAAATGCAGGGCATAGATAAGGACTTTATTCTCCCTTACTAGATAATATGTTGCAGTCAAGAAGGCTGAAATTAAGAGGTTCTGAAACTGACCACCAAGTAATTTCCACCAAACAACATTGTAAAGCATAAGAGCATTTTCAATCTGAATAAGTAAAATGAGAAGAAAGTGAATAGCAAAGATTATGGTTAAGTTTTTTTTAAGCATAGCTTACCTTAAAGATTTAGTTAAACGATTTTTTTTTTTTTTTCTTTACGTCATGATTAAACATCTTAGCCACTTCTGTGGTTATCCTTACAGCTTCTTGAAAAGAGGCTTCATATTTAGTTTTGTTTTTATATGATTTTAACTTTCGCTTGCACTCATTATTTCCATTGGGTTTATCTTTTGCATTAAGGTCATGGGGGTACATGTCACCTATTAAGAGCCCCGCTTTTTCACCTTTATTTGCTCTCCCATCCCATCCTGTGAACTTAAGGGAATTAGGGGGGGGCTCTGCTCTATTTAAGATAAAATTTAAGCTCAAGACTCTATCTTTCTTGTCGAGATCCACTAGGTTTGAATGGGAAACAAAATCTTGAAAAATGTGTAATGATTTTCCAAAAAAGTGTAACCCTTTAAATACTTTTCCCTCTTTAATATAAGTGCTGGCGCGTTTTAAAAAAGCATAGGCAGCTCTTTTGCATTTTTGTGCAATATCTCTATGAGTAACCCCGCGATTGCGATCGCAATGAAGTTCTGCTTTGTTGATTAAGTTTGGATAAAAGTCATGCGAGACGTTTCCGGCCATAATATTTCTAAAGCTAATGTTTGTGAAGTGGAATGGCTCAAGACCCTTGTCGGTTATTTGCGCATGAATATCTAAGTTGTCGTGTTTAATATATCCGGTGACTGAAGAGAAGGGGAATAGCTTAGGGGAGTAAAATAGAGTGACAATAAGAACGATTTTTATAAAGAAAAGGCTATTGGGTTTATTATCAAATATCTCTTGATAACGGAGCAGGGAAGATTTTTGAGAAACGTTTATTTCTTTAAACATAAAAACCTTTTAAAAAAGCTCCTAACAAATAAGTGCGCCAGAGAACTAAGGAAATAAGAGTTTCTGATTTAGAATATTCAATTTTCAAAGTAAAAGGATAACTTTCTGAATATATGAATATTAATAATTATCTTCTTATAGATTGATTTTTATCAGTTAATTGAAAATACTCTTTTACGAAAGAAAATTACATTGATAGTCATGCCGAAGTTATTCATCAGTACAGGAATATCAAATTATGAGTGCCCTATTTTTAATGATTCTTGGAGAAACGATGGCGAAAACAGAGGGTCTAAATTATAAAAAGGATTGTATTTTATGGCGATTTAAAACCGAATACTCTCAACCAAAAACCCTAACAAAA
>Ga0129324_10000254_pt1 | contig 38721 bp, 34 predicted proteins | sample CPBDNA_7_FD_96879 | JGI IMG/M metagenome (GOLD analysis project Ga0129324, IMG submission 96879) | Freshwater to marine salinity gradient microbial communities from Chesapeake Bay, USA - CPBay_Spr_15_0.2_DNA | ecosystem: Environmental > Aquatic > Marine > Coastal | place: USA: Chesapeake Bay...
CCTCCTATGGACTACCGGGACAACCCGAAACACCGAGTGTTGCTAAACATTAAGTGGTGTATTTTTACTCCGGCCAATGGTGTGTTTTTGCTCCGGCGTTGACAGATGCTGGTGCAGATGGCGATTTCGCGCACCCGTGAGTACGGCGCCGATGCCGGTGGTGCGGAGATTTGCGGCAACCCGATGTGGCTTGCCCGTGCGCTGGAAAAGCTGGAACAAGGGTCGCGCCAAATCGACAACGACGCCGCCGAAGCGAACCCCGCGACGGCGCACATGTTCATCATCAATCCATTGCATGCGCACAGCGTCGACAGTCTATTTTCGACCCACCCAAAAACCGCGAACCGCGTGAAAAAGCTGCGCGAGATCGCCGGGATCGTCGGCAGCCCTTGGGGCTAAGCACTAACGCGTCAGCAGCTTCAGGACTTGTTCAGCGGCTTCGTCTGGATCAATCGCCGTGGTATCAACGCGGAGTTCAGGTGACAATGGCGGCTCGTAGGGTGAATCAACCCCGGTGAAGTTTTGGATTTCGCCCCGGCGCGCGCGCGCATACAGCCCCTTGCGGTCACGCGCTTCGCACGTGGCAAGGTCGGCATCGACGAAAATCTCGTAAAATGCGCCGTCGTCAATGAGCTGACGCGCCATGTCGCGCTCGCTTCGAAACGGTGAAATCGCCGAGACCAAAACGATCAAGCCAGCATCCATCATCAGTTTCGTAACCTCGCCAACACGCCGGATATTTTCAACCCGATCCGCATCGGTAAAGCCAAGATCACGGTTGAGGCCATGGCGCACGTTATCGCCATCAAGTAGATACGTTCGCTTGCCCTCGGCGTGGAGCTTTTCTTCGACGCGGTTGGCCAGCGTCGATTTGCCGGCACCCGAAAGCCCGGTAAACCAAAGCACACTTGGGCGCTGCCCCAACGCGGCGGCACGTTGGGCGCGATCAATACTTACGCTTTGGCGCGTCAGGTTGTCGGCCCGGCGCAAACCGAAATCGATCATACCGGCACCCGCCGTCTCGTTCGTCGTCCGGTCGATCAAAATGAACGCACCGGTTTGGGGTACGTCGGCATAAGCATCGCACGGGATACGGCGATCCAAACTCAGGTTGCACACAGCGATCTCATTGAGGTGCAATGTTTTGGCCGCTGTATGTTCCCGCGTATTGACGTTGATGACGTACTTCAATTCGCTGACCCAGGCCGCCGAAGTACGCGACCCGATCTTGATCATATATTGCCGCCCCGGGATCATCGGTTCGCGTGACATCCAAATCAAATGCGCTTGGACTTGATCGGTGATCTCCATCGGGGCATTCGCGTGATGCAGGACATCACCCCGGCTCACATCGATTTCGTCGGCAAGGCGCACGGTCACAGCGTCGCCAGGATACGCTACATCGCGCACCCCGTTGGCTGAGACAATTTCAGTGATTTGGGACGCTGTCCCTGCAGGCTCGACGATCACCGGATCACCTACCTTCACGTCAGCACCGACAACGGTGCCGGAAAACCCACGAAAATCCAAATTCGGACGATTAACCCACTGCACGGGCAATCGAAACCCGCGCGCCGGTGTCGGCACTGTATCCGGCGCCGTTTCAAGATGTTCGAGCACCGTCGGCCCGGTGTACCAAGGCATATTGGCACTCGGGATGCAGACATTATCGCCATGCAGGGCTGACACCGGGATCGCCTTCACGTCATCGATCTTCAGATCCATTGCAAAATTTTGATAATTCGCCGCGATGGCGTTGAACACATTCTGATCATAGTCGACTAAGTCCATCTTGTTGACCGCGACCAACACCTGACGAATGCCGAGCAACCGGGCGATGTAAGAATGCCGGTGCGTCTGTGTTACCACGCCTTTGCGGGCATCAATCAAAATCACGGCGAGCGCTGCGGTCGATGCCCCTGTCGCCATATTACGGGTGTATTGCTCATGACCCGGTGTGTCGGCGACGATAAAGTTGCGCGCGGGTGTGGCAAAAAACCGGTATGCAACATCGATGGTAATGCCTTGCTCTCGCTCCGCCTGCAGCCCATCGACCAGCAGCGCCAGATCAAGGCCATCTGCGACGGTGCCATATTTGCGACTGTCAGCTGCAAGTGCCACCGACTGATCGTCAAAAACGCCCTTGGTATCGACCAACAGACGACCGATCAGCGACGACTTTCCATCATCAACACTGCCGCAGGTAAAAAAGCGCAACAAGCTGCGTTGCGGGGCGAGTGTGGCTTGATCGCCCATCAGAAATACCCCTCGCGCTTTTTCTTTTCCATGGAACCTGCCTGATCGCTATCGATCAGTCGGCCTTCGCGCTCAGACGTGCGGGCAGCGGCGGTCTCAAGAATGATATCTTCGATGCTGGCGGCATCTGAGCGGACAGCCGCGGTCAGCGGATAACAACCGAGTGTGCGAAAACGAACCACCTCGTCACGCGGCACCTCATTCTCGCCAAGCGGCAAGCGGTCGTCATCGACCATGATCAATTGGCCGTCACGCTCGACAACCGGACGTGGTTTGGCGAGGTATAGCGATACGATGGGAATGTTTTCATGTTGGATGTAAGTCCAGATATCCAGCTCAGTCCAATTTGAAAGCGGGAATGCACGCACACTTTCACCGGGCTTTACCCGGCAGTTGTACAAGTTCCAAAGCTCGGGCCGTTGGTTTTTCGGGTCCCACGCATGGTGTCCATCACGGAACGACATGACGCGCTCCTTGGCGCGAGACTTTTCTTCATCTCGCCGTGCGCCACCAATGGCACAATCAAACTTGTGCGCGTCCAAAGCCTGCTTTAACGCCTGCGTCTTCATGATATCGGTATGCACAGCCGATCCGCTGGCAATCGGATTAATGCCCTGCGCTAGCCCATCAGGGTTGGTGTGCACGATCAGATCAACGCCCAGGTCCGCCGCAAGCTGGTCGCGAAATGCGATCATTTCTTGGAATTTCCACGTGGTGTCGATATGCAGCAGTGGAAACGGCAGCTTGCCCGGATAGAACGCCTTCATCGCCAAGTGCAGCAACACCGACGAATCCTTGCCGATGGAATACATCAACACAGGACGCTCGAACTCAGCTGCCACCTCACGAAAAATGTGAATGGACTCTGATTCCAGGCGGCGCAGATGGTCGGGTAGGGGCATGCTAATAGTATGCCTTTATTTCTATAAAGGGGTTCGTTTATTTGCGAGCCATACCAATTTGATAGCGATCAGATTTGCGTTATACATAGAGGCAATCATTAGAATTGAAAATAAATAAACTGGGTCGCAGGGCAGGTCAATTGGACCCCATCAGCATAGCTGTTCACAAACTTTCGAGTGCCGAGCGCTGCCATATCTGGATCAAAATCCGATGTCATCCGTGCCGCAATGTCGAACATCAAGATGCCAAACAGCAAAATAAGAACAAGCTTACCAATTCCGAAAAAATATCTTTTTGAAACACTAAACAAAAAGCCGATTCATGAACGAGGTCCTAGGGTAATCACGAATTAGATGGGCGCATGAACAAAGTAACTAAAACGTCGTCATAATCATGCAACGATCTCAAAATAAAAATCACAAATTTTTTTTGATAATTGGATAAATAGTATCGACCATGACCTTCACCCCATACTCGTTTGGGTGATAATCGCCATCGTGTGTAGAAACCATCTGATCTCCATGAGCACGCTGAATCGCTGGTGTATAATCAACAAAATCATTGCCGCTTTGATCCGCTACAGAACGTAGCCGAAATATTGCATCATTGTATTCTTGGTGCGCCGCAGCACTAAACGGGTTCGATGGCGTGATATATTTCATGTATATCTGAGACAGGTTCGGATAGTACGCCAAAATGACGTGAGTACCCTCAACCTGTGCAAGTTTAATGGTCTCTAGGAGACCTTGAATGGCCGGGGCCCACTGGCGATCAGAAAAAAGCTTTGGTGTGCGTGACCATCCAGCCAATGGTATGTCAACCAGCGTTCTTGGAAGTTCGATTTTCATTCGCGCGTTGCCATTTTGTTTATTCCTGAAGTTCTGAACAATTTTATAGGGGGCGTTAAATAAGATTGATATTATCCACGGTGGCTCGAAATCGAAGGGGAATGCATTTCTAACAGGAGTGGTCCCCAAATAATCGGTCCAATTTTTGCCGATTTTTTTTAAACGCTCATACGATTGCGCGTCGGTTACATCGTTACAATAACAAAAATTTATAACAACGACACGGGCGGCAATATTCGCATCTAACACAGTTTTCTTATAAGGGTCCCGATAATGCAAAGGGCCATAGCTACTGAATCCAAGATTGAGAGTCGTTAAGTCTTTTTCATTGAGCAAGGCCGCCATATCTTTTCGGCTATTTTGTGCAATGGTTACCGAATCGCCAAGAAGCACCACATCGATTTGCGATTTAGCCTCGTGCGCATTTCTATATCCATTCGAGTCAATTTTAACCCATGGCAATTCGTTAATCACTGCCTCAGGCTCCCAGTGATACAGCATGTCTTCGCCTACAAGATTATCGCGCACAAACAAGCCACGGCGTTCTAATATCTGCGTGCGCGCACTTTTTGTCAAAAGCTCGACAATCGCATAGGGGAGCTGTCGCTCCATAATACGCAATACGGCCTCTGTCCCAATAAAGACAAAGACAACATTCAACGCAAAAACAAAAATTAACAATAAAATGCATAGTCGTACCCACGAAACATCAACAATGCTAAAATCAAAAATTTGACCAGGAATTTATTCCAAATGTCAGGCACAACAATCCCAAGAAAATCGACAATGTTTGGAAAAATATTTTTTTCATTATAATGAAACTTTTCACTCTACGTAATAATCACAATACTAGTCATTTGATGCTGACGTACGTCTTATGTGCATACTTCGACAAGGTTTTCATGTACCGTAAAGCTTCGCGTCATTGCATACAAAGGCGCATACTGAACCCTCTTTACTCATGCCTTGGTAAGATAACATTATCTTCGACAGACGTGAGCTTTATTGCCATGTTCATCATATCAAAGTAATGATAAGTACTTTATTCCCTACCGCGACCAACGCTTCAACTATTTTCAGTTTTAAGTCGCCCTATTCAAAAGCCCAATCAAGAAAATTACATGATCGAAAAGACACCGAGCGCCCCCACTAACGACGGACAGGCCCCGCGGCTCGCCGCCTACAATGTGCTTCAGGCCGTCCTGCAGCGCCGCCGTGCGCTCGAAGACGCGATGGCGGGTGAGCCGACGTTCACGCAGCTGAGCGGTGCGTCGCGCGGCTTTGCCGGGTTTTTGATTCGCACAACGCTGCGCCGTCTGGGGCAGATCGACGCGCTGATCGACCATTGCTTGAACGAGCCGTTGCCGCCGAACGGCCGCGCGGTGCGCGACGTGCTGCGGGTCGGCATTGCGCAATTGTTGTTTTCACAGACCGCCGACCATGCGTCCGTCGACACCAGTGTCGAACTGTGCCGCGTGATCGGCTTTAAACACCAAGCGAAAATGGTCAACGCCGTGCTGCGGCGCTTGCAGCGCGAAGGCGAAGGCCTGATGGGCGCCCAAGACGTCGCACGGCTGAACACGCCCGCGTGGCTATGGGCGTCGTGGTGCGCCGCCTACGGCGAGGCGACAACACGTGCCATCGCCACCCAGCATTTGGACGTGCCACCGGTTGATTTAAGCCCCAAAGCTGACGATGCTGATGCTTGGGCGACAAAGCTTGATGGGCAAACCATTTTGGCTGGCTCAATCCGGCTTGCGGGCTTAAGTGATGTCACAGCACTCGACGGCTTTGAGGCCGGCGCCTGGTGGGTGCAAGACGCCGCTGCCCGCCTGCCGGCAAAACTGTTGGGCGACGTCCAAGGCCAAACAGTGTTGGATTTGTGTGCCGCACCCGGCGGCAAGACCCTCGAGCTTGCAGCTGCGGGCGCTGTTGTGACTGCGTTAGATATCTCGGCAAAACGCCTGAACCGGGTACGGGATAATTTAACCCGCACTTGGCTCAGCGCTGAATTGGTGGCTGCTGATGCCCGTAAATGGTGTCCGCCCGCTTTGGCCGACGCCGTACTTTTGGATGCGCCGTGCTCGTCGACGGGCACACTCAGGCGCCATCCGGACATCCAGCATCTAAAATCTGCCGCCGACATCACAAAACTAGCACAGGTGCAAGATGACCTTCTTGATGCGGCGGTCGAGATGCTGCGCCCGGGCGGTTTGTTGGTATTTGCAACGTGTTCGCTGCAGCCGGAAGAAGGGCCGGCGCGGATCGACGGCTTTTTGCGCCGCCATCCCGACTTCGCGCGCGTGCCGATACAGGCCGCAGAAATCGGCGGCTTACAGGAAGCCGTGACGCCGGCGGGTGATCTTCGCACCCTGCCTAGTCAACTCGCCGATCAAGGCGGACTGGATGGATTCTTTGCGGCCCGCTTGATTAAGAAAGCCGCTTGAGGCGATCATTTTAACCTTGGTCATTTTTTCGACATCATTGCGCCTTAAGGCTGCCCTATGAGCGTCGCTAAAAAAATTTCTCATCTGGTTTATCGCAGTTGGCCTTATAGCGTCTGGCTGGGCCGACGCGCGCCGTCCACGATTGAGGGGCCCGGCATGAATGCGACGTTGAGCGCCGAAGCCGCTTGGTATGCCGACGGCGCGTGGCCGATCACACAGCCGCTAAAAGATGAAACAATTGGGCATTTTCGTTGGTTGCACGCAGCCTCACTAGGGGCGGACAGCGGCATACTCGGCGAATGGCTGGGCGCACATCATCGCTGGGACGCCCAGACGTGGCGGCCCGAGGTCGCCGGCGAGCGCTTGGTACGTTGGCTGGATGCTTATGTGGCTGCCGACCAAACCATCCCGGCAGAGCTTAAAGTGTCGTTGGCGGTCGCAATTTTGCGCACGGCCAAACATCTTAACCGCATGCATGGCGGCAACGGGTATGCTTGGCAGCGCTTTTTTGCGCACCAAGCCCGCATTGCAGCCGCACTGATGATCCCCGACATGCGCGCAACATTCCCGACTGCGTTGGCGCGACTTGGTGCCGATGTCGACGCCCAAATCCTGCGTGACGGGGGGCACGTATCGCGCGCACCACAGATTGCGCTGACGGTGTTGGCGATCTTGATTGAAATTCAAACGGCATTGCTGGCGCATCATATTGAGCCGCCGGTGGGTTTGGTGTCTGCCATCGACCGCTTGGTGCCGTTTATCAAAGCGATGCAGTTCGGCGATGGCGGCTTCGCCTTGATGGGGGGTGCGACAGACGCCACGGCAGACCTGATCGAGCGCGTGATCACTGCGTCCGCCAGTAAAGCCCGCGCCATGACGTCAGCAACCCACACCGGATATCAGCGCATCCGCGCCGGACAAACGACGCTGTTGTTCGATTGCGGCGAGGACCCCGCATCTGACAGGGGCCACCGCGCCCCGGCATCTTTCGAGGTCGCCGTCGGCAAGGTGCGCCTATTCGGCAATTGCGGTCGGCGCTTGGGTGATAACAATCAGGCCTGGGCGCACGCCTTGGCGTCGACGGCCGCACATACGGCTTTGGTGATAAACGATACGGATACCGACCCTATACAGAATACCAAGGTAACACGCCGCGACCACGAAGGCGCGCGGCTGATCGAAGCCGAGCACGACGGCTATCGAAAATTCGGCATCACGCATACCCGCAGTATCTATGTCGATGCAGGCGGTACGGACATCCGGGGGGAAGACATCCTCAGCGGTGGCAGTTCGCAGCCACTATCCATTCGGTTTCATCTTCACCCGGACGTTCGGGCATCCATGGTCGAGGGTGGGGGCGAGGTGATCGTCAAACCGCCACGCGGCAAGGGCTGGCGCTTCCATTGCCGTCATCCGGTGATGCTCGAAGAGAGTGTCAGCTTTCATGATGGTCGCCAGCACCGCAGCCAACAAATTACCGTTCTCGGCAATCACGAACCGGCGACGACGACCATCAAGTGGCGGTTCGCGATGCAGGGGTGAGCGTGCTTTTGTTTGGCACACTGCCATGACCGGCGCTTTATCGTCAGATATTTTCATGCTAGGCGGTACGTTCAATAAGATGATCACATTAACCCACGCAAAAACCGCGACTGATTGACCCCGCACCGATGACCGAAAAGATCACCACAGATATGTCGAGCGCCACATCAAAAATGATGGCCATTATCTTCGCCTTAATGCCGACATTGGTGTTGTTCGCTGCAAGAGGGATCGTGCCTGCGCTCATTTTGTTGATGATTATTGCGGCCGTTGATCTGTGGGGCCGACGACCACCGTTGCCAAATTTGGGGCGCCAATGGCTGGTCCCGTTCGCCTTTCTTGGATGGGCGGCACTCTCGACGATTTGGGCGACAGACCATGCATCGGCATTGAAATCACTTGCGGGTATTTCGGGCGTCTTCGCCGCCACAATCATATTAGCCCTGAGCATTGCTTCAGCCGGACCTGCGGCGACACGGAAAATCAGCACAAGCTTGATGATCGGCTTTGCTGTAATGTGCGCCATTTATCTGTTTGAATATGCAACCGATGGGATGTTGCTGTACATCGGCCGCGATATCCTCTCCAAAGGACAATCGACGCTGAAGGACTACCGCGTTCTGTACAACAGTGGTCTGATCATCCTAACCGGCTTGGCCGTGCCATTGATCTTGGCGGTTTGGTTTCGTCAACGTGGACTTGGCGTGTTGTTCGCGCTGGCGATCGTCGCTGCAGCGGCGCTTGCCGATGCGGCTGTGATCATCGTTGCTTTGGGCGTGGGTTGTCTGGCTTTTGTCGCAGCAAGGCTTTTGCCGCGTGCCTTTCCAATTGCGGCTATATTAATGCTCACCGTTGTCGGCTTAAGTTTACCCTTTAATACAGACCGATTGCCCGACCCTCGCATAGAAGTCCCCACGGGCGAAGGTTTGTGGCCACCGGTCGCAAGTCGCATGTTAATTTGGCGGGCCGCCGCCGAAAATATTGAAAAGACACCGATCATCGGGCTTGGTCTGAATTCCAGCAAAAATCTTTACCCGAGCTCAACGCGAAAGTTGGTGAAGGTTTATTACGATCATGGCCCGTTGCAAATCTTCGTTGAGCCGATTCCATTGCATCCGCATAACGTGATGCTACAAATCTGGCTGGAACTCGGCCTGGTCGGCACCTTGCTTTTCATTGCCCTGCTTGCCCAAGGTTTTTATACCATCGTGAAAAGCGATCTGACGAAGAATGCGCGTGCCGCCATGATGGGATCGGCGACAACATTGCTTTTCGTAGCAAACATCAGTTTCGGCATTTGGCAGAAATGGTGGCTTACGGCGATCATTCTGACGTTTATTTTAGCCTACAACCTATGCCGAAACTTAGCCGCGAAAACTGAACACGCGGATATCGGGGTGTCCGCTCTGCACGATCAGGCTCAGGGGTAAGGTAGCCGACGGCGTGGTCATATTCACGGCTGTCTCATAAACCGCCGCTTTCGCGGCGCCACCAAAATGCAAATAGATCGTTGCCGCCTCAAGCAGTGTCGGTAGATCCAAGCTGATGCGTTCTCGTGGTGCCTGATACACATCCGCCAACGTTGAAACGCTAAACCCGTGCGACGCGGTAAATGCCGCCGCCGTATCCGCCGGAAACAGCGAGGCAAGGTGACCGTCTTCGCCAATCCCCAAATAGATGATGTCTAGCGGCATGGTTATGCTGCGTAACCGCGCATCCGCGTGGGTAGGGCCTTCTGCATGCGGCGTATTTGGCGTCCACAACGGTATGAAGTTCACGCGCGCCGCACCTTCTTGAAGAAAGCACCGGTCAATCAATGCCGCATTGCTGGCGGGGTCGCTTGGCGGCACCCAGCGTTCATCGCTGAGCGTCACATCAACCGCAGACCAATCCATCGGTGCCCGCGCTAAAACAGGCAGAACACGCTGCGGGCTTCGACCCCCGGACAGCGCCAGCACGGCGCGCGTTTTGAAATCTAAAACTTGTCGTAAGCGTTCGGCGATGTTTTCTGCCAGCGCCGTTGCTACCTCATTTTCGAAATCTGCAGCATAACGTGCAATCGTCACTTTACAGATTCCAGCGGCGGATGCTTTTGGGTAATTCTAGTTCCCGCCAAATGCCTTTGATGTCAGCAACTAAACCGGTCGGCGTGATTAATTCTGTAATCTCTGCATGCGACATTTGCCGAAAGGCGTCATGCGGCACAGTGCCGACAATGCAATCAAAACCTGACAGCCCCGTTGTCGACGTAATGGGCTCAACGCGATAGATGTCGCGGGCTTCCGCAACGCGAGCGATCGGATCGATCACTGTGATCTGATGACCATGCCGTTGCAGCGCAAAGATCAAATCCGCCGCTTTGGAATTTCTGAGGTCTGGAACGTTTTCTTTAAATGTCAGGCCCATCACGAGGATACGGCTCGAAGGCTGTAATTGCGCATGGATACTGTCCGCAAGGAATCCGGCCATGCTGTCGTTAATGCGGCGCCCCGCCAAAATCACCTCGGCATGATGGTCATGCTGTTCGGCGGCATGGGACAAGTAAAACGGATCCACGCCGATGCAGTGGCCACCAACCAAGCCCGGCGTGAACGGCAAGAAATTCCACTTGGTCCCGGCAGCTTCCAACACATCATGGGTCGAAAGGCCCATCTTCGAAAAGATCATCGCGACTTCGTTTATAAACGCGATATTGATGTCACGCTGTGCATTCTCGATGACCTTGGCGGCTTCGGCGGTGCGAATATCTTTGGCGACAAAAATGTCGTCACCGTTCACGGTCCCATAGACGTGCCGCAAGACGGCGGCGACCTCAGGCGTTTGGCCAGCAACCACCTTGGTGATGTTTTCGACGCCGTGCGCCTTATCGCCTGGATTCATCCGTTCGGGTGAGTAGCCTAGGAAAAAATCCTCGCCACAGCTGAGGCCCGAAACTTCCGCGAGCAGCGGCCCACAAATATCTTCGGTAACACCCGGATACACCGTGCTTTCAAAAACGACGATCCCGCCCGGCTGGAGAGCCCCACCGACGGTCCGGCTTGCAGAGGTCACGGCCTGAAGGTCAGGCCGGTTTTCGGCATCAATCGGCGTCGGCACGGTGACGATAAAGACATTGCACCCTTCCAACGCTGCAGGATCACCGCTGAACGTGATATTGGAAGATCCGAGCGCCGCGCTTTCCGCCTCGCCGGTGTCGTCTTCACCCGCTTGCAGCCCACGCAGGCGCGTCGCAGAAATATCGAAACCGACCACATCAAAATGCTTTGCCAATGCCAGTGCCAGGGGCAAGCCCACATAGCCGAGGCCGAGCACGGCAATTTTTGGCAGCTGCAGTGCAGCTTCTGGCGGATGCGTCGTTGCCAAAGAAAACGTCCTTATTCGAATCGTTTAACCGTCGGCATGTGCGAATAAGGGATCAAACGACAAAGTTAAAGCCTTTTTAGCTTCATTTCTCCATCCTTTATCGCGTTCATCCCATGAACACGATTGACGTTCATGGGATGAACAGTATATGGTGACCATCGATTCGCAAGTTTTTACAACCCGTTCGGCGATATTTGGGGTTGAGGCACTCGGAACGACGCATGGCAAAAATAGATCTGCAGTCGGACAAATTTGATGGTGAAGAGCGTATCATGCTCGGCCTGCTGAATGCCGTCCATGACAATGAAAGTCTATCGCAGCGCTCGCTCGCCAGCGAACTATCGATCGCGCTTGGCTTAACCAATACATATCTGAAACGCTGCATCAAAAAAGGCCTGATCAAGGTCCGCCAAGCCCCCGCCAACCGCTTTGCATATTACCTTACGCCGCACGGGTTCACAGAGAAGACCCGATTGACGGCGGAGTATCTTACGCAATCACTGGGTCTATTTCGCGCCACGCGGAATGAGGCTGCAAAGATATATGAGCAGTGCCTCAACAACGATTGGCGTCGCATTGTTTTGGTCGGCGACGGCGATCTTGCAGAAATCTTCGCCATGTCCGCGCCAGAAGGCCTAAAACAAATGGCCATCTTTTGCGGGTTAAATGCGAAACTAGACAATTTATCCGGGATAGAGCGCATACAACACATTGACGACATCGCGAACTTCGATGCGGCGATCATCTGTCGTCTACATAGCCCCCTCGAAGCACATAATGCTGTCAGCGTTTTCTTACCGAAAGACCGCATCATGGCACCGGGATTTCTGGGCATCGATCGCATGCGGCGGCATGCACCGGACATCGACGACGAAGGTGCAACATGACGTATTGGTGCGCCGCGCATACCCACATCAACGCAGAAGACGTGGCCGCTGGCCATTTGATCCGCCAAGGGTTTGAAGTTTTGCTGCCAAAACACCTGAAACGCCGCGCCCATGCGCGGCGCGTGGATTGGGTCCCAAAACCGTTGTTTCCAGGCTATTTGTTTATCGCAATTGATCCGGATCGCGCCCCTTGGCGCGCCATTCGCGGCACCGTCGGTATTCGCGATGTGATCCGCTTTGGCGAAAAGCCGGCGGCCGTCCCGGATCCTGTGATCAATGAAATTCGCGCCCGCCAGGACGACAGCGGCCTTATCCGTACCCGCACCGCCACCGGCTTTAAACAAGGCGAAACCGTGCAGGTAAAGCGGGGCCCGCTTGGTGAGCTAGAAGCTTTGTTCGAAGGCACAGACGAGCGCAACCGCGTCGTTGTGCTTTTGGACCTGCTCGGACGGAAAGTCCGGGCCACTGTTTCAGGAGACGCCGTGTTCGCGATCTGATCGCAGCGGTGCCTGATTTTATCGTCGATTTGCACTTTGGGCGATTTCACCCGGAGTGCGGTAGCATGACTAAATCAAAACCCACGATTGAATATCGGAGATTGATAAAAAGATGAGCGAACGCAAGGTACTAATAATTGGTGGCGGTGGTTACGTGGGAACAGCCGTAACACCTTTATTCCTTGAGGCTGGTTTCTCCGTGAGATGCTTGGATTCTTTTGTTTATGGACATGATCGGACTGTATTCGGCTTCTTAGGCCAGCCGGGCTACGAGTTTATGCGTGGAGATTTGTGTGATGCAGATACCGTGCGCGCTGCGCTATCGGACGTTGATGACGTTATCTTGCTGGCCGGACTGGTCGGCGATCCAATCACCAAAACATATCCCGACGCATCAAAAGCGATCAACGATGATGGTTACCGCACGGTTTTTGATGTTCTGGCAGAAAGCACTGTTGATCGCGTGATTTTTGTCTCGACGTGTTCCAACTATGGGCTCATCCCTGAAGGGGCTGTTGCGGACGAAAATTGGCCGCTGAACCCGTTATCGCTTTATGCAAAAGCAAAGGTTGCGGCAGAGCTTTACCTTATGGAAGCCGCCGCGACGCTGCCCTATGTGCCCACGATTTTGCGCTTTGCAACAGCGTTCGGGTTATCTCCGCGCATGCGGTTTGATCTGACGGTCAGCGAGTTCACTCGAGAGCTGGCGATTGGCAATGAACTCATCGTATTTGATGCCGATACCTGGCGGCCGTATTGCCACGTCCGTGATTTTGGACGGCTGCTTTTGAAAACCTTGGCCGCGCCAAAGTCTATCGTGCATGGCACCGTCTTTAATGCAGGCGGTGACACCAACAACGCGACTAAACGGTCTTTGGTTGAAGCCATTGCGGCGCGCATTCCAGGCGCGCACATCACCTATGAGGAACACGGCGGTGATCCGCGAAATTACCGCGTGAACTTTGCCAAGGTCCGTTCCGAGTTGGAATTTGAGCCCGCATTCAGCATTGATGACGGCATTGATGAATTGATGGCTGCCTTGAATCAGGGATTTTTTAAGGACGTTAATCGCGCTGAGAGCTTATTTGGCAACTGGGTTTTAAAATAGACCATAGCTCGCCAAGGCCGATCCCCCGTGCATAAAACTCAAATGATGCGATAGGGCCGTAGAATGACGATGAATAATATCGACGACGTTTTACAATACTATCAGATTTCGCCGTCCGCCTTGACGGACGCGCAGCGCAGCACGTTCGATGATTTAGGCTACGTGGTGTTGCCGCCAGATCTTGAACATTTGTCCAAGCACGGCACGTCGCTTGAAGAACTACGTGACGTGACAGATGAGCTTAGCCGCCAAGAAGGTGTCAAAGGCGGCTGGGAAGGGATGGAGTTCGTGATTGAGCGCGAACCCGGAAAATTAGCCGACCCCGGGTCTGCTCGTCTTGGCAATCTTATTAATAAGCATCGGTGTTTCCGGGCGCTTATCTCGATGCCGGAAGTCCTGCTTGGTGCGCAGCATCTTCTGGGCCCAGACTTCCGTGTCAGCGCCGTCGATATGCGCGAGCCACTAAAAGGCGGCGGAAATCAACAAATTCACATCGACTGGGTGCCGCGAATGGACGAAGCCGCCCCCTTTGAATGCATGTTCTGCTTTTTTGTGATCGATGATATGACCCTTGAAAATGCGCCGTTGCGTATCATCCCAAAAAGCCATCGCATTTTGGATTATCCGCAAGAACACATCGATATAGCGGCAAAGCATAAAGATGAAGTTCTGGTTGAAGCAAAAGCCGGATCACGGGTTCTGTTAAACTCACAAGTTTGGCATGGGGGGTCAGAGAATTTGAGCGGTCGCCGCCGCCGAACATTCTTTACCGAATATCGCCTTCGAAGTATTCCTCAACTACTTAATCAGCAACGATACATTTCATCAGACATTATCGCCGACCTGTCAGCGCCGGAGAAATGGCTGTTGTCCGTCGGTGAAGATTTTCCATTGGAATCATCCCGTCATTGTGGACCGGGCGATGCCTATAGGCGCCGCTATGGAACAAAATCAGCCCATGAAATGTAGCCCTTGTTAATTGATTTTCTCACGAACCCTCATTCTGTAACGCCGGATAGCCTTGATCTTAAAATTTTCCGATAAATTTGGGTCCGCCCCGTCAAAAACGTCATATCAACGGATCGTTCTTGTCAGTACGGAAAAGCACCTTGACACGCTGTCACCAGACGACGCTGATGTCTTGGTTGTGACCACAGAATTGTCCGTGAGTTGGGCGTGGCGAAATCTTGGCGGCGAGGCTGTATTAACGGATGCCTTTTTAGAAGATTGGACAAGCGATCAATACGGCGCTGCAGGCAGCGTGTTTATCGACGCCGCCAGTTGGGTGTATCTCGACGAAACAGATGCCTCACAATTCGCGGGTGTTTCTTTAGGTCGGCAATTCGATTCACAAATTGCCACAGCCGATTATATGTTTCGTCGAATTCATGCCGCCTTGGACGCCATCTGCCAAACCTTCACACCTAAATACATAGAACTGCGTGGTGTACGTGCGTACTGCGATATGTTGGACATCACCAACATTGAAGTGCTCGTCCAAGACATTTGCACGAAAAACAACGTGGCGTTTTCACGTCATAACACAGAAACCTTGCGTTCTGATTCGCTTCATCAAGATTTTGCTGTTTTTGCGGGTTCAAGCACTATGCAGATCCGCCCTATATATAGACTACGTGATGTTTTTGTTGGATGTGTCGAACTTATCTGCAAACTACGTTTTGTCTTTTGCAGAAATAAGCGAAGCGTTTTCTTCTTGCTGAGTGATTTGGCGTCGGAGGGAATTATACTTTCAAAAAGTCCGCGATCCTTCTCACCCGTTTTTATCGGCCAAGCGACACGAAAAACGCCAAAGTATATATTCCAGTGCCTGATGAACGGCAGTGCATTGGTCAGCATGCCGCAAGAAAAAATAAACCCATCAGATATCCATGACGTCCGCAAAATCATTGCCCGCTATCGAGACGCATGGAATCGGCTGCCGCCGCTGACAGCACGCGAACAAGCCCGCCGGCACTTCGTTGAAACATACTTGTTCCAATCGGAGCGGCTTCACGCCATGGCAGGGTTTGTAAGACGAACCCGAAAATTATTTAATCGTATCAAATTAGCGCGGGTTGTTGTGTCTGACGTTCGTCCCGCCCGCTCACGTGTCGTTGCAGAGATCGCAATAATAGTAGGTATTCCTATTGAAGAGCTATTGAACGGCATCTTCGTAACACCTGTGCGTGACGGCGCACGATGCGGCGACCGAGGCCAAACCCCGCTTGTCGACCGGAATCTGGCATGGAGTGAATACCTTGGCCGGGCCTATCCCAACAAAGCATTGGCGCATTTGAGCGTCGCGGCTGAATATCCAGCGGTTGATGTATTGATACCGCGGTGATCTTTGCGACCGCGCACGCCGGTGCATTTTAATGACACCAAAAGATGACCGTGTATTCGGGAATTGCAGACCCCGCCGCACTTCGCGCCAACACCGTTCAATACCTTATCGACCTCGTCAGAGTATTAAATGAGCAAGGTAAAGTCGTTCGCATTAAGGGACATCCTGCAATTGATAATTCAGAATTTTTCCAGGTACTGTTCTCGCGCATGAAATTAGACGCGACGGTCATTCCGCGAACAGACGGTTTACAAGCACATGCGTTATGGGCGGACGTTGCCAATGGGCCTGTAAGTTCCGGTGCACTTATTCAGACCATCGCGCTTGGATGCCCCTATGTTGGGTTCGTGCCTGAACCATCAAGTATTGATTGTTGGCTGTTCTCGCAAATGCCTGTCATCCTATCCGCAACCGATCTGCAGACATTGGCTGACGAGAACCCGCTTTTGAACGCAGACGACTCCATCGACCAACTTTGTGCTCTGTCAAAAAATCGATCAGCAACAGAATGCCTGTTTCGTGTTTTGGATGCAGGGTAAAGCTGATGACAACGTTAACACCTTTTAGAGTTGCTGCAGTAACCGGAAGCCGAGCCGAATTTGGCTTGCTGAGCCGCCTGCTGCGCCATCTTGATGATGACCCGGACGTGGCGTTGTCGCTAATTGTCACGGGATCCCATCTATCGCAAGAACACGGGGCGACGCTTTCGGAAATCGTCACAGAAGGGTTTGCTCCCTCGGCGACGATACCGCTTGATTCTGGCGACCAGTCTGCCTCTGCCATCGTTCACGCAATGGGCACAGCACATGGATTATTCTTTGACGCCTTTGCGCAACAAAAGCCGCATCTGCTTATTTTACTTGGGGACCGTTACGAGATCGTTCCAGCAGCAATTGCAGCCACGTTTTTGAGCATACCTATTGCCCATATCGGCGGCGGTGAGACGACCCTTGGCGCGCTGGATAATATTTTTCGCGCCCTCGTCACCGATATGTCGCGAATTCATTTCGTCGCTGACAAAGAATACCAAGAAAATGTTAAAAAGCGCGCCTTAGACGGATCACACGTGTTCAATGTCGGCCACCTTGGAATCGAAAACTCGTGCGTACACATTCCCGAAAATGCGACTAAGATACTCGCTGAATTGGGCCTTTCGCCGCAACAAAGATTGTTCGCCGTAACCTACCACCCGGTGACGTCATATCCTGCGGAAACAGAAAGCAGTATCGACGCGTTGCTATCGGTGCTTGGCCAATTTGCGGATTCAAATATCGTATTTACCGGTGTGAATGCAGATCCGGGCGGCTTACAGGTCAGCGCAAAAATTCGTCGTTTTGTTGCACAGAACAAGACCACGGCCGCGGAAGTTCAAAGCCTTGGATTTCGACGCTATCTTTCGCTGGTCGCTGCGGCTGATGTTGTCGTTGGGAATTCATCAAGCGGCATGACAGAAGCACCTGCCCTTGGCACGCCAACGGTTAATATCGGATCACGCCAGGAAGGCCGCATTCGGACACCGACCATTATTGATTGTTCGGGGGGGATTGATGACATTTCCAACGCGCTTCACAAAGCACTCTCATTGAAGCGGAATGCTGAGACCGATTCACTCTCAAGATATTCTGAAGCCACGTTGCCGTCCCGCGTCATCGTCGAACACATAAAAGCATTCTTAGAAACTGAATATCCTTAAGGTGCGGTTTTAATTAATGAAAAATCATTACGACGATATTTTGAATGATATTTATTATGAACGTGAGTTTCTGAATATACATCAATTCCACGGACATATTTCTGAAATCAATATCGATGGGTTTTGTCATTCGGCCACGGTCCGCGAGATAGAGTCGACAGGGCTGTTTGATGCGGAGACACCGTGGGGCTATGGCGGTCCGTTAAGCCGCACGGCGGATGATTTAGACGTTGGCATGCGCGCGTGGCGAAAGAAATGTTACGACGATGGTGTTGTTGCCGAATTCATCCGGTTTCACCCGTTTATCGATATCGCTGCATTGCGACCACATCTCGATTTTTTCAGTTTCAATCGGACAACAATCCTTGTCGATTTGACGACACGGCGTGAAGAAGATGTACCGCCATATGACAGGATCACGCAAAAGCGCATTCGGCTTGCCGGCGCCGCGTTGCAGGTTCGGCGCTTAGGCGCAGATGACAGTGAGATATTTAGGCGCGTCTATGAAGACGGTATGGAGCATAACAACGCAGCGGCGAGATATTATTTCGATGCGCAGTATTTTAAAAATATCCTAGCGCAAGATTATTCCAGAAGCTGGGTCGCAGAAGACAACGGCGAACCGGTTGGCGTTATGCTGTGTATCGCGGGCGGCATTTTTGCGCATACGCATTTATCAGCATCAACCCAGCGTGGGCGAGAGACCTATGCCTCGTATCTTTTGCATGATATCGCGATCCGCGATTACGCAAACGCAGGCTTTAAATGGATGCACCTTGGCGGCGGCCGATCCACACGGCCCGACGATCATTTGTTGGATTTCAAAAAGCGATATTCACCGTTACGGCTGAATTACTTTGTCGGCGGCATTATCCATAACCCAACAGCGTATAAGTCGATCGGTGGCGGACGTGATGGCATTTTCTTAAGCTATCGAACAGCGGCCACAGAACCGGCGCACAATATCAAAAGTGATGCCCCTGACGCAGCCAATGAGGTCGGGCAGCGTAAAGTAACATCCGGCGACTATGCATATATTCATCAAACACTTTGCGAGAAATTTGCCGCGCGCAAATCTCAAACAGGGCACGCACCCAACTGGTCGCGAAACCAAATGGTGTTTGATCGATGCCGGACGTCACCCAATATTCTTAGCCAAATCATTTTGATTGATGGCGTCGTGGGTGCGATTGTATTTTTGAAACGCGGACAGACAACGGGATACTTTTTCCCTCGCGTACCCGTGCGCAGCGAAATAGCCCCCAAGATAGCCGCCGCGATCCTCGACGCCTTTCCGCCAATCGAAAAAATCCACGACCCCATGAAGGCTGGGTCGCAAAGCGCAACGGCAGCCATTAACGCCGAGATCTTGACATTGTCAAAGCAGGCAGAACAATGTGCGCCAAGGACAAAAGGTATGTAAAATGAGTGGTGTCTATATCATCGCTGAAGCTGGTGTAAATCATAACGGCAGCCCTGACATGGCCCATCGTTTGATCGATATTGCGGCGGATGCAGGGGCCGATGCGGTGAAGTTCCAAACGTGGGACCGCGAATTGGTCACGCGCCGAGACAACGCTTTGGTTGAATACCAAAAAGCTGGCACGTCGGGTGTCAACGATATGTACGAACTCGGAAAAACCTTTGAGTTAGAACAATCGGTTTTTGTCGACCTCGCACGGCATTGCGTCGCGCGCAGCATTGAATTTCTTTCAACCGGCTTCGATCTTCCCAGCCTGAAGTTCCTGGTGGAAGAACTAAACATCCAACGAATTAAAATTCCATCCGGTGACGTTGATAACGTGCCGCTTGTACGCTTAGCCGGTTCGTATGGACTTCCGATTATTCTTTCAACAGGCATGTGTAATCTGAGTGATGTTAACTTAGGGATAGAAACACTCCGCAAAGCCCGCGCGAAAATAAGCGATGATCCGTTGGATATTACACTACTACATTGCACAACAGCGTATCCAACACCTGACAGAGATATGAACATTAAGGCGATGACAACGTTGCATGAAGAGTTTTCGCTGCCCATTGGTTTGTCAGATCATTCAAACGGCACGATTGCCGCAGTGGTCGCCGTGGGGCTTGGCGCAAAAATCATTGAAAAGCATTATACGCTCGATCGATCACTCCCCGGACCGGATCATATGGCGTCTGCCGACCCGGAAACCCTGTTTCGACTCGTCGCTTCCATCCGGACCGCAGAGACGATGCTGGGGTCCGCGGAAAAGCGACTGCTGCCGATAGAGAAAGACGTGGTGAAGTCTGTGCGTCGGTCTTTGGTTGCGGCGCGTGACATTGCGCTTGGTGAGACGATAGCCGATGACGATGTTGTTGCGCTGCGGCCAAATGACGGCATCCCGGCACGTGACATTGATCGGGTCGTCGGATCGGTTGCGTGGCGACATTTCTCTGCCGGCGAAAAACTAGATCTTCCAAATCCGCATATAGATATCAGTCTCAAAACAGGAGGCACATAATGATGAGCAGTAACCGCCTTTCCCATCATCATATTGGTGCCAGAGAAGGCTCTGGCTCGATCCATCTACCCAGGTTATTTAATGATGACATAGATTACGTCTATTATGACCCTGATACGGACTGCATTAATGAAGCGCGCAGTTCGTTGGATCAAGCTGGAAAATATGCAACGGTTTACCCTTTTTGCATCAGCAATAAAAACAATACTGATAAATTTAATATTATGGTCGAACCTTACCTGAGTTCTATTTTTCAATTATCGCAAGAATTCAAAAATTTTTACTATATATCTAGATATAAATATCTTGCGAAACTTGATAACGTTATGTCAGTCGACCATGAAATAGTGACTGAATTTCGTTCCTTAGATCAAATATGCTTTAGCGATGCACTCGCGCGACCGCCTCATTGTCTCACCATAGATGCTCAAGGTGCCACTTGGGAGGTATTGAAAGGCGCAGAAAAATGTCTCCGCGAAGAAACGCTATGCGTCATTGCCGAAACTGAAATGCACCCACTGTATGAAGGACAAAAAACATTTTCTGAGGTAAAATCTTACTTAGAAAGTTTGGGCTTCTTCTTCTGCTGTTTCGATGGCTTTATGAAGTTTGGTGCCCAATCAGTACCAACAGGCCTCCGCTCAACTAATCTTGATATCGTCACGAACGCGCTATTTCTTAAAAAGCCCGAAGCAACAAAAAATAGCGGGCAAGACAAGCCAGCCATATTCGCGCGCCTCCAAAAATTAGCGTTCTATGCGATTATTATGAACCAGACAGAAATTGCGATGGATTGCTTTGCGAGATTAAAGAAGACACCGCAGACCAACTTGCCCGCAGATGTGCCTCATTATATAAAATTCATCATAGAGTTTTCCAAAGCTGCAGATAAGCTTGATCAGCCACAGCTCCCCATATTTGATATTCAAGATATTACTAAAAGTGCCGGATCGGCTGTACCTGCTGCGAGAACACGTAGTATTTTTCGTAAATTTATTCGACCGTTAATAGACAAGAATAGGCGACTTCATCATTTCTATATCCATTCTCGACCGCTAATCGACAAACTAAGACATCTCTGGCGAGCCGCTGGCCTTGCGCCAACGGCGGTTGAGGATGTTTTGGAACAGTACGAATTGTATGAACAGGCTGGCTGGTTAAGGAACCGACGTGCAGTTGCCTATTTCAAATAAACCAAACTGATTTAACCCGCTGATCACGTATCCTTAAATTCGGAGAAAATGTTGCTATGTCATGGAGCCATCGTTGGGAAGAGATATTTTCCGAAAATGAGTGGGGTCGTTATCCAGCGGAGAGCTTAGTCAGGTTTGTTGCGAGAAATTATTATAAGGTTCAGTCACGCGAGAGCATCCGAATTTTAGAACTGGGGTGCGGGCCTGGCGCGAATATTTGGTATATGGCGCGTGAAGGATTTTCGGTGACGGGCATCGATGGCTCCGCAACAGCCATACGCCAAGCGCGTGACCGCCTCGATAACGAAGGGCTATCGGATCACACGAAGCTTCTTGTCGGCGATATACTTGACGTTCGGGCGCTGGTAGGCGGTGATACATTTGACGCCGTCATTGATGTTAATTGCTTACAATGTATGCCTTTAAGAACGACGGTCGGGATCGTTGCGGACTGCCGTGAACTTCTCAAAGACGGTGGGCAGTTTTTCTCGGTCATGATGGCAACAGGATCATGGGGCGAAGGTTTTGGTGAGGAAATAGCACCTGGGACTTTCAAGGGCATTTCTGTCGGGCCAAATAATGATTCCGTTTTAAATCACTTCGCGAACGACGCAGACTGCGCGGAAATTTTTGCCGGATTTTCAATGCGATCAAAAGAATACCAGGTCAGGAGCTTTGAGGAAGGCACCAAGGAATTAAAGCATTGGGTCATTCAAGCGCAAAAAAATGAACATGGCCTATCGTAAATGGATCAATTTAAAAATTGTTTTGTAGGCGATGAAGCGACAGTCGCAGACGTCATCAAAGTTCTCGACAAAAACGTTGCAAAGATATGTATCGTCGTCGACGCAGACGACAGATTGCTCGGGACCGTCACCGATGGCGATATTCGCCGCGCCATTCTTAATGGACGAAGTTTCGACGAGCCCGTCGGCACCGTAATGTTCAAAAATCCGATGACGGGCACCGTCGGATCCGCGCAGAAAGGTTTGATACGCCAGGCCCGTGAGCGAAAACTGGAATATATTCCGATCCTTGATCACGACAGTCGCGTGATCGACGTTTTGGACGTCAGTCATGCCGATGTAGACCTACGAAGGGTTCCAGCAGAGGTCATTTTGATGGCCGGTGGATTGGGCTCGCGACTGTGGCCGTTAACAGAATCGACGCCAAAGCCGTTACTTGCAATCGGTGAAAAACCAATGATTGAAATTATCATTGAAAATTTTGTTTCGCAGGGACTGACCGACATCACGATTGCGGTGAATTACAAAAAGGAAATGATGTATGCCACATTGGGCGACGGTGCGCGCTTTGGTGCCAACATTAATTATATCGAAGAAGACAATGCGCTCGGCACCGCAGGTGCGCTGGGTTTTTTCACCCCGAGAGGGGACCGGCCAGTGATTGTCATGAATGCCGACGTGCTGACCGACATCGCTTTTTCGAATTTGCTTCTTTATCACTTGGAACAGAAATCCCAGGCGACCATGTGTATCCGGCGCTATGACTTTCAAATTCCATATGGCGTTGTTCAGTGTGAAAACAGTGAAATCATCGCAATCAAAGAAAAGCCTATTCAGGAGTACTTTGTGAATGCGGGCATCTATGTATTGAACAGTGATCTTTTTGCTCGGGTGCCCGAAAATACGCCCCTGTATATGACTGATTTTTTCAACATGCTGTCGCATGATGGCATTCGCTGCCTTGCATTTCCAATACGCGAGTACTGGCTTGATATTGGCCAGAAAGAAGATTTCAAGGAAGCACAGTCCTATTTTACTGAGCGGAGCCAATAGGAATTGCACCGATGAAAGACTTGATCGACCAGATCTGTTTTGCCGCACGCTCGGTTGTGCCCGCGGCAGCAGCACTGCACGAGCCCGAATTCACCGGGCGCGAAGAAGACTACACCAGTGACTGCGTGCGCTCAGGTTGGGTGTCATCGGTCGGTTCTTACGTTGATCGAATCGAAGACGATTTATGCACCTTGACCGGCAACCCATTTGCGATCGCAACGGCATCCGGCACGGCGGCCCTACAGTTGGCATATCGCGCCGTTGGTGTAGGCGCCGGGGATGAAGTTATTGTGCCGTCAACGACGTTCGTGGCAACGGCCGCGGCGGCGTCTCATTTGGGTGCGATTCCTCATTTCGTTGATTGCGAACCACAGTCATTCGGTATTGATGCTAAAATGTTGCAGGCCCACATAGAACAAACTTGCAAAAAAACAGATACGTCCTGGGTCAATGCCACAACCGGTCGCCGAATCGCCGCCATCGTCGTGACCCACGTTTTTGGCCATATTGGTGACATCGAAGAAATTGCCGCACTGGCCAAGAGGTTGGATATCCCGATGATTGAAGACGCAGCGGGCGCCGTTGGCTCAACCTATCATGGGCGGCATGCGGGCACGTTCGCCGATGTCGGTATTTTAAGCTTTAACGGCAATAAGATCGTCACCACGGGAGGGGGCGGCGCGGTTTTGACAGCGAACCAAGAGTTGGCAAAACGTATGCGCCATTTAAGCACAACGGCAAAAGCGCCGCACAAATGGGAATATAAGCACGACGCCATCGGCTATAACTTTAGAATGCCTAACCTAAATGCGGCGTTGGGATGCGGACAATTGGAGCAACTATCCTCGAAATTAGAACGCAAAAGACGGTTGGCCGCGCTTTATGACGCCGCCTTTGGCAACATAGATAACGTCCGGTTTTTAATCGAGCGCACTGACAGGCAAAGCAACTACTGGCTCAATGCAATTATCTTGGATGAGCATGTTGCCGAACATCGCGACGATATCCTGGCGGCACTGAATGATGCCGGGTTGAGCTGTCGGCCACTTTGGTATCCGTTGCATGATTTGCCAATTTATAAATCCGCGCCGCATGCGCGCATGAAAAACGCAGGCGATTTATACCGCCGCACCATCAACCTGCCTTCGAGCCCGCAGCTCGTAGATAAACTGCAAGGCCAATAGCAATCTTCAACATCATTTCAAAACATCACCAATGATGCGCGTCCTCGCTATTATTCCTGCCCGTGGTGGATCAAAGCGCGTGCCGGGTAAAAATACCCGCGACGTCGGCGGGCGCCCGCTGATTGCGTGGACGATTGAAGCCGCACTTGGATGCGCTATTATTGACCGGGTGATTGTCTCAACCGATTATCGCGAGATCGCCGACGTCGCAAAAAGTTTTGGCGCCGAGATCCCGTTTATGCGACCGCCCGACTTGGCGAGTGATGACGCCACCTCAGCTGATGTTGTCGCCCACGCGTTGCAGCACTTTTCAAGCATCGGCGAAACCTATGACGTTGGTGTGTTGCTACAACCGACCTCGCCGCTTCGTTGCTCAGACGATATTTCAACCGCGCTGGCGTTGTTGGCCGATACCAAGATCGACAGCTGTGTTGCCGTCGGCCCAGTGAGCCATCAGCCATGGTGGTGCTATAAGGTAACGCACGACGGCAGGATGACGCCCATGGCGACGGATCAAACTGCGTCGGCTTCGAGCGCAACGGTGATGTTGAACGGGGCTATCTTTGCGTTTCGGACCGAATGGTTTTTAGCACATCGCGTTTTCATGGACGATGAAACCCGTGCCATCGTGATGCCCGAAGAGCGGTCAATTGATATCGATACGGAATTTCAGTTGCGGCTGTGCCATGCGATTTTAGCAGAATCACAATAATAGACGACATGTTAAGCATAAATGGGCGAAACCGTTTTTGATTATCGCACCCCGCTTAGGCGTCTTCCAAGACCGCTTGGGGCCATCAACTTGTCGATCAAACAGTGGTATGCTTGGTTGAAATTCATCTCCGCTGCGCCAAGATCGTTAGGGCGTTTGCACGTATGTGATTTTACGAACGCTTAGAAACATTTCGGCAAAAAGATAACATGGCCGTTAAACGCCAAGGGTTTAAACAAAAGGCAATCTAAATGACCAAGAATATCAAACTTCTCGACTGCACACTCAGAGACGGTGGCTACTATAATGCTTGGAATTTCTCGCGACCGTTGGTCGAGAAATATCTTCGCGCGTTAGATGAGTCACGCGTTGATGTTCTTGAGCTTGGCTTGCGCACTTTTGCAAAAGAGGGATTTTATGGGCCATATTTTTTTACCACGGACCTTTTTCTCAAAAGCCTAGATTTACCAACGCATTCGAAAATCGCCGTGATGGTCAATGCGAGCGATTTGATAAAGCATGAAAACGGCATTGCCGCTGCGCTCGACATGCTATTTGACGAGCGTATAAACTCGCCGGTCGAGATTGTTCGCGTTGCTGCGCACCTCCACGAAGTAAGCCATATCCCCGAGATCACCGATTTATTAAAAGCCAAAGGTTATACGGTCATCGTAAACCTGATGCAGGTATCGCGGGCCAGCGATGATGAGTTGACGGAAGTTGCGTTAAAGATGGCGCGCTGCGAGGCGATTGAAGTTCTGTATTTTGCAGACTCGTTAGGCAACATGGGCAAAGAAGATGTGGTTCGATGCATTCATACATTACGCAAAGAATGGTCGGGTGAACTTGGTATTCATACCCACAATAATATGGAACGCGCGCTTGAAAATTCTTTGGCTGCCGCCGCTGAAGGGGTTACGTGGTTGGATGCAACGCTTCAGGGCATGGGCCGCGGTGCGGGAAATGCCAAGACCGAAGTCTTAATCGGCGAATTGGAAAGCCGCTTCAACAATACTTTCAATTCAGAAAGTCTGATCTCGATATGCATGACGGACATTGAAGATTTAAAAGATAAATATCGCTGGGGCCCTAACCCACTTTATTATTTTTCTGCCAAAGAAAATATTCATCCGACCTATGTGCAAACCATGCACTCGGATATGGAATACGATCCAAATGTCGTGATGAGCGTTTTGAAACGGCTAAAGGGTGAGAACAGCCACACGTTTAGCCTACAGAATTTATCAAGTGCCGTAATGGGCACGGAATCAACGTCGACCTTGCAAGAAAGGTCACCTTCAGAATTATTTACGGCGGATGATTTCCTTATCATCGGTGCAGGTCAAAGTGTTCGAGAATATTCAGACGACATCAAAAATTTCATTTCGAATAATGAAATATCCGTGCTGTCTATAAACACGTCAACGCCGCTTCCAAATGACCTAATAGACGCCTTTGTTGCCTGCAACCCAGCAAGGATATTGATTGAATCGGCGCATTATCTAGAGATAAAACAACCGATCATTCTGCCGCTACATCAGACCTATAATCTTCATGGGGGCATCCTTGAAGGTATGAATATATTCGATTTTGGTGTGAAGATTGATTCCCGTAAATTCGAAGCCCGTAGTTTCGATTGCACAATCCCGAGCTCTTTGGGGGCTGCCTATGCCATTTGCATTGCCGTCGCTGCCGGCGCGAAGCGTATCTTCTTAGTTGGTTTTGACGGCGACGACGATTTGAGCCATCGAGCACGCAGCGAAATGAACCATATTATTGAGGCCTACAACGCTTCATCTCACGACGTGCCGCTCATCGCATTAACGCCGACGACGTTTTCCGTCACGCAGCAAACGCTATTCAATCCGCTTGTAATTGGAACGCACAAATCCTCATGAAAACCATCGTGGTTATTCCGGCCCGCTATCAATCCAGTCGACTTCCTGGAAAGCCGCTCATTGATATTTGCGGCAAAAGCATGATCCAGCGCACCTATGAGCGGTGCATCATGAGCACGTCACCCGAAGACGTGTACATCGCAACAGACGACGAAAGAATTCAACGGCATTGCGAAGAATTTTCAGCGAAAGTCGTTATGACCCCCGCCGATTGTTTAACAGGAACGGATCGGTTGGCATGTGTTGCAGAAAAAATTGATGCCGATATATATATCAACGTTCAAGGTGATGAGCCAATTATCGATCCGGAAGATATTTCAAATATCATTCGAGCCGCAAAGAAGAATCCCGAAAGCGTGATCAACGGCATGGCCGTGATTGAGGACGAAGAAAGTTTTCGAAACCCATCCATTCCCAAGGTGGTCGCGCGGCCGGATGGCCGACTCTTGTATATGAGCCGCGCCGCAATCCCAACAACGAAGGCGCTGTCTTTTCAGACTGCAAAACGGCAGATTTGTATTTACGCATTCCCACGTGCCGCTTTGCAGGCATTTGCCGATCAAAGCAAAAAAACACACCTGGAAAATATTGAAGACATAGAAATTCTTCGGTTTTTGGAGCTCGGCTTTGAAGTTCATATGATTGAACTTTCAGGCCAATCTTACGCCGTCGATACGCCGGAAGATTTAGAAAAGATCCGGCAGATTATTCAATAAAAATGTTGATGAAAGAAATATAGTTTTGCGCTCACTCAGCGACTACGACGTCTGGCTGTTCGATTGCGACGGCGTTCTATTGAACAGCAATCAGATAAAGACGAATGCCTTTCGTGAAGTCGGCCGCGCATACGGACCAGAAGCGATGACGTCGCTTGTTGAGTATCATGTCTCCAACGGGGGGATTTCACGTTACAAAAAATTAGCGCATTTCAGCGAAACAATTCTTAACGCACCAAACCCCGAGGCGTTAACTGAAACGCTGCTGGCTCAGTACGGTGAGTATGTCTTCAATGCATTGCCGGCGTGTGAAGAAGCGCCGTGCCTGCGTGAATTCTTGTCCTTATTGAACAAGCGCCATACATGTGCCGTCGTCTCTGGTGGCGATGAAATAGAATTGAATAACGTGTTTTCGAAAAAGGGTTTAAGCCACCTTTTTCAAAGCATCAACGGAAGCCCAAGAAATAAGGTAGAGATCATCGACGCCTTAAAAGACAAAGGCATACTGGCAAATAATCCGGTTTTCGTCGGCGATGCAAAATACGATTACGAGGCCGCCCAACACTTCGGTATGGATTTTATATTCCTTACCGAAATGAGTGAATTTGACGGTTGGAAAGCGTTCTTCGATAAGAAAAATGTTCTGATATTGAACGGGTTATGTGACATCGCGAACTTATATAACGAAACAAGATGAGCACATATTCGAATGAAAATATGCCGTATTCAATATTGGGGATTTTGACGTGATTAAAGTTTATGTCCTCAACGAAATCACGATCTTTAATGTGCTCGTTAGGTCTGCATTAGGGTACGACACCTATGTGCTCGAGGTGTCGGCGCACCTACCGATATTCAACCCGATATTGAGCCGTGCACACGACTTTTTGACCCGCTTTGATAGCGTCAAAGATGCGCGCGTTTTGGCGCCTGAGATGCAGCTAGTCTGGGACTATCCCCTTCGCACATTATTTTACGACGTCTTCGGAAAAACCGAGGCGTGGCACAATAATCAGTTCGGATATTCAAATATAAACTTACCGAACAAAATTGATGTATTCGCCTACAAACAAGTAACCTGTAATTACATGAAGCCAGCCCATATACGGGTACTAAAGATTGATTCGATCAATAAAGCCGTCCCGAAAGGCACGGTTTCCTATTCTGGTATTGATTCCGATACTGCCGGTCTTTTCGATGCATTTACGGCGGATAAAACAGAGAAAATAAATTTAAGCCGCCCAAAAAAATGGCTCAGGTCATTTATTAATTTTAGCCTTGGTTTTGCTATTGTGTCGTATTCCGTCGCATGGATTTTATCACGAACGCGCCTTGGCTCGCTGCAGCCAAAGAATTATTTTTTAGGTGCCGATTTTTATTTAAACCCTTCGGACTTTAAATTATACGACGCCGCTAGCGTCGGCGGTGACGTTCTTCTTGTGAAAAGAAATAGAACGCAACCGACGGATAAATTCGAGTTAGCCGCATATGATAAATGTGAGGTGACCGATGGCCGCTTTGACGTTAAGGCCGCAATCTTGGCCATTCAGCAGGCCTTTCAAGATACGCTGAATTACTATGCCGCATACCGGACGCTTCGTCCTGCGCACTACTATTTAGTCAGCTCCATCATATATAAACGCGCGATGTTTCACGCGTTATTTCATCGGTTCAAAATCAAACATTTTTGGTGTAGAGACGAATATAACGTCGAGCACATACTGCGACGAGAGCAGTTAAATAGGATCGGCGGAAAGGCATACGGTGTTATCCATGGCTTTCCGACCTACACGACACATTCACCCATGTGGCATTACATTAGCTTTGATACATTTTATGTACACAGCAGCGCTTTGTATAATGAGACGACCAAAAAGACTTGGGACGAAAATATGATCGTCTCGCCCGTTGGATCCTTCAATGCGAAGGAGCCTGATTTTGCTTTGATGGGCAGCCCGCGTTCAGACGATATTGTCATTTACACGTCTGCTTTTGTCGGCTTGCCAACAATGGTTTCGTTTGTAAGACAACTCGCCACAGAGTTTCCAGAACGGACAATTTTCTTGCAGCTTAAAAAATCGTTTTCAGAGACCCCGCTCGGGAAATCATTTTTCAAAGACTGCATCGAAGGTTTAACGAATGTCAAACAAACGAATGCGCCGTTGTTCGAGCTGCTTTGCACAAAAAAATACGGCTTTTCGGATCCATCGTCGGTCGTGATAGAAGGCCTGCAATTCGGGCAATATACATTTTTTGCAGATTTAATGCGCGAACAAGTTTCTAGTATTCTTCGCGATTATCCAGAGATTTGCGTTCGTGATGCGCACCAAGCAGCGGCGCGCATTCGGGCCATTGAAGCAGGCGATGAAAGTGACTTCTTTGCGCGACTTTCAGGCTTGGTTCATTTTTCAAAAACACCTTTTATTGGTGTTTTTCGGAAAGATATCGGTTTGACGGATTCGTCGTTAAAGTAAAGCCCGCGCATCGCTGGCGTGAATGTGTTGACAGTGCATTGGTTGAAAGCACATTAATTGACCAAATTGCGCCGCGACAATCAAAGTGTGGCGGGCGCGTGTCGCGGTTATCTGGTGCATACGCCATCAAGATCAACCGAGGCAGAATGCAAACATCCCGATGTGTACCAACAATTTACATGTTCGGACAAACGACAGACTATCTTCTTCAGAAATTGAACTTTTTAGGTGTTAGAACTATGGATTATTTCTTTGATCCTGCGATCCCGCGGAAATCCTCGCATATTTCCAAAGCGCTAGAGCGTCAGCCTGATTTGCAGACGCCTCTACCTGGCGTCGTTGAAATTAGCGAGTCTGGAACGTGCAATCGGGTTTGCTCTTTTTGCCCCAGAAGTGATCCAGATTATCCGGATATCAAAGAATTTCTTTCACCAAAACTCTTGGAAAAACTTATGCGAGAGTTGGGCGAGGTTGCCTATGATGGCATTGTTTTATTTTCAGGTTTTGTCGAGCCGCTGTTAGACAAAAAAATATACGATCACATCAAAACAGTTGCGACACATGTCCCTAATGCGCGCATTGAAATGGTCACGAACGGCGACGTGCTCAACAAAAACCGTTTATTACGTCTTATCGACAGTGGGCTGACGACGATACTGATAAGTGTGTACGACAGTGCTGAAGACGCCGAGCGGTTTGAGAAAATGTGCATTGATGCCGGACTGAATGATGGTCAATTCGTCATTCGACATCGCTACCTTCCGCCTGAACAAGACTTCGGCATCACACTCAGCAATCGTGGCGGTGCCATGTCGAAAGCAGAATTCGCCATTAGTGACGTAGTCGAGCCGCTAAAAACGCCGTGCTACTATCCAAGCTATACATTTTTTATGGACTACAATGGTGACGTTTTATTGTGCTCTCACGATTGGAATAAGTCTAAAGTCGTCGGCAACATGAACAATCAATCATTCATGGATGTTTGGTGTGGCGATAATTTCATGGAAGCGCGAAAGTTGTTAAATTGTGGCGATCGCACAAAGGCCCCCTGTCAACGTTGCGATGTTAAAGGGACGCTCATGGGAGCGGAACATGCAAAAGCTTGGCAAAAAATTATCGAGGCTTCTTGATCGGGTGCAAAGATGCGAAAGGTCTTAATCACAGGCGCCAGTTCAGACATAGGTCTTGCGGTCACTAAGCTTTACCTTAATTCGGGGTTTTCGGTGCTTGGCCACTTTCGCACGCAAAATGCCGCGTTAGAGTCGTTAATTTCAGAAAATTCGGCGTCCATCACCGCGCAAGGCGACTTTGCGACGCCAAAAGGATTGGAAACCTTCATTTCTGAAAACCAGGCCCAAATTTCGCAATGTGATGTTCTGATCAATCTATCCGGTAATTTTTTCCCGGGTCGATTTGAAGATGTAAATGTTGACGATTTTTTATCAGCGATCGTAACCAATTCGTGGCCGACGTTCAGGCTCATCCAAGAACTTGCGCCGCAGATGCAATCACGGCAATGGGGCCGTATCGTCAATATCGGTAGCATCGGTGTAAAATTTCGCGGTGGCAGCAACAGTTTCAATTACGCAGTGTCGAAGCATCTTCTCGAATTCATTCCCAACGATTATAAAAAATGGGCGGGCGATAATGTATTTATCAACACGCTTCGGGTTGGCGTCACAGACACCAAATTTCATGATCACGACCCATCGAAGCGGCTGAGTGACCGGGTCAAAATGATCCCGGCCGCACGCGCGGCAAGCACCGACGATATTGCCCGCGCAGTATATTTTTATGGTTCAGATCAAAATGGTTTTGCGACCGGCGAGATAATTGCCATTGCCGGTGGTGAATGATTTCAAACGCAAATCTGCGCATTTATTTAGCCCATAGACGTGAGGTCTATTGTTCAATTTAGTTAAAATGCTGTTTGCCCTTCCAAACCGGAATGGAAGGATGAGAATACTTGCGATCCTCCCATTGATGGGCGCTGCAAGCTTACTTGAACTTGGCAGTTTGGCCCTGCTCGTCAGTCTAGTCAATGTGCTGCTCGGTGCCAGTGAGCCGACGTTAGGGCCGATGAAATCAGCCTATGCGTTTCTAAATAACTTTGAACTCGCGAAGGTCGCCGCATTTATCGTCATATTTGTGGTTTTAAAAAACGTCGTCTTGATGGCGTTGAACTATTTCACGGCGCGCATTGCCTATGACGCCATGTCGGCATTTTTGGTGCGCCTTTACCGGCATTATCTGCATCAGCCTTACAAACAATACTTACAGCGCAATACCGGTGAATTTCTTAATCACCTTTCAAGCAGTGCACCCACGGGCTTTGATTCGATACGCCTGATGCTTGAAACCCTGCTCGACCTCTTATTGACGACTGTAACGCTCGGCCTACTGATCGCCACGCAACCCAAGGTGACACTCGTAGCCGGTGTGTCTTTATTGGTCGTCGCGTTCACATATCATAAGTTGGTCAGCCCCCTGTTTCGTCGGTGGGGTGCAGAAGCGTATACCCTCGAAGTGGGCGCGCTAACCCTGGCGAAAGAGACATTTAACGCCATCAAAGAAATCCTGGTTTACGGATATCAAGATCATTTCGTACATCGCTATAGCGTCTCGGTATTTCGCCGTGGCCGGCTGCAAAGCCTCGCCAGCATAAACCTGAGCGGCACCCGCCTCGTCTTGGAAAGTATTCTTGTTGCCGGGATCGGTATCTTTGTCATTTGGGCCGATACGACCGATGCCAGTGCCGCTGATAATGCCGCCATTGTCAGTATATTCGGGATCGCAGCCATTCGATTGTTACCGTCGGCAAATCGTATTCTCGCCAATTTGTCAGAGCTGACGCGCCGCACCAAGATCATACAACTGTTGCATGCCGAAATGGTGGCGGCGGACGACTGGCAACGCAAACTTGATACGCGGCCTGCTGACATAGAACATGCCGCGCCCGGCGAAGACGCGATTGCGCTATCAGGTGTCAGCTTTACCTATCCCAGCGTCTATAAGCCGTCGATTGAGGACATTAATCTTGTCGTCAAACATGGTGACATCGTCGGGCTGGCAGGATCTTCGGGTGCCGGCAAATCGACAACAGTTGAAATTATTCTAGGTCTGATTTCTCCACAGCGCGGCGACGTCATCGTTGACGGGACCCACGTTACAGATATTGCACCACCGAAAAAGATCGGCTTTGTGCCGCAACTGGTATCGGTCATTGACGATACCGTGCGCCGCAATATTGCGTTCGGTGTCGAAGACGCGTTGATCGACGATGTTGCCGTTTGGGCGGCCATCAACAGTGCCCGCTTAACAGACACGATCAAAAAGATGGACGCAGGGCTAGATACCCGGTTGAACGAAAAAGGTGTGCGCTTGTCCGGGGGTCAGCGGCAACGTATCGGCATCGCACGCGCGCTCTATCTTAACCCGAGCATTCTGATTCTCGACGAAGCGACGTCAGCCGTCGATAACGAAACCGAAGCCCAAATCACCGAAGCGATCAATGCGTTTCGGGGCAGCAAAACCATCATCATCATCGCCCATCGGCTTTCGACGCTTCGCGACTGCGACTACATTTTATATTTCGACGCCGGTAAAATTGCCGGCAAAGGGTCGTTTGAAGACCTAGTCAAAACCCAACCCGGCTTTAAACGCCTCGTCGAGCTTGGCAACTTATGAGCCAATTCGCCATTTCAAACATTGCACTGACAGCGTTTTCCCATCTGCACGAATTGCCGACGTTGGCCGAGCTCGGCTTTGCGGGGCTTGAGGTCGCGCCTAGTCGGGTGTGGCAAGACACATGGCACGGCTTAACACCGGCCATGGTGACGCGCTATCGCCACGATGTCGAAGCGGCGGGTCTCGAAATTTTAGGGCTACATTCGCTTTTGTTTGATCAAAAAGATATGGGCCTTTTTGCCGAGTCGGCGGACCGCGCACGCGTGCTTGATTTTATGACGCATTTATCTGCTATCTGTCGCGACCTTGGCGGAAAAACACTGATCTGGGGGGCGGGGCGATGGCGTCATGGCCGTAGCCTTGCCGACGCCAACGCCTATGCCATCGACTTTTTTCAAGAGTTAGACGCGCGCATCAATACTCACGGCACGTGTTTTTGTTTTGAACCGTTAGGCCCGAAAGACAGTGATTTCCTCAACTCGGTGATCGATGCCGAAAAACTTGTCACAGCGTTGGCGGTGCCGAGTGTCGGGTTGCACCTCGACGCCAAAGGGATCGCCGAAAACGCCGAGATGACGCCAGAGATCGCCGCATGCGCAAAGCCGTACTTAAAACACGTCCACGTCAACGAACCAGGGCTTGGCATTCTTGGCAGCACCGATGAAATAGACCATGCCGGCTTTGCCGCAATTTTAAAGAACGTCGGTTATGAAGGGTTTATTTCGATCGAACAACGCATGGTCGACACAACGGACGCGTTGGGTCCTGTGCGGCAATCGGCAACGTATTTAAAATCTGTCTATGGCAGTAACGCATAAAGGCACGCAGACAATGATCCCGTTCACAGCACCTGATTGGATTCCCACCATTGACCCTGGGATGCGTATTTTAGTGACCGGCGCGTCGGGTGGGCTTGGCCGCGCGCTCGTCGATATGCTGCTGCAAGGACCCGACTGCCGGATCGGCGCGCATGGGGCCAGTAAGCGTCATCCGTCCAATGATCCGCGCATGGTCCATCTGAACAAGGCTTTTAGCAGCGCCCATGATTGCGTTGCGCTGGTACATGAATTCGTCACCGAAGCGGGCGGCATTGATGCTTTGGTGGTGCTTAGCGGCGGCATCCATTTCAGCGGCCATTGGAAAGACATGCCAGATACCGACTGGGCGCGCGATATAGACGTCAATTTAAACCAGCCGTTCTTTTTGGCCCGTGCCGCCATGCAGCACATGCAGGACAACAAACGCGGCGGGCGTATTCTTTTAACCGGAACCGAATCGGCAATCCACGGCGGCAGCGCCATGAGCTTTCCGTATGCTATCGCCAAACGCGGCACCGAATGTATGGTCGAAGGTTTGGCCCGCGAAGGAGCACCCGCAGGGGTGTTGGTCAATGGGCTCAGGTTCGGCTACATCGACAGTGGCTTTCATGGGCGCTGGCACGACAAAACGGATGCAGACATGAAAGCCCGCGCAGAAATGGTGCCCCTAAAACGCCCGGGCCACGTCGATGAAGCCGCCGCCTTGATGACCTTTTTATTGTCGGGCTGGGCGCAATTCATCACCGGCCAGATGATCCCGCTGACCGGCGGCGACTGGCTGTAAAAAGTTTAGCCTGCGGCTTTGATATTGGCGAGGTGGCCAGAAGTTAGACCGGCACTATAGGTATTGCGATCACGCGAGCGCGCTTCGGCGGTTGGCGCCAACGACGTATAAGCCGCTTTCAGGGCTGTGGATTCGGCTTTGGCATCTGCGCCATCGACGACGGCATGTGCCAAGGCCAACGCTTGCGGTGCAAGCTCGGCTAGTGCCAAACGATGGACAAGCCAATCGTTGAAATACAACGTCCGATCTTCCGAAACCGGCGGCAACGTACGGTCCACCCAGTGCGCCGGGTCATGAACTATCACGTTAACACCATTGAGCCAGCCGTTTTCTGCAGCCGCCAACGTCGCGGCATCCAAATTCGCCGGATGCGCATCGGTATAGGCTTCAAACATCAGCGCAAAATCCGGATGGCTGGTCAAGAAGTCATAGGTGGCCTGGCGGACAGCAGGATAGTTCGCATCATCGATCACGATCACGGCACCCGGTGCCAACAGCGGCTTTGCCGCCAACAAACACACCAACTGGCTGCGATAATCATGCGGCCCGTCAACAAAATAGACCGACACTTTCTGGTCGTCCGTTTGCGCAAGCAAACCCGCCAACGCATCTTCGAAGTCCATATTGATCAAGTGCGCGTTGGTCGTCGCAAAATCGTTCAACCGCTGGTCGACAATGCTTTTGTTAGTGCCTTCAGGGTCCAGGATGCGAAAATTATCAATCCCGAAACACGGTAACGTGGGCGCCGCCAGCGCACTGGAAACCAGCGTCAGCCCTTGAAACACGCCAATTTCAAGATAGCAGCTATCATGGCCTTCGGCAGCGCGCGCCAAACGCTGTAACAGACCCACCGTTTTCAAACCGGAAATACCGGTAAGCCCTCGGTCGCGGGCATCAATCAACAACGGGGTGGCTTCGGTCGCTTCAATCGCGTCGCGAACGGCGTCCAGGGACAAGTCAGAATTTAATGTCACAGATTTTGATCCAAAATAACTGCGCGGGAATGGCGGGGAAAATCGCACATCCGGCGGCAGCTTTCAATCCGCACGTGAAAAGCCGCACAAAACGATGAGCATCCTGCTGACAACCACAACGGATTTGCCCGCGCACGGGACCTATGATCAATGGCTGACAATCAACGCCGATGCGCCCGCATCCCTTGATTTGGCCCTCAAAACACCGAACACCGCACCACGGCTAGAGCAGGCCTTTGAAGGCATTCGAGACGACTGGTCGCGGATCGGTAAAATCCTACAGGCAGAGCCCAGCGGCGCAATTGCGCACATGCCGATGTGCGGCGCATTCGGATCGGATTTCGGCATCACGTTGGCCTGGCACACGATCTGTTCAGATCTCGCCAAGGCGGCGCCCCGCACCTTGGTCATCTGCGATGATCCCTGGATATTCCGCCATCTGGCATCAATTGATCACGTCCAGGCCGGCACGCCACCGCCGCTTTGGCCAATCGCACTAAAACGCTTTATACGCGGCTATGCGGCACGCCTGAAGTTGGCTTTATCGTTGCTACGCACGCGGCGCGCGCTCGGCCATATGCGCACGCGCATGAGGCTAGGCGCATCGGTGATCTTGGTGTATGGCCATCCGGATAGCCGTGCTGATGGCCAAGATGCGTACTTCGCCGACCTTATGCAGCGCATCCAAGGCCTAAAGCGGTTGCTGCATACCGATACCGGGCACGAAACGGCGCAGCGCTTAGGCGCAGACCCAAGGACTGCCAGCCTGCACGCCTGGGGCCGATATGCGGTATTGCTGAGGGTGCCCTGTCAGCTTTGGACGCCGGACGACAGTATCGAACACGGTCGCTGGCGTTGGTTGATCCGGCGCAGTGCGGCACTTGAAAACAGCGGCGGCGGACCAGCGATGAATTTTTGGCAACAGCACTGCCAACGCGCCTTTTTAGCCGACGCCGCACCCGCCACCCTATGTTGGCCTTGGGAAAACCATGGGTGGGAGCGTGATCTTTGCCGCGCCGCTGGTGCCCACCCGACCACGACCATCGGTTATCAGCACACCGTGATCGGGCCGCATCAGTTTAATTATGCCGCCAAGACCAATATTGATGGTAACGCCAGCTTGCCCGACATTATCGCCTGCAATGGCCCGGCCTACCGCGACGAGTTGGCGGCATGGGGCACTCCGCCGGATCGATTGCAGATATTGGGTGCTTTGCGATTCGCACGGCACGCGCCGGCATATGATCCAAATGGGTTGGTGTTTGTGCCGTTGTCGGCGATCCGCACGGCAGCCCAAGCACAGTTGCAGGTCGCCGCGCGCTTTGCCGACGCCGGTCATACAGTGCTGGTTAAGCCGCACCCCATGTACCCGTTGCCTGTACCTGAACGCGCCAATTTATCAGAAACAAACATCGGGCTAGCCGCGCAAACTCGGCTAAAGTTGGTTGTTTTCGCGTCCGGTGCATCGGGCCTGGACGCGGTTCTAGCGGGCGTACCAGCGGTTCGGCTTCAATTAGACGGCTTGATATCGATCAATGTCCTACCTCGTTTTGTCGCACTTACGACGACAACCCTAGAAACCGTAGAGTCGATCATCGCGCAGCCCCCAGCGCCTGTAAACGTCGAATGGGACAAGATATTGAGCGATCCGCGCTTCGATGCCTGGAACCAGCTTTTGACAGGTGCTAAAACCCCTTTCAACACATAGCCATCGGAGGCCTAAACACGTGCCCGATAAAGATCTTCGCGTTGCCCTAATCGGGTGCGGCCGCATTGCCGGTCATCATTGTGGCTCGTTGACCGCGGTTGACGGTATCTCGTTGGCTGCCGTGTGCGACTTGGATATGTCCAAAGCCAACGCCTACGCCAAACAGTTTGGAGTCCCGGCGTTCACCGATTATCGCGAAATGTTGCACAGTATCGACGATATCGATATTGCTGCGGTCATCACACCGTCCGGTATGCACTTTGAGCACGGCATGGAAATGCTCGCCAATTTCGGTAAACACGTGATTATGGAAAAGCCAACGTTCATGCGCCCAGATCAGCTGACGACCGCCTGGGACGCCGCACAGAAGAATGGCCTAAAGATTTTTCCAGTATTCCAA
>Ga0129324_10000255_pt1 | contig 38413 bp, 37 predicted proteins | sample CPBDNA_7_FD_96879 | JGI IMG/M metagenome (GOLD analysis project Ga0129324, IMG submission 96879) | Freshwater to marine salinity gradient microbial communities from Chesapeake Bay, USA - CPBay_Spr_15_0.2_DNA | ecosystem: Environmental > Aquatic > Marine > Coastal | place: USA: Chesapeake Bay...
ACAAAAGCGATTGTGGGACGAATTAGCCCAAACAAGCGGTGGTGCAAGCACGCATAAAATCAACCACGCGTCGGCGCGTGAATTCATTGCGGGTGCGCATAAACCGAACTATATCGATAGGAAATACGGGGTTACTTCGAGGTCCCATCGGGTGCGTACTGCTTCATGGGCAAACCAGGAACATCAACCGGAGCAGGGCCAAGGAGTTCGGCAGCGAGTCACACCAGCAGCCGCGAATACATGTCGCTGTCTGCATGAGGCGAAGGTGTGAACTGTCGAGGCGACCATCAGGTCACAGCTTCGAGCACTTCACATTGCGGTCCAGCAGCGGGCACAAATTTGATTGCAATATCCCCATCGATTTCCTCATGCGTCGACCCGATCGAAACGCCCTCGACCAACTGTGTGCATCGGCGATCCCAAGGACCAGAAATCCCGGCCGATCCAAATGGAGCTGCTGTGCACTCCAGTCACCATTCGCTCGAGCGTGATTGTTTACACGAACCCTCGACTCAGCGGTCTATCGGTCAGAGCCCAAAACAATGACCTAGACCACAAAGCAAGGATCTCCTCATTGGTGAGACATCGCAATCATCCGCCGATCGATGCCTAAACTCTCAGGCGAAAAACTAAGCAACGACAGTCTCAATGGAACTCGTAGTATTCGGGTAGAGATTTAGCAAATTAATATGTATAGTTATCAGTAATTACTTTTTTTGGATTAGAACATTTTATCCGTACTCAAATGTTGCTATGCGTGATTGGGGATACCAGTGGATCCATATAGATCAATACTTTTTGTGCCGGGACACAAACCTAGTTGGATTGACAAGGCTGCCCTGGCTCATCCTGATGCCATTGTCTTGGACCTCGAGGATTCAGTACCCGAGGAGCTCAAGGCAAATGCTAGAGAAACGGTGGCCGAGTCCATTGCAACGGCTTCTACCCGGTATCCCCAAATAGCCTTTCTCGTGAGGGTGAACGGGTTAGCTACAGGGAACACGGGGGCCGACTTAGAAGCGTGCTTAATTCCTGGACTAGCCGGCCTGTTCCTTCCCAAAATCGAAACGGCCATCGACTTGGCAAAGGTGGATGCACTTGTCGATCACTTCGAACGCCGTAATGGAGTGTCCGATATCGAGTACATCGTTCCCGTCGAAACAGTCCCCGCAATCTGGAATGCCCGCGAAATAGCGCACGGATCACAGCGCCTTGGAGCCATGATTGGCCCAACAGCTGAACATGCTGATATCGCCCGCGAAGTTGGGTTCGAATGGACGCCCGGTGGGTTAGAAACTCTCTATCTTCGAAGCCGAGTTTTGCTCGCAATTCGCGAAGCTGGAATCCACGCACTCACCGGACTTTGGGAGAAACTCGATGACATCACCGGCCTCAAGGAATTCGCGCAGGCGGGTCGAACCCTCGGCTATCGTGGAATGATTGTTATCCATCCGAGTCATGTTGAGGTCGTAAACTCAGTCTTCACCCCTTCTGACGAAGAAGTTGAGTTCTACCAAGGCCAAGTTGCTGCATATGAGCAGGCGGCAGCAAACGGGGATGGCGCACTCAGGTACCAAGGGTTACACATTGACAGAGCACATTACGACAAGGCCGTGCAATGGCTCACTCGAGCACGCCAATTACGAGAAGGGAATTAAGTCACTATGAGAGGTTTATATTTCGAAGAGTTTGAAGAGGGCAAAACGTATCGGCACGCACTGACCCGCACAGTGACCGAGATGGACAACATCCTTTTTACTTCCCTAACCATGAACGTTCAGCCTCTACACCTTGATGCAGAATTCTCCAAGAATACGATTCATGGACAGCGTGTATTTAATAGTCTCTTTACGGTTGCTCTCATTGGTGCATTTCACGTACCCGAGTTGACCATGGGCACTACCTTAGGCAATCTTGGATATGAAAAAATTGAGTTCCCTCACCCCGTTTTTCACGGTGATACTTTGCGAGCAGAGACAACAATCCTCAAAAAGCGCCTGTCAACCAGTCGAGATGATTCAGGAATAGTCTGGTTTGAGCATCGCGGCTACAATCAAAACGACGTTTTGATCTGTCGTTGCGAACGCGTCGGCCTAATGATGGTCAAGCCAGTCGACGGTGAAGTTTTTGGCAATTGAATTGGTTAAACTCGATTGAGTAGGTCTCGTATATTTTTAGGGAAGCCAAGAACCAATGTGTGATCGCCATGCGAGAGTCTCAGCCCACGCACATCAATAGAAGCTAACCAGTGGTGCATATTAATGCCATTGGTACTTGCCTCGATAACTCCTTCGTGAATCATGGAGGCATTAGAAAGATCAACATTGCCCTCGAGGGCAATGCGAAAGTTCAAAGCTTCCGCGTCCATTTCTCCTAAAGACTGTAACCGAGCATCGATTTCCAGTGCTACCGGTGCGAGTAGCAGATCAATTTTATTATTCGGCCTGTTCACTAGTTAACTTCCTTTCACTTGTTTCGGATTCCCCTTGAGCAACACGGTCACGCTCTTTCAAATACGGCTGCTAATGCTTGCCCTCCACCAATACACATGGTAACCATTCCACGATCCAGATCCCTTGAATGCAAATCGTGCAGCAGTTTGTTCGTAAGAATCGCTCCCGTTGCTCCAACAGGGTGACCCAGAGCGATCGCTCCACCATTGGGATTAGTCCGATCAGCATCTAAACCGGCGTCACGGATAACTGCGATTACTTGCGCTGCGAAAGCCTCGTTTAACTCAACAACATCCATGTCATTTACCGACATGCCTAACTTGTCTAGAACCTTGGAAATAGCACCAACCGGTGCGTATCCCATGAGTGAGGGCTCACATCCATGTGACGCCCATCCCATTAGCCGTCCTAACGGACTCAACCCGCGTGCCTTTGCCTCCGACTCAAGCATCAGCACGGTTGCTGCTCCTGCATCGTTTATTCCTGATGAGTTCCCTGCAGTCACCGTGCCATCGGTAGAAAAGGATGGTCGCAACTTCGCAAGAATTTCCAGTGTAGTTTGGGGCCGAGGATGTTCATCCGAATCGACAACTGTCACAACACCCTTTTTCCCGGGAACTTCCACGGAAAACATCTCGGCGGCAAAAGCATTCAATTTAATCGCCTTGGCGGCTAGGGATTGACTTCGCATTGCCCATTCGTCCTGTTGCACCCGATCAACGTTGTACGCGCGAGCAACATTTTCGGCGGTTACCCCCATGGGGTAATCACCCCATGGGTCGGTCACGAGTGACAGGGTGCCATCGATGAGCACACGGTTCCCGAGGGTCGTTCCAGCACGCGCGTGGGGATCAAAAAATGGCTGGGCGCTCATGTTTTCATTCCCACCGGCGACAACGACTTTGGATTGACCTAGTTGAAGCTGCATGGCTCCTGAAAGGATTGCTTGTAAGCCGCTACCGCAAAGGCGGTTGACGTTGTATGCGGTTGCTGTCATCGGTATCCCCGCTTCAATGGATACCAAGCGAGCGTTATATGCCTCGGAACCGACTTGACCAATACATCCCATGACAACTTCATCGACATCGTCGGTCGAAATTCCCGCACGGGTCATTGCTTCACGTGCTGCCAGACCCCCAAGCTTGTGAGTTGGAATTGAGGCCAATGAACCCATGTAACTTCCTATGGGGGTTCGAGCACCCGAAACAATAACAACCGGATCAGTCACGATTCACCTACTCTGTCTGCTGCTAGCGTCATTTTCTTTGTTTTATCGGGGCAAAGTGATCAGGAGGACATGCCCAATATGCGAGCTAAATTTCCGCCTAGAACTGCCGTTTCATCAGATTGTGATAGCCCCAATGCTCGCACTCCAGCGATCTCGGCAACCGGATCAGCCATTGGCCAATCAGAACCATAAACAACTTTGTCAGCACCATGTCGCTCAATTATTGACCGAATTCGATCAGGATCCAGAAGCGTCATTGTTGGTGGCCAGGACGTTTCCAATATAACCCTTGAACCGACCAAAACCTTTTCTCCCAGATCAAGTTGGTGATATGCACCATAATGACAAGCCATGAGGGTTAAATGAGGAACAGCCTCAGATAGCGCCAGCACCTTCTCTGGGCTTCCTCGCTCGGTAGCCGCTGAATCGCTACCTTCACCTGCGTGCGTTATCACAACAATTCCCTCGTCAGCGAGGGCCTGACAAATTTCGATAACGCGGGGATCTGCGAGATCAATGCCTTGAAAATTTGGATGTAGTTTCACCCCGACGATTTCATTGTCAACAAGTGAAGTCATATTTTCTTCGAGGGTTCGATCCGGGCGAATGGTTCCAAAGGGAATCAAACGTGAACGATCGACACTGCCGATGAACTCATTGGTTTTTTCAAGGTTTTTTGCAACAGTGGCCACCCCTAGGCAACATGCGTAATCGATGCCAGCATCATCCATTTTCTCTAGGAGCCCACTGATCGTGCCACTACCCATAGGGTCCAAGCCTGCAATTTTTCCACTAAGTACCTGTGGTGCAATTGTGTCTGGCCACACATGGCAATGGGAATCAATGATCATCCGACAACTCGCTGGACTAATTGCTTCGCAAGAGAATCGTAGATTACTTCCGTGGCTCCCTCATAAATTCGAAGTGGGCGAGCTTCTCGGTAGAGACGTTCGATTTTGGATCCGCGCACAATTCCAAACCGTCCCATGATTTGCACTGCGCGATCAACAACGCGCCCGGCCATCTCTGTGGCTCCCGCTTTTGCAAGCGAAGACAGGTACAGATTCGCTCGTGCATCCCTTGCGGATGCGGCGGCGGCACGGTAGGTGAGAGCCCGAGCCATCTCTATATCAGCCCAGGAACTTGCCAATTGCGCTGGAATCCCACCCAGACGAGCTAAGGGAACTCCGAATTGTTCCCGACCCGCCGCATGCTTGGTTGCTTCGTCGAGGGCGGCTTGAGCGATACCCACTGATGCTCCAGCAACAGTGACTCGGAATGTTGACAAAGTTGCCAAGACTAGACGGAAGCCTTTCCCGGGTTCTCCAATTCTGTGATCCATGGGAACTCGCACTTCATTCAAAATGACATCGCCTAAAACATGGGGCGCAATGATTTGGTGCGGATGTGTCACTGATAGACCCGGTGTATCGGATGGAACTAGAACAAGGGAGTAGGCAATTTCATCGCCCAGTTTTTCCTTGCCCAAGATTGTGTAAAAGTCAGCATCACCTGCATTGGTGATAAATGACTTGTGACCATTGATGAGTAAGTGATCGCCATCAACTTCAATGGTGGTTGTAATCGAACGCAGATCTGATCCGACATCTGGCTCTGTAAGACCCAGAGCAGCAACGGCTTCCAACTTTCCAATCGACGGCAACCATTTCTCCTGCAATCTTGGACTACCTTCTTGCGAGAGTGCATAAGAACCAATCCCTTGCATGCAAAACATTGAGTCTGCATGGGCTGATTCATAAGCCAATTGCTCTCGCACGACGGTAACCGCAAGCGAGTCAACCTCTGGGAACCTACCACCGAATTTGGAAGGAACAGCAACTGAACACAATCCACTTGCGGCCAAGATCCGCCGTACATCGGGATCAAAATGATCAGCTTCATCCGCGTGTGGAGCAAAAGGGGCAATCAGTTGAGCTGTTTTTCTCGCTTCTTCGACTATCTCGAGATATTTACCTGGAAGCTCGAAGAGAATCTCGGTCACTAGTAACCACCTGTCTTATTATGAAGTTCGCTGATTAATAGCTTGGCCGTATATCTCCGAGGCAATTCGAATTCTTTGCATTGCCGGCGTTCCACCCGCAATGGCCCACCCGTGCGAGTCACGATGCATGCGTTCAATTCCATACTCCTCGGTGTACCCGTTGCCACCATGTAATTGCATTGCCATATCGGTTACTCGTTTGGCCATTTCATTAGAGAAACATTTGGCTACCGAGACTTCAAATGTATCCGGCAAACCTTTACCAGCATTCGCGGCTGCCCTCCGGATCAATAGCCGCGCGGCTTCAACTTGGATCGCCATATCTGCCACACTCTGCTGGACATTTTGAAACTCAAAAATTGGGCGTCCAAATTGCACCCGTTCCTTGGTGTATTCCACCGTCCTGTCTAAGGCAGCTTGGCCAAGTGCCAAGCTCATCGTTGCATTCCCCATCCGCTCGATTGCGAAGACTCCGAATAGCTTCTTGAATCCCCCCGCGGGAATAACCAGGTTCGAAATTGGAACTCGAACGTCTTCAAAAATGAGATCCGACGATGCAATCCCCCGGAAGCCCATCAACTTTTCCTGTGCACCAAAACTCAACCCAGGTGCATCAGCTGGAACCAAGATGGCACCAATAGCCTTGGCGCCCGGTTCATCATTCAAACGACAATACAGAAGGTAATTCCCAGCGTGACCACCTCCTGAGATCCAACGTTTGGTGCCATTGATGACATATTCGTCGCCGTCTAATCGTGCGGAAGTTCGCATGTCGGTTGCGGCTGAGCCTGCGTCGGGTTCGGAGATACCTATAGCCACACTGGTCTCTCCCGCGACGACCCTCGGAATAACAGCTTCACGTTGTGCATCGGTTCCGTAAAACTCAATCACGCGTACTGGACCTGTGTTGGCTTCAAATACTTCAAACGCCGCCGGTCGACACACCTTGGCTAGCTCTTCGATCACTATCAGCGCATCGAGGAGCGGCGCGTTGGACCCACCGTACTCCTCGGGGAGGCAGATTCCAAGAAAACCTAGTTCTGCCAGACGCTTGCTCTCCTTGGCCGGGAAGAGTGTCCGATCGGCATCCCACTCGGCGGCAATCGGTGCATAAATGTCATTGGCGACCTCACGCGCGACTGATCGCAGAGCTTCCTGCTCAGGCGTAAGGTTAAAAGCGTCACTCACTCGGCCTCCTAGGTCAATAATCTATGATCACCATAGCAAGGAATTAGTTTGGCTGCCACTAAGGTTGGATAATTGTTAATTAATTAATGCAGGGAGCATCATGGCGGAAGAGTTGGATCTGAGCGCACCATTCGATCTCAGTGGAAAAGTCGCTTTAGTCACGGGAGGCAGCCGCGGATTGGGCAAGGTCATGGCTGAGGGGTTCGCAGCGGCCGGGGCAGACATCATAATTGCCAGTCGCAAACTTGACGCCTGCGAGAGCGTAGCGGCACAGATTCGACATACCACTGGTAGAAGATCCATGGCGATAGGTGCCCACGTGGGGCACTGGTCCGAAATAGACCCATTGGTTGATGCCTGCTACCAAGAATTTGGCGCAATTGACATCTTGGTCAACAACGCCGGAATGTCTCCCGTATACGACTCACTTGAATCCGTCACAGAGGAACTATTTGACAAAGTCTTAGATGTCAATCTCAAGGGACCTTTTCGGTTATCCGCACTCATTGGTAGTCGAATGGCGGCTGGCAACGGGGGGAGTATCGTCAATATTTCCAGTGTAGGCGCCGTTCATCCACGCCCATCAATTCTCCCGTACGCCGCTGCTAAAGCAGGACTTAACGCAATCACAATTGGGCTAGCACATGCTTTCGGGCCAAATGTCCGCGTCAACGCGATCATGGCCGGAACGTTTATGACCGATATCAGCGCATCATGGGATCCAGAGGCATTTGCTCAACGATCACAAAGTTTCGCATTACGCCGTGGCGGGCAACCTCGAGAAATTCTAGGCGCGGCCCTCTACTTGGCAAGCAACGCATCAAGTTACACAACAGGCTCAATATTGACCGTCGATGGTGGACAGCCTTAGCTTGACCGAATCAATAATTCAGGGAATGTGCAACCCAGTGATTGCCCAATTATTTATTAATGACTCCGGAAGCAGACAATGCACTGATTTGGTCCGAATTTAAGCCCAGCATGTCCTGAAGAATCTCCTGGGTGTGCTCACCGATATCCGGTACACCAACGTACTCGGGCCCCGAATATGAACTTACATGCAAAATGGGCCCCGGCATTTTCACCTTTCCCAAAAGCTCGCTCCCACTGAGATCCACCAAGGTTCGTTCCAAGAAGTGCGGGTCCTCCGTGATGTCGCTGGCATCATTCACCGCGGCTGCCACCACGTCGTTGGCCTCCAGGATCCTTAGGATTTCAGAACGTGACCGACTTCCCACCCACTCGGCAACGATTGTTTGCATTTCCGCGTTGTTTTCCATGCGCGCGGCATTCGTTGCGTAGCGTGGATCCGCAATAATGTCAGGGCGTTCCATTGCCTCAAAGAGTCGTACAGCAATTGTTTGAGACGAAGCGGCGATCGACAACCATTTCCCGTCTTCTGCCTGAAATATTCCTCTAGGTGAAGCAGATCCTGTCCCATTGCCCACGCGTTCCTGAATGACCTGGTTGCCAGTCCACTGAAGAACTATGTCGCCGATTATGAACATGAGCGGCTCATACAGGGCAACATCGACAACATCACCTTTACCGGTCCGCTCCCGATTGAACAAGGACATGGCAGTTCCGAAAGCAGCCGATATTCCCGCAATGGAATCGGCAAATCCAAATGGTGGAGATGTAGGTGGGGTGGATGGCCAACCATTGATGTACGCGTATCCACTGGAAGTTTCAGCCACGGTTCCAAAACCAGGGCGCGAACTATACGGTCCGGTTTGACCAAATCCAGAAACGCGAGTCATGACTAGGCCCGGATTTATTGCACTCAAGGTTTCGTATCCCAACCCCCAAGCCTCCATGCGTCCCGGGCGAAAGGATTCCAAAACCACATCAACGTGCGGAACTAATTCCTTGACAATGTCCCTGCCCTCGTCCATGCGGAGATCAATACCGAGTGAGCGTTTGCCCGAATTAAGCCGAGAAAATCCGAGTGACAATCCATTCTTAAAAGGGGCCCACTGGCGCGCAAAATCGCCGTTCGCGGGATCTTCCACCTTAATGACCGTAGCCCCAAAATCCCGAAGCATGCGACCGCATGTGGGCGCCGCATACATAGAACTGAGTTCCAGAATCGTTACCCCGGCAAGCGGGCCCGCAGAGTTAGTGGACATCAACATGCCTTTCAGGTGCGCCATTGAACGTGCTGCGGCTCGAGGTACTCAAGAATTCCCCATTCACCAATTTCCCTGCCAATTCCAGATCGCTTGAACCCACCGAACGGCGCATCAGGGCGCATCTGTCCACCTCCGTTGATCCACACGGTTCCTGATCTAATTCGCGTTGCCAACTCTCGGGCATGATCAACATCGGGTGAATAGATATTGGCTGCGAGCCCATAATTCGTGGAGTTCGCAATCATGACCGCTTCCTCTTCATCTTTGAAAGGCAGAATAACTGCCACAGGTCCAAAGATCTCTTGTTGGCAAGCAGAAGCGGTGTAAGGCAACTCGCCCAGCAGTACAGGGTTAACGAAATATCCTTTTTCAGGAATCGGTTTGTCCACCTGCAAGAGCACGCGCCCGCCTTCCAATGGAGCCCCGTCGATGAAAGATCGAACCCTTGCACGGTGATCTGGGCGGATCATGGGACCGATATTGGTTGTGGGATCCCACGGGTCCCCCACTTTCATTTGATCGAAAGCTTGGGCTCCCGCCTCTAGGAACTTATCCATCAGGCTTTCATGCACCATTATTCGCGCGAGCGCCGCACATCCTTGACCACCATTACGAGACCAACGCAAATGCATCTCAACCGCGAACGTCTCCACATCGGAACCTTCAAGAACAATGCTGGGCGATTTTCCGCCAAGTTCCAAGGTGACATCCTTGAGGCCTTGTGCAGCCTGCTGCATGATCTTTTCGCCAATCATGTCTGACCCTGTAAATGACACTTTGTCGACACCACTGTGAGTGGTCAGTCTCATGCCAACTTCAGGACCACCGATGACGACGTTGAATACGCCAGCGGGAATTCCCGCTTCCTGAGCCAGTTCACCCAGATATAACGTGGTTAAGGGGGTTCGTGGCGAAGGTAAGAGCACGATTGTGCACCCGGCAGCCATGGCCGCCCCAAATTTGAATATGGCCAAATTCAATGGGTAGTTGTATCCGGTAATACACGCGACGACCCCCACCGGCAGGTAGTTCACGTGGCTATGCGTGGGGACAGGATCTTTCCACGGACCTAGATCAACGGTTCGATCCTTCAAAGCCGCGTCGGCTTGCCACCGCAAGTGCGAAATGCCCAACTTGACCTGCATGATTTCAGCCAAAGCCACCGGTGTTCCAACTTCATTGACGATTGACGCTAGTAATTCAGGAACATGCGACTCCAATACATCGCAAAATCGATGGAGAACTGCTGAGCGATCTTCACGTGATGTTCGAGCCCAACCGTCAAAGGCCTTATGTGCCGCGTCAACAGCCTGGTCCACCTGATCTACAGACGCACCTCGAACCGTGGTCAATACTTCTTCGGTGGCCGGATTGATCACCTCAATCGATTCACCCTCACCTGCTTCGAAGCGCCCGCCAATAAGCAGATGGCGGGCTGAAGGAATCCAGTCGCGCCCTAGATTGGCGTTATTCTCCTGAGCACTCATGACGAACCCTTTCCCTTACGCGAATGATCTAATCGGTGCATAGTGACAACCTTTAGTAACTTCGGGGCAACCCAAGTGAATGCTCCGCAATGTAGTTAAGAACCATTTCCTGGCTAATGGGTGCAATTCGATTCAACCGAGACTCGCGGAAGTAACGTTCTGCGTTGTACTCTTTCGCGTAACCGAATCCGCCGAGAACGTTGATCGCCATGTCAGCAGCATTAAAACCGGCCTCGGATGCCAGGTACTTTGCTTCATTCGCCTCTTTGCCGCAGGGAAGGTCATGATCAACCATCCAGGCAGTCTTCTGGCAAATCGCCTCGGCGGCATCAATTCGTATCTGCGCTAAGGCAATCTGATGAGCGATTGCCTGATTCTGCCCAATGGGCCTGCCGAAAACTACGCGGTTGTTCGCGTACTCCGTGGCAAGTCGAATTGCGGCCTTGCCAATTCCCAGCGCCGCATTTGCGGCGACCACGCGCTCGGCATTAAGTCCAACCATGATGGCTCGGAAGCCTTTGTCAACCTCGCCAATGATGTCGTCTTCAGATACAAAGAGATCATCTATGAACAATTCATTCGTATCAATTGCATTGCGCCCCATCTTCTTGATCGGGCGAATCTCAATATGGTCGCGATCCATTGGCGCAAAAAACATGGTGAGGCCATCGGTTCGCTTCTTTACTTCGCTCAGTGGAGTTGTACGCACGAGGATAAACATGCGCTCAGCTTCCTGAGCTTTCGTGATCCACGTTTTTTTGCCTGTGATCAGGTACCCGCCATCTACTTTCCGTGCAAAGGTAGACAAATTAAGGGTGTCAGTCCCCGCATCGGGCTCGGTGACCGCAAATGAGACGTGCAACTCGCCAGTCACAACTCGAGGCAAGTATTTTTTCTTCATTTCCTCTGACCCATATCGAGTCATGGATTCGAATCCAAACATGCCGATGTGAACTGCACTGCAACCATTCATTCCAGCACCTGACGCAGCAATCTCTTGTTCAACGATACATACTTCCTGAACACCTGCGCCGCCGCCGCCGTACTCCTCCGGAATAGTTATTCCCATCCAGCCAGCTTGAGCGACCGCGTTGTAAAAGTCCCACGGAAATTCTTTTGATTCATCGTGCTCTTGCCAATAAGTGTCATCGAAATCGGAGCACATTTGGCGAACTGACTGCCGAATGTCTTCGTATTCCTCTGGTTCTGTGAAATCCATCTGCTACTCCTCAATCTTTCCTCACATGACTGCCTGACAATCAAATTTTGGTTCGGTCGTAGGTTGCGCCCGTGATGCCCTCTTCTCGCAAAACTGACTTTTGTATTTTTTCCGATGGAGTCCGCGGCAATGCCTCGACAATGCGGATAAATCGCGGGATGGCAAATTCCGGAATCCGACCCTTGCAAAACTCCCAAATTTCGCTGGGATTTTTCATCCCAGTCGTGACAACCACGGCCATGACTTCGTCTTCACCAGCCTCAACTTCAGCCGCTACTGCAATGACAGCGCACTCGGTTACTTCAGGGTGAGCAAGAACAGCCTGCTCCACTTCATAAGAACTGATATTTTCACCGCGTCTGCGAAGCGCATCTTTGTATCGATCGACAAAGTAGTACCAACCATCCACATCGCGCTTTAAGGCATCTCCAGTGTGGAACCACAAATTTCTCCAGGCTTCAGCGGTTTTCTCAGGCATTCCGTAATATCCAAGGCTGCAGGTCCATGGGAATTTTGGCCGAACAATAAGTTCACCGATTTCTCCGACCGCCACTTCCTCATCGGTGTCTGGGTTAACCAGTCGAATATCAAAAAAATCACTGGCCATAAGCCCGGCGGCGCCTGCGGGCCGATCTACACCGTAGGGTGACAGGATCGGGGCGGAGGTCTCCGTGAGACCAAAAACTTCAACAAATGCCTCGATGCCGAATCTTTCCTTAAACGGATCAACAATGCTGCTCGCTGTCGGTGCAGCGAATACGCAGCGCACGGGATTGTCCAAATCGTTTTCCCGGGGCTCCTGTTTCCAAATAAAGTCCATCATCACACCAATGAAGTTCGTTACCGTAACCCCTTGTTCACGAGCCTGATCAACCCACCGACTCGCACTGAATTTGGATCTAATCACGATTGTGGCGCCCGCGACAAGGGCCGGATAAGCAGCCATGAATTGCGCATTGCCATGGAAAAGCGGAGTCACCGTCATGTATGTGTCCGCACTCGTCAAACGTGTTAATGAGACCACTTCGTCGGCGAAGAAATACATCTGCGCCTGCGGCATGGCCACGCCCTTAGAGGGACCCGTCGTTCCCGAGGTAAAAAAAATCGAAGCTAAATCTTGAGCTGCTGGAACCGCGAATGGCCGTGGGTCTGTCTCTAAGAGGTCGTCCCAACGGCTCGCACTCCAACCGGCATCCTGCAACAACGTGATTGCCTCTTCGGCATTTCCTTTATCGATTATCCAGAAATGCTCAATGCTGTTGAATTCATTGCGAAAATTTGGAAAGCGATAGGCAAATTGATCGTCAATAACTGCGAATTTCGGTGTAGTGACATTTACCTGGTGTCGGAGAAACTCACCTTCATATGCTGTATTTATCGGCACTTCAACCAGACCCGAAATTCCGGTTCCCAACCAGGTCCGAACAAACTCCGATGAATTAATAGCCATGATCAATACTCGATCACCAACTATTGCCCCTCGATCACACAGGCTCGCCGCCACTGAACGAGCCTGCATTCGAATCTCGCCGTAGGTCCATTCTTTGTTTTCTTCAGGGGCTACGAGGTACATGGCGTCTGGGGTTGAATCGGCATAACGGTCGAGAACTCGTGCCAAGGTCCAGTCAGCTCGGTCAGGGAAGGTCGGCGACAGATCCGTATAAGTTTGAATCATCTAAACCTCCTTTTCTGCTGAATTCAGGATAACTATATGCATTGATTAAAGGGTGGTTCGAGGGGGGATGGCCGTGATAGTAGGCACAACTTCCCGGCCCAACCTCTTGATCACTTTAATCGTTTCGTCTGCATCCATCGTCGGCCATTGCGGGCGGACCAACAGTGGGTCCACGGGTAACTCTGTTACCAGTTTGACCAACTTCTCGGTCACTTGATCAGGTGTTCCAACAACGGCATGGTCTTCAACTGCTTTTGCGAATTCATTTTTGAGATCCGCATTTGCCATCACGTCGAGACCTTTTTCCAAGTAGGTCAGATACCTTCCCTGCGCAACACGGGCAAATTCAAGTAAAGCCTCGTCCTTTGTATCGGCCACCATGATGTTACGTCGCAAAGGCTGAGGGATGAACGGCTTGCCTCGTTCTGCAAAGCCTTCCGCCACCACGGTGTACCGCTCACGTACCTCGTCCACGGGAGTTTCTGGCGGACATGCATAACCGTCACCAAATTTGCCCGCGCGGATTGCACCCGGAAGTGAATGGGCTCCAATCCAAATGGGTAGCGGATCCTGCACAGGTTTGAGATGCGGGCGCACATTCTCCAACGTGAAATACTTGCCGTGATAGGTCACTTCATCTTGAGTCCACAGCATGCGGAGTAGTTCAAGAATCTCGGTCATTCGGCCCGCACGTTCTTTGAAAGGAATGCCTAAATAATCAAATTCTTCTGCCCGGTAACCCAGACCTAAGCCCGCAATCAGGCGACCTTCTGTCACCACGTCAAGGGTTGCAAGTTCCTCAGCAAGCATCACCGGGTGATAGAGGGGCGCGATCATAATTTGTGTTGCTAGCCGGACATCGTGATTGACTTCAGCTGCCAATCGAGCAAGCAGTGGAACAGGTTGGAGCCACCTTAAATCTCCATAGAGAAAGTGTTGCCCAATCACGATATAGGTGAATCCACTCTCCTGCGCTGCATGCGTGATGCGCACAACATCCCGGAACTGCTGAGCAGGTGAAACTGAAGCTGGAACATCGCTGAGCAACAATCCCATTGCGACCATGATTAACCCCTTTTCGATTTTTTGATAATTATTGTTGAAAATTTAATGTGTGATGCTCATGTCTCTGCGATACCCATTCCGTGGGCAGCCCATCCACCATCCACGGGAATATTCGCCCCTGTCACGTAACTGGATCGATCTGATAGCAAGAAAGTAACGACTTCTGCAATCTCATGTGCTTGTCCCGTGCGTTTCATGGGAATGTGGTCGAGATATGCATTGGTGCTCGCATGCCCCGTATTTTTCATCGCCTCTTGCAGGGATGTGTCAATGGCTCCAGGCGAAACCGAGTTCACCCGGATTTTATTGGCAGCCCACTCCACCGCTAGCGAACGAACCAGCCCCTGAACTCCTGACTTTGCCGCACAGTACGCGGCACGACCGCCAAATCCTAAAGTTCCGGCCACCGAACTTGTCATGACAACGCTGCCACCTGTTCCCGTCTCGATCATCCATCGCGCAGCCACCCTGCTGCCCGTGAAGGAAGCCGTAAGCATGACCTCGGTTAATCGATTCCATTGAGCAATCGGGTAGTCCACGGAAGCGCCAGGCCCAATGAGTCCTGCATTGGCCACAAAACCTTTAACGGGAGCCCATTGCACAGCCATCTCACAGGCTTGTTCGATTACCGTTTCCTGACAAATATCTCCAACAACGAAACCATGCTCTCCCGATAAATCTGAGAAGGTGGACTCTAACTCTGATCCAGCAAGATCCACGCCGACAACCGTCCACCCGTCCGCGGCAGCGGCCCGTGCTATCGCCTGTCCAATGCCTCGGGCCGCTCCAGTGACAATGACCGCCTTGGGACGATGTGTCACATTCATCATCTCCTCGTCACAACATGGGTATCATCTAATTCCTTACAATGATGATCCTAGAATAGAAAAAGCATTCTGTCTCGGAATCCGGACAGAATGCAAGATCGTCTCAGCCCAAGATCCGGCCAGTGCCGACTACTTAACCCTGGCGAATTGATACCCATTCCACTCCCGAGAGACCTCCGGCAGATCTAGAGACCCTTCCACGTAGATTCGCTTGTGGGCAATCTGCAGTTCACCGCCATTGTCGACCAAGGTGTCGTCATAGCGCCCCACCACCATGGTGGACCGATTGGATCTTATGAAAATTGCCTGGAAATAGGCCCGCGCCTTGATCCCGGATTCAGAATTCTTCGTTGCGGTGACATTTGAAATATAGTGCTTACCGGCACTCCAATCGGCATCCCAATTGGACTCGTACACCTTGAGAAACTCAGCCAATCCATCGTAGGTTACATCACCGCGAGTGATGCTGATTTCTGGCGCCACGAGCGAGGTCAATAAATCAAAATCCCCATAGTCAACAGCCCATGCGTATTGGACGTACAACTGATGAGCGCGAGCAATGAGATCTACATCTGGCGAGTCCCACTCGGTTGAGGCGATGACTGGTCGAGAAATTGCATCTTTCATGAGCAAGCCTTTCGAGAGGATGCCACGCCGGGCGGCGCAAAATAATTATTTTTCAGTTTCATTTTTTGCTGGACCCCCACGACCGTCACCAGGCATACGACGGGAGTCATGACTAGATGAAATTCCAGCGGGGATCACCTGCAAAACCCTGCGTTTGGGTGTATCCAGTAGCCGAACGAATGCCATGGGGTCCGCTGGTTGAAGTCGGGCACCGATCGCGTACAACATCGTATTAAAAGTCTCGGAGCCTGGTTCATGAATAACCGCCACACCCCGCACCGCAATCATTTGTCTTCCTTGTGATTCGGTTCCCGCATTGCTAATCACGACGGTCACCCTCGGATCGGCCGCTAGATTTGCCACCTGTGGTCGCTCTATTACAGATGCAATCCACAGACAATCATCTTGGTAGACGTAACTCATGACCACCCCTGAAGGCCATCCGCCCGGGCGATTGAATATAAATGTGCATTCTGACTGTTGGGAAAAAAGCTCCATTCGATCCTTTGCCAGAAGGGTTACCCCCGAAAGGTCGTCTACGTCGTCGATTCCAAGTCTGCCCATTGCTACTCCTTCAATGTCGCCGTTAATCTATGATATTCGTAGGTATAGATTTATGGCATTGAAATTGCTAACTTTCTCAATGTTTATTTCTCTATCTTGATTTCCTTGACTTTAATTCTGAAAGACATGTGTGAGAGAAGGAGGATCCATGACAGAGCCGGCGGTCATCGTTGCGGCGGGGCGAAGCCCCATGGGTAAGGGCAAACCCGGAGGTGCCTTGTCGGATATACATGCCGTTGACCTCCTCGCACAAGTTCTCACTGGCCTGATCAATCATTGCGCCATCGATCCGGGAGATGTCGACGACGTTCTCATGGGTTGCGTATCTCAGGTCGGGGAGCAATCTGGTACCCCCGGTCGTCAGGCATGGCTCGCCGCCGGCTACCCCCAACATGTACCGAGCACAACCATTGAGCGCAAGTGTGGCAGCGGCCAGCAGGCCTTGGATTTTGCTATTCAGGGAGTCATGGCTGGTGCCTATGAAGTGGCAATCGCGGGGGGAATCGAAAGCATGAGCCGAATGCCCATGGGTAGTAATCGAATGGGGATGGACCCACAGGGGCCCACCGTTCGACATCGATTTCCTGATCTCACCTCCCAGGGAGTGGCTGCCGAACTTGTTGCCCAAAAGTGGAATATTTCTCGCGAGCAACTCGATGAATACGCCGCGCGTTCACATGACCGGGCTGGCACCACGGCAGATGCCGGTGGCTTTGATCAGGAAATAATTCCAATACTTTCACCACAAGGATTAATAACGCACGACGAATCGATCCGACGCGGTACCACGGCAGAAAAACTCGCGGGCTTACAACCTGCGTTCGCAACTGATGACAACAGACTTTCGTGGACCGAGATAGAGTGGAAAGTCACGGCGGGGAACTCTTCTCAAATCACCGACGGAGCGGCAGCCCTATTGGTCATGTCTGAAAGGCGGGCACGCAAATATGGGCTGCGTCCTCGAGCTCGGATAATTGCCAGCACTGTGGTGGGAGATGATCCGGTGCTCATGCTGACCGGCCCCATACCAGCTACTCACCGCGTACTGAAAAAAGCTGGGCTCACAATTGATCAGATGGATGCGATAGAAGTGAATGAAGCTTTTGCGAGTGTCCCATTGGCATGGCTCGCTGAATTTCCAGTGGATGACAACAAACTCAATCCGGTCGGCGGAGCAGTTGCCCTAGGGCACCCACTCGGTGCGTCCGGAGCCCGCATCACTACGTCACTTCTGCACCACTTGGAAGCAACAGGCGGACGCTATGGGCTACAGACCATGTGCGAAGCCGGGGGCATGGCAAATGCCATGATCATTGAAAGACTCTACTAGGAATCGAAGGGAATGGTCATGGATCTCACGGGTAGTTCAGCACTGGTAACTGGTGGAGCCTCCGGATTGGGTTTTGCAACGGTCCGAGCACTGGTCGACAAGGGAGTGCACGTAGCGGTTCTGGATTTACCATCGTCCTCCGGGCCAGAAGCGTGTGCAGATCTGGGTCCACGTGCCCATTTTTCCGAGGGCGATGTCACCGACCCTGCATCTGTTGATCAGGCACTTGATCTAGCCCAGCAGCATGGGCCGGTACGAACGCTTGTTCATTGCGCGGGCAAGGGTGGAAACGTGCGTGTTGTTGAAAGAGATGGCACACCAGGTTCGCTAGATACCTATGAAGCACTTGTTCGCCTCAACTTAGTGGGAACATTCAATGTCCTCCGATTATCCGCTGCCCGCATGGCGGCGCAGGACCCAATTGGCGAGGAAAGAGGAGTCTGCATTTTGACGGCATCCGTTGCGGCGTGGGAGGGACAAATTGGTCAGATCCCCTATGCATCCGCAAAAGCGGGTGTCGTGGGAATGACAATTGTCGCCGCAAGGGATTTGGCTCGACGTCTGATTCGGGTGTGCACCATTGCTCCCGGAGTGTTTGACACTCCCATTCTCGCTCGATTCTCTGATGAAATTCGCCAGGGACTTGCTGATCAAATCCCGCACCCGTCCCGACTCGGTCAACCTTCGGAATACGCCTCGTTAGCCATGCACATTCTGGACAATCCAATGCTGAATGGAGAAACAATCCGACTCGATGGCGCCATTCGAATGGGTGTCAAATGAGTGACACCCTGGACCCCGTAATAATCGAGATAGTGGATGGCGTTCAGATAGTCACCATCAATCGACCCCATGCGAAGAACTCCATCAACACGAAAACCGCCGAAGCCATCGGTGCGGCAATGGATGAGCTCGACCGTCGCGCGGATTTGGTCGCAGGGATCATCACGGGCGCTGAAGGAATGTTTTGCGCCGGCATGGATCTCAAAGCCTTTCTTGCAGGGGAAAAACCCTCTATACCAATTCGAGGTTTTGCCGGGATCGTTGAAAGCCCCAGTGAAAAGCCGCTCATAGCGGCGGTAGAAGGCTATGCGTTGGCAGGTGGATTCGAGATCGCCCTAGCATGCGACATTATCGTTGCTTCGCGTGATTCAAAATTTGGACTGCCCGAAGTGAAGCGTGGGTTAGTTGCCGCGGGTGGTGGATTAATGCGCTTACCACAGCGAGTGCCCTACCACCTCGCCATGGAATGGGCACTAACCGGTGATTTCATCACCGCCGAGGACGCCTACCGTGCTTCTTTGGTCACACACTTGACTGAAGCTGGAGCAGCACTCGACGAAGCATTAAAAATCGCACGACGCATCGCCGCCAATGGTCCACTGGCGGTGCGAGCAACCAAGCAAATAATCACACAGTCATCCGATTGGCCGATTGCGCAAAGTTTTGACCGCCAACGCGAAATTAGTGAACCCGTTCGCAGCTCAGAGGATGCTCGAGAAGGCGCCCGGGCTTTCACCGAGAAGCGACTACCCCTGTGGCAAGGAAAATAGATCGAATCGCAAGATTACTGTGGGGCGGGGAAAACGGGTTTACGCTTCTCTAGAAATGCATTTGCGCCTTCGACCATGTCCGGGCTTCCAACAGCTTGGATGAGCATTCCCAATCCGTTGCTGAAAGAGTCGCGAGCAGAATTCCACCAGAGGTTGGAGCTGACTTTGGTGATCTCCAAATATCGAGGACTGAGCTGCGATAATTCCGTCACTAACTGATCCACTGCTGACACCAATTCATCATCGTCCACCACTTCGTTGACCAAGCCCAAATCCAGAGCCTGTTGAGCGCTATAACGACGACAAAGCATGGACAACTCCTTCGCCCTTTTCTCTCCCATCTGAATAGCCATCACATTGGTTGCCCCAGTCACGGGAGCACTACCCACTCTGGGTCCAGTTTGCCCAAAAGTGGCAGATCGAGCAGCAACGGCCAGGTCACAAGCGACAATAAGCTCATTGCCCCCGCCCGCCGCTGCTCCATTTACGGCAGCAATGACCGGGCGTGGGCACCTTCGAATAGCGTCGAAAAGTCGCAGGGACCCTTCATACATATGCCGCATATCCCGCTCAGTGGGGTGCGCGAGGCTTGTGAGGGCTCCACCCGAACAAAAACTTCCTTCAGAGCCGGTAATCACAACAGCACGTGAACCAGTCGACTGATCAAGCGCGTTGACAATTGTCGAGGCCATTTCAGGGTCGAATGCATTCCTACGTTCTGGCCGATTCAAAGTAATCCACGTGGCCGAATTTCGTTCACTGACTATTACGTCCACCAGGTTCCTCTTCTCTTGGGTTATCAAATCTTGGTCCGTGTGCACAACTCCGTGGCCTTTTATTGAGGCCGGTCTCCATGCAATGCCACGAGTCTTGAGACTAGCCCATAGTTCACCCTGCTTTAGATCCAGTGGCCCACCGGATAAGGATTTTCCCTGTTTAATTGAAAGCGGCAAATCCTTGCCATCTATACCTCTATTCTCTGATCAGGGATGCTAGTCTCGCATCCCAAAGACATCGAAGGCAAAGAGCTAAAAAGGGGGAAACCGTGACCGCCATAGAAGAACGCTGGGCAGCCTCCCGTGAATCGATCGCACCACGGGCCCCAAAAGCTGCAATGCTGGTTGCGCAACGAATTGTTGGCGACATCACAGCGACTGGCCTAGAGCCCGGCGATCACCTACCGCCGGAGCGAGTCATGTTGGAGCATTACCAAACTGGACGCGGAACCCTCCGGGAAGCACTGAGGTTTTTGGAATTTCAAGGGATCTTGGCCTTGAAACCCGGTCCAAGGGGTGGGCCAGTACTGCTAAACCCCGATTCTACTCACCTATCCAGCACCGTGGTTTTACTCATGCAGATGAATCGGGCTCCTTTCAGGGAGATCGTGCAGGTGCGCTCCGCGGTGGAACCGATGATAAGCATGCTCGCAGCTGACAGGATGTCCAAGGAAGACCTCAGTTCACTTGAAGACACCATCACCCAAATGCGAAATAATCTTCAAGACCAAAATATTTTCCTCGAGGCAAATAAGCGATTTCACGACGTGATCGCATGGTCATCTGGAAATGTACTTTTCGGCTATTTGGTGGATTCGCTACTAGGGATCATGGACGGGACCATCGTTGGTATCGACTATCCACCCCACCGACGCGAAGCGATTGCCAACGCCCATGAAGAAATCTTTGAGGCCTTTGCCACACGGGACCCCGAAGCAGCTCGATCGCGCATGCAGTCGCACATCAATGCCTATGAAGATTACGTGACCAAAAAATTCCCACACGTATTGAACGAAGTTATTCCTTGGCGGACTTTTTCCTAAGGCAAATTCACTTGTTTCTGAGAGCTGCGTCTCCTAAGAAAGCCTGAACCAAGGCCGGGTTGGATCGCGCTTCCGCCGCTAGCCCTTCAAAAACCACTTGGCCGCGAGAGAAAATAACGACGGTGTCGGCAATTCGCAAACCAGCTTCGGCGTTTTGCTCAACCATCAAAATAGTCTTACCTGCATCGGCAATTTTTCGAGCGCTTTGAAGCACTCCATCCACAATTACGGGCGCAAGTCCCATAGAGGGTTCGTCCATCAGGATTGTATCCACGCCCGACATGAGTGCTCGCCCGAATGCGAGCATTTGCTGCTCACCACCGCTGAGGAGCCCGGCTGCACCCATTCGGCGTTCTTTCAGGATGGGAAATAGCTCGAATACGTGCGCGAGAGAATCATCTAGCGAATTTTTTGGGGCGGTGTAGGCGCCCAAGCGCAAATTTTCTTGGACACTCAGTGGTGCAAAAACCATGCGCCCCTCGGGAACGAGCATCACCCCTTTCCTCACGATCTCGCTGCAGCCCAGACCGAGAATTTCCACTCCATTGAGCTTCACGGAACCGGTTGATTCCTTCTGAAGTCCACAAATTGCGCGCATGGTTGTGGACTTGCCTGCGCCATTGGCGCCCAAGATCATGGTGATCTTCCCCGGAGCAGCCGTAAGCCCAACACCTCGTACCGCTTTAACCGGGCCGTAACTCACATGAAGGTCGGTGACTTCAAGCATCCTGCCCTGTCCTCTTCCCTAGGTATGCCTCTTGCACGGCCGAATTCTGCACAACAGATTCTGGTGAGCCCTCAGCGATTAAAGACCCAAAGTTCATGGCCAATAGTGTGTCGCAAGTATCAAGCATCATCTGAACATCATGCTCAATTAAAAGTTGCGTTAATCCTTCGTCTCGGAGTTGACGCAACAGACCTCCGATTTCTTGCCGTTCGTGTTGATTCATTCCAGCGGTCGGCTCATCGAGCAATAAGAGACTTGGCTGTGACGCAATTGCACGCGCAATTTCAACCCGCCGCTGAATTCCGTACGATAATTCGCCAGGACGTACATGTTCAAAGCCTTCGAGTCCGGTTCTTTCAATGGCTTGACGTACGATTTCTCGAATATTGCCCGCTCGCGACCCACTGAGTGCATCGGTTCCGAGAAGAATATTGTCCAATACAGTTCGATCCGAAAGAACACGCACTGTTTGAAAGGTGCGGGAGATTCCTAGGGACAAGACCTTGGGGGCCAAAATATTTGAGTAGTCTTTGCCCAAGAAAAGAAGTCGACCATTTGTCAAACTCACCATTCGGGTTAGTGCACCCAACAGAGTTGTCTTGCCAGAGCCATTGGGCCCTAATATGCCAGTGATTCGACCAGGCATCAGGGAGAAGCTAATGCCGTCAACTGCCTTAATTCCGCCATAATGCACGGCAACATCGACTGCTTCGAGTACTGGTTGAGAATTATCAGTCACTCAATGCTCCTTCAACTTGTGAGTTGGCATCAGAAGCGCCCTCCCCACTCCCTGCGAGTCGCGTCGCTGCTAATTCAATGACTTCCTTGTTGCGCTTGGATTGCCGTCGATGTTTTGCTTCAACAAACAATCCAACAATCCCACCAGGAATAAAAATAGCTGCCAAGACGACAATAATTCCGTATATGACTTCTTCCCAGTCACCAACGAATTCCAGAAACTTGGGCAGCCACACGAAGATGGATGCGCCAATTACGGCGCCCACCCATGATCCTTGGCCGCCCACAATGATAACGGTGAGGCCTAAAACTACGAGTCCAAAGCCAATTGACTCAGGAGCCACTGTTGAGCGAAGGTTGACAGCAAAGGATCCGGCTAATGCGCCGAGAACGCCACTGATAACAAACGACAACCGCCGATATGAAAAAACGTTGATGCCCATCGATGAAGCAAGTTGAGGATCTTCACGCACCGCATCGAATCGACGTGCTAACTTGCCTCGTTCAGTAAATGTCAAAAGTCCCAGCACAATAACTACGGCGAGTGCCAAATGCCACAAATGAATCGAACCGAGGACTCCAAAAACTCCCACGGGACCACCGGTCAAGGAACCCCCGTTAAGTACTAAAACAACGAGGATCAGGTCAAAAGCAATGGTCGCCATACCAAGGTAGAGACCCGTGAGGCGCGCCAAGACCAAGCCCAACAGGAATGCAATGGCCGTTGCGGCAAGTGTAGCTACAATCATGGCCTCCCAGCTGCCCCAACCAAATTCGAGCATGAGGATTGCAGAGCCATAGGCACCAATGGCGTAATAACCAATGGCAGCGAATGAGAAAACTCCCAATCGAAGCGGAATTTGGATCGAGAGCGCCAAAAGAATGACAACAAGCGTGTTCTCAACGAGAATGATGTTGGTCGTAAAAAAATTCATGTTCGCACAACTTCTTTTCGCCCAAAGATTCCTTGGGGTCTGATCACCAAAATCAAAAATATTAATCCAAAGGACACTGCGTTAACCCAAGTTCCACTCGTATAAGTGAGAACCATCGTTTCGGACAAAGCAAGGATGAGTGACCCTGCAATAACGCCAGCAATACTTCCTAGTCCTCCAAGAACAATCGCGGCAAAAGCCTTTATTAAAAGTGCGTCCCCGCTCTCAGGGGTAATAGCCGATAAATAGTACGTCAGTAATGCTCCAGCCAGGCCAGCGAGTGCGCCTCCAAGAGCCATGGTGGACAAGGCTAAACGCTGTTTGTTAATCCCCATGATCGAGGCGACTTCATCGTTCACTCCGATGGCACGCAAAGCCAAACCTTGCCGAGACGCCTTGACCCACCAGGCGACTCCACCACCGAGGATCAACCCCGCGAGCAGAATGATAATCATGATGTTAGAAACGCGAACATCGCCAATCTCATAAATCTGCACCTGAAATGTACTTTGACCAAGCCCAAACGGATTGCTCAGCGTTGCCCTCTGAGCTAAGGCAATAGGGACGGCTGCAATGCCGATGCCGCCGATGAGAATTTGCAGTTCAGCACTGTGCTGATTTTTAGCCCGCCGCATGATGGGTTGGAATGCGAGTACCTGCACCGCTACAGACAAGACCGCGCCTGTGAGGGAGGCAACAATCAGCACCGCGGGAAGAGGGAGAGCAACGCGTTCAGTAACAAGATACGCGACGAAAGTTGCAAACATGAAAATTGACCCATGCGCGAAATTCAAAATTCCAATTGTTCCCCAAACGAGCGCCATACCCAGCGCAAATAACAAATAAATCGAACCCAATGTAAGGGAATTCAAGAGATCTTGAACCACGCTGTTGCCACCTCTTCTCGACTGAACCAAGTTCTAGGTACATGATGCTAGGTACATGGAGCTTAGAGTGGACTGTTCGGTCAAGAATTCTTCACCGAACAGTCCACATCATCTAGCTGTTAGTCGACGAGAACTTCTGCTTCGCCGTCCCACATAACGATCTTGCCAGGAAGACGGAGATCATTTCCGTCGAATGACAAGTCGCCCATAGCACCTGTGAAGCCAGAGCTCACGAGGGCGCTCATTTCGGCCCGCACTGCGTCACGGTCTGTTGAGCATGCTGCCTTGATGGCATTTGCAATCAAATAGACCGCGTCGTATCGCTCAGGCGCGTACAGCAGAGGTGCTTCGCCGTACTCAGCTTCATACTTCGCAATGAACTCTTGCGTTGATGGGTCTGTCTGGGCCAGGTTAAAGATTGTTGGCCAGTACATGCCCACACCATCTGCTCCTGCAGCAGCCAGACTGCCACCACCAGCACCCATGTTGCCAATCACCAAAGTATCTTCGCCAATACCTGCCTGACGGAGTTGAGTCATGGCTGTTGGGTTCTGGGCACCAATGAGCAGCAATGCGACTGCATCAGGATTTTCGTTGGCAATCTTCTTCATGGGAGCCGTGAGATCTTGTGTGTCACCTGCCACCCCTGTGGATGAAAGGACTTCGAAACCAAGTTCTTCACCCAATGCTGGGAGTGTTGTCTCAGCGATATCGATAATCGTTGGTGATGCATTGTTGTACATAATGCTCATCGATTTAACGCCACGCTCTGTGAGCAGTGCGCTAATAGATGGGTAGAAAGAGCCCATTGGTGGAGTCATGCGGAAGGTGTTTTCTCCTATGACGACGCCTGGGCTTCCAGCCTGAGTAAATACTGTCGGGACTGCTGATTTTTCAACGAGCGGTGCAACAGCAACGGCTTGCCCACTAGAAATCGGACCCAAAACCGCAGGGATGCTCGAATCTGCCGCCGCTGCGCTGAAGTCTGCCGCCGCGGTTTCAGGGCTTCCTGCCGAGTCCTTGGTCTCAATTGTGAGCGTTACCCCTTCACCGAGGTATCCGGTCTCAGTAATTTCCTTTGCGGCCAACTGCTCGCCTTTTTCTGCTGAAGTTCCCGCAAATGCTGCCGGACCTGTGAGATCTACCACTGAAACCAACTTGATCTCACTGGGCAATTCACAGGTCTCTGCGGCACTTTCTTCAGCCGAGGATTCGGCTGAAGGTTCAGCCGAAGCCGCCTGTGTAGCTTCCTCAGTTGCTGCTGTGTCACCACTGTCCGAACTCGAGCAAGCGGCGAGTGCTAGGACGGCGGAAAGTCCTACCGCAATAGCGCCTGCGCGGTGCTTGGTGCTTCTAAACATCGATCCTCCTCATTATGGCAATCATTCGCATGAATTACATCCACGACTATATGCAGTAAAACTCAGACTGTCTACGAATTTGGCAAATTCGTGAGCATGGTTGCCGAGTTGTTACATTCAAGCCAATTTTGCGCTCAAAGTAATGTGTTGGCCGAATTTCCCAAAGTTGCATCACATTGCACATTTTATGCTTATGATGCGCACAATAAATCCATAAGAGACATCACAAAAGGATAGGAATTCGTGGAGTCAGCGCCATCGGAGGGACGGTATCCCCGTTGGTTACGCGCCGTGGCAAATCCCCAATTCAGAAAAGTCTGGACCATGTCCACGCTCCCTCAATTCGGGTACTGGTTCTCCAACATCGCATTTCAATGGGTGGTTGCCCAGAAAACCGGGAATGCCCCGATCATGTTGGGATTTCTGTACTTTGTGATGCTCATCCCAATTTTATTGTTTTCCATACCTGCCGGTGTGCTTGCCGACCGAGTTGATCGCAGATACATCCTCGGTGCTTGCCAGTCAGCAACCGTTCTCATAGGGCTCTTTACTGCGGCACTGTTGTGGCATGGCAATCCTGACCTTTGGATTGTGATGGCCTGCGGTTTTGCAATTGGTACCGCACATAGCGTTGCCACTCCGGCTAGTGCAGCACTCGTCGCAAACTCTGTGCCATCACAGGACCTGTCGAGCGCCATCCCCCTCCAAGCCATGGGGATGAACCTTGCCCGCATGTTAGGACCAGCACTCGCCGGTGCAGTTATATTCTTTGGCGGCACAGGGGAATCACTTCTCCTCTACGCAGCTACCGGAGTCATTGGGCTCCTAGTCCTGCGCAATGTTCCACGGTTACAGGCCCCAAAAATAGTTGTGGTTACTTCATCAATTTTCCAACAAGCACGCGACGGTTTGATTCATGCGCGGGAGAATCCTCCTGCCGGACTGGCACTCGCATTGGTTGGAGTTTGTTCCGTATTTGGAGCGTCTTATCTCGCACTTTTGCCTGTTCTCGCGGAGAATTCAAGTAATGAATCGAATGCCTTCATGTTCCTGACATCCGCGGGAGGACTGGGTGCGCTGACTGGAGTTTTTTTAGTAGCAACGCGAGGTGGGGGGCGCCCCAGCATTACAACTCCCGCGGTGATGCTCCTCGCAATGGGCATCGTTGTCGCCCTCCTCGGGCATGGCCCTAACTTCGCAATAGAAATGTTGTTGGTGGCAACAGCTAGCGGGCTCCAATTTGGAATCATGACCACATGCAACCGCGTTATTCAACAGGTTGTTTCGGATTCACATCGAGGTCGGGTCATGAGTTTGTATGCAATCACGTGGGGAGGATTTTTACCCATCGGTGGCTTGTGGTTAGGAGTACTGATAAGCGCCATCGGCTTGACATATGCATTCACGATTAATGGACTGGTCGCCATAGCTTTTGCACTTTGGGTTTTACGTCCTGGAATCCAGCGGACTGGGCACTCGTCACCTGCCTTCTAAATTTTTTGAATGCTTCACTACATTCGGGCGGCAACTCCACCGTCTATGGCCAACGACGTTCCAGTAACCCAATTTGATTCATCGCTTGCGAGGAACACTGCATAAGAAGAAATATCGCGTGGGTGTCCGAGCCGTTTCATTGGATAATCACCTGCCCTACGCTGCAGCGCTTCTTGTGCATCAACTTCACCAAATCTTTCGCGGTATGCCTGTTCCACGAGAGGTGTCACTATTGTGCCCGGGCAAATTGCATTACAGCGAATATTGTCTGCTGCGTACTCCATGGCGATCTGCTTGGTCAATCCGATTACCCCCGCCTTTGCGGCTGAGTAGGAGGCTAAATTCCCCATGCCCCTCAGCCCTGCCAAGCTCGATTGCAAAATTATCGATCCTGACCTTTGTTCCAACATGATGGGAAGAAATGCCTTGACCGTGAGAAAGACACCGTCGAGATTGACGGAGATGACTCGTCGCCAGTTCTCAAATGACATCAGATGTGCGGCCCCTTCTCCTGGGATACCTGCATTAGCAAAAACTGCATCAACTCTTCCGAATTGCTCCGTGACAACTTTTGCAACGCCGTTCAACGAATCCTCGCTGGTGACATCTCCACCCAACCCGAGTGACTCGCCTGGCAGTGAGTCCGAGACGGCCCGCGCCGCTTCCTCATCGAGATCCACGCAGACAACCGTCGCACCTTCCTCGGAAAAATGTTGGCACGATTCAAGACCAAGTCCCGAGGCACCACCCGTAATGACAGCGACTTTATTGAGAAGTCTTGTTCCAGTCATTGCTACTCCATTCCGTATAGGAACCAGCATCAGATGCTGATTTCGCCTTCATAGGTAAAAACGGCGGCAACCGGAGCACATATCGTGTTGTTCATGGCCACCCGCGGATCTGACAGATTATGAACAAGGGTGGGTACCGGGAAAATATTTTTGTCCAATGATTCGGGAGTCTGAATCAAGCGCGCCCCAAGTCCCTTCATGCCCTCCAGATAGCTCGAAATACCCCCTCCTTCTACCGGTCGAATAATCGGACCAACTTCGGTGGCAGCATCCCAAGGATCCCCGACAACAAGGGAGTCAATGACCTCAGTCATTGCCATCTGATAGAGATCGAAATCCTTGACTGGTACAAAAAGGTGTGGAACACCAGGACGCCGTCCCGGTACTGTTGAATGTCCCAGCAATGTATTACGGCAGATAACACTCACAGAATCATCGGTCTGTGACTCAGGTTCGATCACGATAGGAACCGAACCTGCATCTGCCCCACCCGGAGAATTGTCCACGATCTGATCGGGTGCGGAAATCAACAGAGACTCGATCACAGTGGGGGTACCCAAAACCATATGCACCACCCCTTTCGGCAAATCAGCCTCTAAGAGGCAATTCATAAAGGCGATTGAAGTTAGCGGAGCCAAAGGCGAGGCCACAATTATGCTCGGGCGCCCCTGCTCAAGTGCCATGATTACAGTTTGGGCAAGGAACGCCAGCGGCTGGTGATATCCAATAATTGCAATGGATTTATTCTCGATTGAATGTGAACTGAGGGATGCCGTCGCACGCATGATGGCAAGTGGCCCTGCAACATGGGTCTGATAGCTGAACTGCGAAGGCGTTCCACTTTCGAGGGTAGCAAGTTCAGCAATTGACTCACCGTGATTTTCAAAGATGCCCACAAGGCGATCCATGAGACTCATTCGGTCTTGGCTTGATAGCCCGACCCAACTTCCATTTTGTTCATAATCATGGAATCGCCTGAGCGCGGTTTCCAAATCTGCACTATTTGAAGCAGCGATGTCTCCGATTTCTTCGCCAGTCATTGGGTCAATGACTAGGACTTCATCGACCGAGGATGACAGCAGGATTCCTTCAGAAACAGGTGCCGCCGGGTCGGCGAGATCCTCCGCCTCAAGTTGTAATCGGGGGTGAGAAATCATGATTGAATTCGTTAGTCGTCCCACACGGTAATGGCACGTTCAGGGCAAGACGCTGCACCGAGACGGGCTGCTTCCTCCATGCCGGGGGGCACTTCTTCAGATAGCACATACGCTTGGCCATCCTCCTCGCGAAGATGAAAAAGCTCGGGCGCGCTCATCCGACACACTCCGTGCCCTTGGCACACATCTGGGTCAACACTGACTCGCATGAAATCTCCTTAAATCAAATATCGAATCTAGTATAACGATTATCAAGATGGTTGATAGGCTTTATAAAAGACTGACCAATGGATTTTGTCTGACCGTACGACTTTGTGCGCGCCTTTGTGTGCGTCTTCAAGGAAGAGGAGGTAGTTATGTCCGATACCAATGCCGAAGAAAGATGCCCCGTGGTCCATTTTGACCATAATTCCCAGGAGCATTCAGTTGACCCCGTTGGCTCCTACCGAAGACTCCGCGAGTCCACTCCGGTCGCATGGACCGAGGCTCACCAAGGTTATTGGGTGTTATCGGATTACCAGAGTGTCTTTGACGCCGCCCGCGACGATGAAGTATTCACCAGCCAGCGCACGCCCTCCGGTGGCGAGGGACTTTCCGTGGTCATCCCCAAAACCCCCATGCACAAACACATTCCAATTGAACTTGACCCACCGGAGTTTCGCAAGTATCGCAAAATCATCAACCCCATCACCGCACCGGCTGCGACCGAATCCATGATTGCCATGGTTCAAAAGTACGTCACTTGGTTTGTTGACGAAATCATTGAAAGCGGTGAAGGCGACGTAGCCACCACCATTGGTGTGCCAGCGCTCGTGACGGTCGATTGGCTTGGCCTACCCGTCGAAGACTGGCACAAGTACGCATTCGTTCACCATCAAGCTCTCACGGGAGTTCCCGGTAGTGAGGACTACATCCGAGCTACACAAGTTGTTATGCCTGAGATCTCTGAGCAGATGAGAGTTGTCATTGCTGATCGCCGTGCGAATCCACAGGACGATGCCATCAGTTTCCTGGTTCAACAGGAAATCGATGGTGAGCCAATTGATCTTGAAGATGTTTTTTCCATTGTTGAACTTCTACTGGCCGGCGGAACAGGAACAACGTCATCTCTGGTGAGCCAAACCGTTGTGTGGCTGTATAAAAATCAAGATGTCCGTCAGGATTTAATTGATAATCCTGAAAAACTTGACAAGGCAATTGAGGAATTCCTCCGCTACTTCAGCCCAACTCAGGGACTAGCGCGTACCGTCACAAAGGATCTTGAATTTCACGGGTGCCACATTCGAGAGGAAGATCGGGTATTACTCGCATGGGCATCTGCCAATCGAGATGAAGTGGCTTTCCCCGACGCCGATAACGTTGACATTGAACGATGGCCGAATCGACATATGGCATTCGGTGTTGGAGTGCATCGTTGTGCGGGTTCTCATTTGGGTCGGGCCATGGCCCGAGAAATGCTGAGTCAGATCCTCACTCGTATGCCTGATTATGTAGTGGATCTGGACAATCTTGTGCCCTATCCACATCAGGGCACCAATACCGGATTCAAATCAATCCCCATCAGTTTCACACCTGGTCCCCGGCTCGGTCCGAAACTCGATATCGCCGCAGTGTCGACTCGCTAAGCCTGCAATGTCTTCCATTGTGATTGTGGGGGCTTCACTCGCGGGAATCCGGGCAGCCGAAGTGCTGCGCGAGGAGAGCTTCAGCGGTTCCATCACCGTGGTGAACGAGGAAAAGTTTTCACCCTACAACCGACCACCTCTGTCCAAACAATACTTATCAGGTGAGTGGAGTGAAGACCGTGTGCAGCTCCGAAATCCCGAGCAAATAGCAGCACTTGATCTCGATTTCCGTGACGGTGTCCGTGCGCAAAGCCTTGACCTAGATGCCTGCACCGTCGCCTTATCTAGCGGTGCTGAGCTGACATTTGACGGCCTCGTAATTGCCACCGGCGCACGCAACCGATCTCATCCGCTACTGGAGGGTCACCCCAGTGTGTTTTCACTGAGAACCCTTCAAGACGCACAAAATCTCCGCGCCGCACTCGGCAATGCTAAATCGCTACTGATTGTTGGAGGTGGGTTCATTGGCTGTGAAGTGGCCTCAACCGCTCGAAGCCTGGGTCTCGAGGTGTGCATTGTTGAACCACAACACGCACTCATGCTTCGTGGACTTGGCAGCGAAATTGGCGCCGCGCTAGCGAATCTCCACAAACAGCAAGGGGTGGATATTCGCTGCAACACCTCGATCACGCAGGTGACCAAGGAAGGTCCCTCGACAGTCGTGCAACTCTCCGATGGCACAAAACTCACACCGGATCTCATCGTTGTCGGAATCGGTACAGTGCCTTCGACCGACTGGCTTGCAGCATCCGATGTTGCGTGTGATGGTGGTGTTATCACCGATGAACGCTGTCGAGTTTTGACCGTCAATGGCGCACACGCGACTAATGTGGTCGCCGCAGGTGATATTGCCCGGTCCTTCTCACCGACCCTTGGCCACTTAATCAGGAGCGAGCATTGGACTGCCGCCCAAGAGCAGGGTGCCGACGCAGCACGCACACTGCTTTGTGATCTCACCGGCAGAAGCGATGAGGCTCCGGTGCACGATCCACTCCCTTACATCTGGTCAGATCAATTTGGGAAAAAAATTCAGATTGTTGGTCACCTGAAGCCCGAGGATCCCATACATATTGCCAAAGGCTCTTACGAGGAAGCAAAATTTCTCACCCTAATTGAGCGTGAAGGGCAACTAGTTGGGGCAATCGGAGTCGGAATGGTTCCCGGAATTGTTCAAGCGCGCAACTTACTGGGTGAGCCCATCGACATTAGTAGTGCATTGGAAAAGTTATCCAGTTAGTAACAAACCATCAGATTAAACAAGGGAGAAAACATGAATATTTCACTGGAGGATCGTTTACGCCGCCTCGAAGATCGACACGAAATCAACGAACTGGTTGTTATGTACGGAGTAATCATGGACGAACGTGATTTCGATGGCATTGACCGACTTTTTACCCCCACTGCCACATTGCGTTCATTTGATGGCGTATTTGCCGCTGAAGGTCTCGCAAAAATACGTGAAACGTATCAGGGCCGATTTGATGCTCTTGGTGCAACAAATCATTTCACTCATGGACATGTAATCCGTTTTGATTCTGAGAATGCAGATCATGCATTCGGTTTGGTAATCGCACATGCAGAGGTTGACCGCGATGGAACCGCTATGTGGGTGGCACTTCGATATAAAGATGAATACGTCCGCACAGATAAAGGATGGCAGTTCGCGGATCGAATTATGTCTTATATGTACTACACGCCCGTCAATGAATATGCACAAGTTCTTGTTTCCGATAAACGAGTTCGCGCTTATGGCGATGCCACAGCCGCTGACTGGCCTGACGCGCTCCGCCCTGGAGGCGACACCACCTGGATTCGTGACTGGATTCACTACTGATGTCTGCCTCGCAACAAAAAGTCGTGGTCGTGGGATCTGGAGCGGCTGGCCTGGCAGGAGCAATCGCAGCCCACAAGGCGGGCGCCTATGTCACCATCGTGGAATCCACCGCATTTATTGGAGGGACTACATCCCTATCTGGTGGGGTGGGGTGGTTTCCCGTAAATCATTTGGAAATGGCGGGGGAGAATCGAGACTCTATTGAGTGTGCTCAGGAGTATCTTGAGTCGCTGGCACTAGGCGATGTGGATCTTGATCAGACGGAGCAATTTATTCGCCAAGCTGGATACGCAGCTCGATGGATTGAGGAGAATAGTCTCCTTGAATGGGATCTGCTCCCCTATCCGGATTATCACAGTGAAATGTCAGGTGGCATGGAGATTGGTGGACGCTCACTATCAGCCCGACCTGTGACTCCGCGTTCCGATGTTGCAATGATCCTTCGGCCCGCATTGTCTTGGCGGGCACCCGTCACCCACCTTGAAGTGATGACAAACACAATCGATTCACATGTCATTGCACAACGCAAAGCAGAGGGCACAGTCACCATGGGTCAGGCCCTAGTCGCAGCATTACTCACCACATGCATTGATTTGGGGATCGAGATTCACACCAACACTCTCGCGCACACACTCATTCAAGAAGATGATCGGGTAGTCGGTGTTCAGTGTGCAACTGTTCGTGGCGAGGAAATATTTCACGGATCGGTTATTTTGGCGCACGGTGGTTTCGAGCGCGACGCAAACTATGCCCGTTCATTTCTCCGAATTCCAAATCCTGCTCCCACCGGTGCTCCTGGTGCACTCGGCGACGGACTGCGCATGGCAATGGCCGTTGGAGCCGAGTTGGGCAATATGTCCGAGGCATGGTGGGCCCCCACAATTCGTGTTCCCGGCGATGAAATCGACGGAGCGCCTCTGTACCGGCTCCTACTCAGCGAGCGCAGCAGACCGGGATCAATCATGGTGGATTCCTACGGGCATAGATTTGTCAATGAATCACAAAACTACAACGACGTGGGGCGTTCACTTCAATCATTCGATGCCGGTTCATATTCATTTGATCGAGCGCAATCATGGCTCGTCTTTGACAAAAAATACCGTGACTCATATCTTGTGGGCCCGGTGCAGCCGAGTGATCCCGACCCGGAGTTTTTCCTCAAGGGGAATACAACTACCGACCTTGCCAATGCCATGGGTGTCTCGCCAAAAAATTTCAACAGCACGATTGAAAAATTCAATACAGATGCACTGGCGGGAGTAGATGCGCAATTCAGTCGAGGAGAAAGTTCCTATGATCGGGCGCTGGGCGACCCTACGTCCGCACACCCGAATCTTCGACCACTCCTCTTTGGACCCTTTTATGCCGTGCAAGTCCACGCAGGAACCCTCGGTACGAAAGGAGGACCGAGGATTGACCCTGAAGGAAGGGTGCGATCTGCTACCGGCGGTGTCATCGAAGGGCTATTTGCTGCTGGCAATGCATCTGCGAGCTCACTAGGGTTCGCATACCCCGGCGCCGGTGGCACCATCGGCCCAGCCATTACCTTCGGCGTTTTGGCTGGTGGCGCAGCGGCACGACTTATCAACCCTGTGCGGACGTGAATCCCCTTGTAGTCGGGGCGATGCTCACGGCCTATGTAGCAACGATTTCATTACTCATTGGGATAATTCCTTCAACACGACTTCGCGCTGTGGTGTACAGCGTTCCCATCCCGATGGCAACGTTGGCAATTTTGAATCCAGACCTCATTGATCCCAATATCATTTTGGGTCTGCTGATTAACGCCTCATACTTCTGGATGGTTGCCGCGGGTGACCGCTGGGGCTCGCACCGTATTCCTTCAACTGCCATTGCCACTTTTATCTACATAGGTGCATCGTGGGTTTTAAAGGACATACCTGGTTTGTCAATCAGCATCGCAATAGCAATATCAGTCATTACTTGGCTAGTTGTGTTTCCCTGGGTTAAGAAAATATTGCCTACCCAATCTTCACCCACTGAATCCATAGGTTTTAAGCGACTGTTGATCGTCTTCTTCACAGCGACTGGAGCAGTGTCAATTTCATCGATAATCGGACCTTATGTCGTGACGTTCCCTTTCACCGCGATAACCATGACTCTGACATACCCCGGGAGCGTCATTCCCTTCGCACGCAGTTTTTGGATCAACGGACTACCCCCTCTCCTCTCTTTCGGAACAGGGATGGTCCTCGGAAGCGAAATGGGATTTGCCGCCTGGATCGCGGTTTTGATCGGTTTTGTGTTCTGGTCAGTCGCGACGGGCATAGCCGCGCTCCTTCAGCGGTCAAGGACAAACCCTGAAAGTCCGCGAAACCCGCAACTGGCTACTTAGCTGTCAGGCCACCGTCTACCGGGATGGTTACTCCGGTCACGTAACTTGCCATGTCACTCGCAAGGAAAAGAACCACATTGGCGATTTCTTCAGGCTGAGAAACTCGCAGAAGTGGGATTTGCGCTTGATACGCCGTTTTGCGTGCCAGAATTTCGGCTTCATCGTCGGTACGGAAAAAGCCCTTGAGCCCTGGGGTCTCCACCGATCCGGGGGCCACTGCATTTACTCTCACATTGTCCGCGGCGAGTGCGAGTGCCATTGATCGCACCAACGCAATAATTCCACCCTTGGTAAATGAGTAGAGTGGACTGAACGGGGATCCAACGAGGCCCGATGCTGAGCTTGTGAAGATTACAGATGCGCCCTTTGCTGCCTTTAGCGCTGGAGTGAGATACCCGCTGAGGAAAAAACTCGCTCGCGCATTGATCTCGATTGATGCATCCCACTCCTGCTGAGTTAGTTCCATGCCTGCTGCTCCCGGTATTCCCACGTTGTTGTACAACACATGTAGCACTCCATGCTCCGCTGTTACCCGATCAGCGAGTTCTTTGAGTGCATCGAGGTTGCGGACATCGATGATTTCCGCGGCCGCACTTCCACCCTTGGCAATAATTCCTTCAACAGTTTGTTGCGCCTGCTCAGGATTCATGTCCACAATAATCACGTGCGCTCCGTTTTCCGCAAAAAGTTCTGCGGCTGCTCGACCCATGCCGGATGCGCCCGCCGTAATCAGGGCAACTTTATTTTTGAGTAACATTTTTTCTCCTTTAGTGTGATCGAACGAGGGTGTCAGCCAGTGCATATGCCTGACGTGTGGCAAAAACTAGTCTTCGAGGCGCATACGCATCCCCCAAAACATGTATTTCGGGTATCTTGTTTTTCAGTTCTTCATAGAGGGTTGCGTTGCTAACTGCCCCACATGCCAACACAACGGTCTCCACATTTTCAATGTCACGAATTTCATGTGAATAGACATTCATCACCTTGACACAATGCGGCTCAATTCCAACTACCTGTTCCATGGTACGAATGGTTACGCCCTGTGCATCAAGTCGGCCGAGAATTCCACCAACAATATATCTACCAAGAAGTTGTGCCGGTGAGTTCGTGGCATATACCAGCGTGACTTGATGGCCCCGTTGGGAAAGAAAATCAGCCACGCTTAACGGGGCAATGTGGTCGTCTTGCGCAATCACAACAACACTGTGACCAGCAACCTCGGTTTCGTCGAGTATCTGACGAATGTCAACGACGTGTGGGTGGTGTGCGCCAGGAATGGCTGGGCGATGGGGGTCGGCTCCAGTAGCGATTACAACAATGTCAGCTCCACTGCTAGAAATGCTTTCAGCGGTGGCGGGTTTGTTTAGGGTGATTTCCACTCCCAGGTCATGAAGGCGATTGCGTTGCCAAGTCAAGTAACTTTGGTAATCGTCCGACTTCGGCGCAAGTACTGCCCACTGGAGTTGACCTCCAAGTGCATCACTCGCCTCCCACAGGCGCACATTGAATCCACCTTCGCAGGCTCGCGCTGCAAATTCCATTCCGGCCGGGCCGCCGCCCACCACGAGAATCTCTTGGTCGAGCGATTGCGTTGGCCAAGGACCCTCGACTTCGTGTCCGGCAGCAGGGTTTACCGCGCATGCAAATCCCAGATTTTCCACGTACCGTCGAGATATGCATTCATTACAACCAATACAAGGTCGAATTTCAATCGCTCGACCCTCGCGTGCTTTTTCAATAAACTGTCCGTCGGCGATCAACGCGCGCGCAATTCCGACAACATCGGCATTGCCCGTTGACACAATCTGCTCTGCAACCTCAGGTGAGGTCACCCGCCCCGTATAAACAACAGGCAGGCTAATGGCTCGCTTCAGGTTGCCCGCTAGATCTTGCCATTGGGCCGGATCAAACCAACTTGGCTGAATATAGCTCGGATTTCCCCATGGACTTCCAACAACTCCGTGGACATAGTCAATGAGCCCGGTGGATTCGAGGTACTGCGCGATTGCAATTGCTCCTTCGTTGTCATACCCGTTGGGGTCTTCCTCACGAAGGTTCAATCGCACTCCAACTGTGAAGTTTGATCCGACTTTGTCTCGAATTGATCGTAAAACTTCAACTGTGAATTGACAGCGCTTTTCAAGTGAGCCCCCGTATTTATCCGTTCGATGATTGGTCAGGGGTGAGAGAAACCATTCGTGCAAGTCGTCATGATTGATGTGTACTTCTACTCCATCAGCACGACCTGCCTGCGCAAGAGCTGCCGATTCACCATATTCCTGGATAAAAAAATCAATATCTTCCTGATTAACCACGTGCGGCATCAAATTGATCACCGGTGAACTCATGACTGCCGATGGCCCATGCGGCATTCCACCCTGATGCACCATTTGGACCGTTGCGGTTGTTCCATAGCGGTGCGACATGTCAGTGAACTGTTGAATTCGTTCCACAAAATATGGAAGGCGAAAAAATCCGAGTGTCGGTGCGCCCACCCCCGTAGGTTCAAATCCGACGGGAAAGGTATTTCGAACCCAAGTGGATAGAGCCCCGATCCATGCAATTCCAGCCTTGCACCGTTCCTCGAAATAGGCAATATTTCGTAGTGCTTCTTCTTCTGTGCCGTAAATATTTCCAATCGCTGAGGCGTGCGGTGGGGTCATGAACCGATTCTTCAAGTGCATGGTTCCCACCTGGGTGGGGGTGAACACAGATGGGTATAAACCCCCATTCACTATGTCAGTACTCACGCTCAGGTCCCATCTGCAAGATAATTAATGCGTATGATACTCAGTATTACGCTGCAATGGTGGCGATTCCAGAAAGCTGAAAGACTCTCATCACTTCCAGCAGAAACAGCCGGTTCCTTCCTAGCAATCCCCGCCGTGCTCACGAATGATCTCCTCAGGAGCGCCATGCGGCTCGCATCACGGGATGAAGGATTCATGCGGATCTAACCTATTAAAAGGCCTCGACAAATTTCCCGCACAACATCACGACAGACCAGGATCACCGTCAGGGACCAAGAGGCGATGACGCACAAACAAGGAAACTCAACAAAATCAACGTTAGAGCCAAACAGCCAGCAAACACAGGGGTGCCGAAGGGCTGTGGACAAACATGCTGAAGTCCAAACCAGCACTCAATGTCAGTCTCATGCACCAGGATCAGTCGCAAGGAGAGAAAGCCACACATTTCGGGGGAACAAATGGAACCAGAAGTTGCACCAATGCCATCAGCTCAAACAGCAAGGCAACGAAATCCATGGACATGGATCGGCGTCATCGCGCTCGTCCTCGCGATCGCATCAATCGCGGGCCTAGTAACCATGCAGCAACA
>Ga0129324_10000256_pt1 | contig 38403 bp, 36 predicted proteins | sample CPBDNA_7_FD_96879 | JGI IMG/M metagenome (GOLD analysis project Ga0129324, IMG submission 96879) | Freshwater to marine salinity gradient microbial communities from Chesapeake Bay, USA - CPBay_Spr_15_0.2_DNA | ecosystem: Environmental > Aquatic > Marine > Coastal | place: USA: Chesapeake Bay...
AGCGATAGAGATTGTGATACCGCGTTGACGCTCTTCTGGCGCCTTATCGATATCTGAGAACTCTGTAGCAGCGTTAAGAGTTGGGTACTTATCGTGCAACACCTTTGAGATCGCAGCAGTAAGGGTTGTCTTACCGTGGTCAATGTGGCCGATGGTGCCGATGTTTACGTGCGGCTTGTTACGCTCGAACTTGGCTTTTGCCATTTTGGTTCCTCTTTCGTTTTATCTAGTGCTAGTTATTAGGGGTTGTGCTGTTCATTTATTAGGGGTTATTCGCCGCGAACTTTCGCAATGATTTCCTTTGCGACGTTGCCTGGAACTTCGGCATAACTGTCGAATTCCATGCTGTAGCTCGCGCGACCTTGCGTTCTGGAGCGGAGATCTCCGACATAGCCGAACATCTCTGACAACGGAACTAGCGCCCTAACAACGCGGGCACCTGACCGCTCGTCCATGGCCTGAATTTGGCCACGACGACTGTTGAGATCGCCGATGACATCACCCATGAAGTCTTCAGGGGTAACAACTTCGACTCTCATTACTGGTTCGAGAATTGCAGGATCAGCAAGTTTTGCTGCTTCCTTAAATGCTGCGAGACCAGCCACCTTGAATGCGAGCTCCGATGAGTCAACATCGTGATACGCGCCGTCAAGAAGAGTTACTCGTACATCTGTAAGTGGATAACCAGCAAGGGGACCTGAGGTCATCGCTTCCTTACATCCTGCGTCAACTGAAGGGATGTACTCCTTCGGTACGCGTCCACCTGTGACCTTGTTGACGAATTCATATCCGCCTTCAATTTCACCAGTTGGAAGTGGTTCGACTGCAATCTGAATCTTTGCAAACTGTCCAGAACCACCGGTCTGCTTCTTATGTGTGTAGTCATGGCGTGCAACTGCCTTACGAAGAGTTTCGCGGTAAGCAACTTGTGGCTTACCAACGTTAGCTTCGACCTTGAACTCGCGACGCATACGGTCTACGAGAATTTCTAGGTGAAGCTCGCCCATACCAGCGATGATTGTCTGGCCGGTCTCTTCATCGGTGTTGACGTGGAATGTTGGATCTTCTTCCGAAAGACGCTGAATCGCAACGCCAAGTTTTTCTTGATCGCCCTTTGTCTTTGGCTCGATCGCTACAGAGATAACAGGGGCTGGGAAATCCATTGATTCAAGTATTACTGGCTTAGCAGGATCACAGAGAGTCTCACCTGTTGTGGTGTCCTTAAGACCCATAACAGCAACGATCATTCCTGCACCAACATTGTCACGCTCTTCGCGCTTGTTGGCGTGCATCTGGTAAATCTTTCCGATGCGCTCTTTGCGATCCTTTGTTGAGTTAAGGATTGTTGATCCTGTCTCAAGGACGCCAGAGTAAACGCGGATAAAGGTAAGTTTTCCAAGGTGTGGATCTGTCATGATCTTGAAGGCAAGTGCTGAGAATGGCTCATCGTTCTTTGGGAAACGCTTGAGCTCCTTCTCCTTATCATCCATCTCTGTGCCGACGATTGCATCAACATCAAGTGGTGATGGAAGGTAGCGAGTTACAGCATCAAGCATTGGCTGTACACCCTTGTTCTTAAATGCAGAACCTGTAAGTACTGGTGAAAGCTTTGCGGCGATTGTTGCGCGGCGGATTCCTGCGATGATCTCTTCCTCTGAAACTTCAATACCTTCGAGGAACTTCTCCATAAGTGCGTCATCATTTTCTGCCAAAGTTTCGAGCATCTCAAGACGAGCAGCCTTTGACTTCTCGAGCATATCTGCCGGAATCTCTTCAATTACGTAATCTTCGCCCTTCTTTGTCTCTCCGCGCCATACAAGTGCCTTCATTGCGATGAGATCAACGACGCCGATGAAATCTGATTCAAGACCGATTGGAAGTTGTAGAACGAGTGCAACTGCGTTGAGGCGATCCTTGATCATGCCTACGCACTTATCAAATGAAGCACCGGTGCGGTCTAGCTTATTAATAAAACAAATACGTGGAACTGAGTAACGATCTGCTTGACGCCATACAGTCTCAGACTGTGGCTCTACTCCTGCAACACCATCAAATACTGCAACTGCGCCATCGAGTACGCGAAGTGAACGCTCTACCTCGACTGTGAAGTCAACGTGGCCAGGAGTATCGATAATGTTGATGAGGTGGTCTTTCCACATACAGGTGGTTGCAGCTGAAGTAATAGTGATACCGCGCTCTTGCTCCTGCTCCATCCAGTCCATGGTTGCTGCACCTTCGTGCACTTCACCAATCTTGTATGAGATACCTGTGTAGAAAAGGATGCGCTCAGTAGTAGTGGTTTTGCCCGCGTCGATGTGAGCCATGATTCCAATGTTGCGAACCGTAGCTAGATCGATCTTCTCTACTGTTGACGTTGCCAATTAATGATCCTCTTCTCGTCTCTTCGTTTTACCAGCGGTAGTGAGCAAACGCCTTGTTTGCTTCCGCCATTTTGTGGGTATCTTCGCGACGCTTTACCGCTGCTCCAAGACCATTTGATGCATCGATTAATTCATTCATAAGGCGCTCTGCCATTGACTTCTCGCGACGAAGGCGTGAGTAATCAACGAGCCAACGAAGAGCAAGAGTTGTTGAGCGGCCTGGCTTTACCTCGATTGGAACCTGGTATGTAGCTCCACCAACACGACGTGAGCGAACTTCAACAGCCGGCTTGATGTTATCGAGTGCGCGCTTAAGTGTGATCACTGGATCAACTTGTGTCTTTCCGCGTGAACCTTCAAGTGCTCCGTAAACAATGCTTTCAGCAGTTGAACGCTTGCCGTGAAGAAGTACACGGTTGATGAGCGCGGTTACAACTGGTGAGTTGTATACAGGATCAGCGACAACAGGAGTCTTTACTACAGGACCTTTACGTGGCATTAGCTAGCCTTCTTCTCTCTCTTGGCACCGTAACGTGAACGTGACTGCTTACGGTTTTTTACACCTTGTGTATCAAGTGATCCACGAATAATTTTGTAACGAACACCAGGAAGATCTTTTACGCGACCACCGCGAACAAGAACAATGGAGTGCTCTTGTAGGTTGTGACCTTCACCTGGAATGTATGCAGTGATTTCCATGCCGCTAGTAAGACGAACACGTGCAACTTTACGAAGAGCAGAGTTAGGCTTCTTAGGTGTAGTTGTGTAAACACGTGTGCACACTCCACGTCGCTGAGGTGAACCCTTTAGCGCAGGTGTGGATGTCTTCGTAGTCTTTTCTGCACGACCACGACGCACTAGTTGCTGAATTGTTGGCACTACATTTCTCCATTTCGTTTTCTGCATCTACTTCTTTTACGCTCAGGCGCCGACCCACGCGCTCGGGTGTGTTGCACTCGATTCGCGTTTGCATCCATTAATTTCTTAACAGGGGCAAGCACCTAGCGCGCTAAAAAGCGCAGAGGAGAAAGGTATCGGCAGGCACCATGAAAGGTCAAAACGGCCCTTTTACTCCGTCTGCTGCTCCGATTTTGGGGAAAAGGCTGGTTTTTCACTTCCGGGCGTGTCGCGCAAAAAACCCCATAATTGCGCCTATGAACACGTCAGAGCTGCTCCTTTTGGGAATTGTCCTCTTTGTACTCATTGAATTCGGCGCCGGGATGGTCATCAACTCCCTCAATGAGCGCTCGAAGAATCAACCGCTGAGCCCTGAGGGCGCGCAGATATTCAACCCTGAGGACTACGCCAAATCCATGGCCTATGGGACGGCCAAATACCGCTTTGAAATGCTCACCACTCTGATGAGCACCGTTGGCATACTGGCAGCCATCATTCTTGGCTGGTTCTCTTGGCTCGATGGCCAATTGCGCGATCGTCTCAGCAATGACTTGCTCATCACAGTTCTATTTGGAGCTATTTTGCTCGTTTTTGCGACAGTGGCCAACCTACCTGCTGGTTACTACTCAACTTTTGTCATTGAAGAAGAATATGGTTTCAATAAATCCACCAAAAAGCTCTTTTTCCAAGATGCGATTAAGCAATTGGTTATATCTCTAGCACTTGGATTAGTCCTTCTCTACGCCGTTGCCTGGATCTACCAAGAACTACAAAGTCAGTTCTGGATTATTGCCTGGGGACTCTTTGCAGTTTTCTCTCTCTTCATGTTTATCTTTGGCACGCGCATATTTCTACCAATTTTTAATAAGTTAAAGCCATTGCCAGAAGGTGAGCTCCGCACTGCAGTTGAAGATTACTGCCAGAAGCAAGGCTTTCCACTTTCTAAGCTCTACGAGATGGATGCATCAAAGCGCTCCACCAAACTCAATGCCTTCTTTTCTGGAATGGGCAAAGTTAAAATCATTGGTTTATACGACACACTCATTGAAAAACTTACTGTGCAAGAGACGGTGGCAGTTTTGGCTCACGAAGTTGGTCACTATAAGCGCAAGCATGTTTACACAATGTTTATTTTTAGTAACCTCCAAACTCTTGTTATTTTCTCCCTGATGGGTTGGCTGCTGAGTAATCCCAATCTTTCTAAGGCCCTCGGTTCTGATGTGCCAAGCTTTCATTTATCGATGCTCGCATTTTTCTTACTCTTTAGTCCTGTTTCGACGCTCTTGGGTTTGATTAATAACTCATTCTCACGCCGCAACGAATATCAGGCAGATCAGTATTCAATTGATACATATCCGGGGGCACGCAATTACATGTATAGCGCACTGATGAAGCTCTCCCGTGAATCACTTTCTAACTTGAACCCACATCCGGTTTATGTTGCAGTGAATTACTCACACCCACCAATCCTTGACCGATTAGCTCACTTGAAGAAATAGGTGGCAGTTAAATAACAAGGGCTCCCATATGGGAGCCCTTGTTATTTATTGTGATAATTCCTATCGAGGAATCTCGACCTCATCGAGGCGAATAGCCTCCCCTGTTCCACCTTGATCAAACGGTGTGAAGTCGTACTCATCGTAGGCAGCGTAGACCGCGGCCTTTGCTTCTTCTGTTGGCTCAACTCTGATATTGCGGTAACGGGCAAGGCCTGTTCCTGCAGGGATCAACTTACCGATGATGACGTTCTCCTTCAGACCAAGCAATGGATCGCTCTTCTCTGAAAGCGCCGCATCTGTAAGTACGCGAGTTGTTTCCTGGAATGAAGCCGCTGACAACCATGACTCTGTTGCAAGTGAAGCCTTGGTGATACCCATAAGTTCTGGGCGACCAGATGCTGCCTTGCCACCGGTTGTAACAACGCGACGGTTCTCTGCTTCAAAGCGACCGCGCTCAACGAGTTCACCTGGAAGTAGATCAGCATCTCCTGCTTCAAGCACTGTGATGCGCTTGAGCATTTGACGAACGATTACTTCGATGTGCTTATCGTGAATACCTACGCCCTGTGAGCGATAAACAGATTGAATTTCGTTAACCAAGTGAACTTGTGTTGCACGTGGTCCAAGAATACGAAGTACCTGCTTCGGATCAATTGCGCCGACGACCATCTTCTGGCCAACTTCAACGCGTGAACCTTCTTCTACAAGTAGCTTCTGGCGACGTGTGATTGGGTATCCAACTTCTTCTCCACCATCATCTGGTGTAACGATAATCTTCCTACCTTTTGCATCTTCACGGAATGAAACAACGCCCGCTGCTTCAGCAATTGGTGCAACACCCTTAGGTGTACGCGCCTCGAAGAGCTCGACGATACGTGGAAGACCGTGAGTGATGTCATCTCCTGCAACACCACCGGTGTGGAAGGTACGCATTGTGAGCTGTGTACCTGGTTCACCGATTGACTGTGCTGCAATGATTCCGACTGCTTCACCGACTGCGACAAGTTGTCCTGCTGCAAGTGAGCGTCCGTAACATGCTGCACACTGTCCGACCTTGCTATCGCAAATAAGTACGGAACGAATTTTTACCTCGTCCACACCTGCTTCAACTAGCGCATCGATATTGCGATCACCTAGGTCAATACCAGCCTTTGCAATAACTGCGCCGTTGACTTCAATATCTTCAGCCAATGTACGGCCATAGACAGAAGTTTCGACATGGTCATGCTTTACAAGGTTTCCGGCTTGCTGACGTAGTGCAATTGGAAGTACAAGTCCGCGATCTGTTCCGCAATCTTCTTCACGGATGATCACATCTTGTGCGACGTCACAGAGACGACGTGTGAGGTAACCAGAGTCAGCGGTACGAAGCGCTGTATCTGCAAGACCCTTACGTGCACCGTGTGTCGAGATGAAGTACTCAAGTACTGAGAGACCTTCACGGAAGTTGGACTTAATTGGGCGAGGAATAATTTCACCCTTTGGGTTAGCCACAAGTCCACGCATACCTGCAATCTGACGGATCTGCATCATGTTTCCACGAGCACCTGAATAAACCATCATCCAGACTGGGTTGACCTTAGGGAAGTTCTCTTCCATCTCTTTACCGACTTCAGCAGTTGCCTTAGTCCAGATTTCGATGAGCTCTTGGCGACGCTCGTCATCTGTGATGAGTCCCTTTTCGTATTGAGATTGAACCTTGTCAGCCTGTGTTTCGTAGCTTTCTAGGATCTCCTTCTTACGTGGAGGTGTAACAACATCTTCGATTCCGATCGTTGCACCGGCGCGAGTAGCCCAGTGGAATCCGAGTGACTTCAGTGCATCAAGAGTGTGCGCAACTGTGACCTTTGGATAGAACTCAGCAAGTTTGTCTACGATTCCACCGAGTTGTTTCTTCGTTACATCTGTATCAACGAATGGGAAGTCAGTAGGAAGTGCCTCGTTAAAGAGTGCGCGACCGAGAGTTGTATCGAGAGTCTTTCCATCGACACGAATCTTGATCTTTGCCTGCAGCGAAACTGAGCGCTGATCATGAGCCATGATCGCTTCAGAGATAGAGCCGAATGCACGGCCTTCTCCAAGTTCACCTTCGCGTTCCATTGTTAAGTAGTAGAGACCAAGAACCATGTCCTGCGTAGGAGATGTAATTGGTCGACCGTTGGCAGGTGACAAGATGTTATTTGAAGATAACATCAAGATACGTGCTTCGGCCTGTGCCTCAGGTGAAAGTGGAAGGTGAACAGCCATCTGGTCACCGTCGAAGTCAGCGTTAAAGGCTGTACATACGAGTGGGTGAATCTGGATTGCCTTACCTTCTACAAGCTGTGGCTCAAATGCCTGAATACCAAGGCGGTGAAGCGTTGGTGCACGGTTAAGGAGCACTGGATGCTCTGCAATAACTTCTTCAAGAACATCCCATACAACTGGACGTGCACGCTCGACCATACGCTTTGCAGATTTAATGTTCTGCGCGTGGTTGAGATCGACAAGACGCTTCATTACAAATGGCTTGAAGAGTTCAAGAGCCATTTGCTTTGGAAGACCGCACTGGTGCAATTTAAGTTGTGGTCCAACAACGATTACTGAACGACCTGAGTAGTCAACGCGCTTACCGAGAAGGTTCTGGCGGAAACGACCCTGCTTACCCTTGAGCATGTCAGAGAGTGATTTAAGTGCACGGTTACCAGGACCCGTTACAGGACGACCACGACGACCGTTGTCAAAGAGTGAGTCCACAGCTTCTTGCAACATACGCTTTTCGTTATTGACGATAATTTCTGGAGCACCAAGATCTGCCAAGCGCTTCAAACGGTTATTACGGTTAATAACACGGCGATAGAGATCGTTGAGATCTGAAGTTGCAAAGCGTCCACCATCGAGCTGCACCATTGGGCGTAGATCAGGTGGGATAACCGGAACACAATCAAGAACCATAGATGCAGGATTGTTAGTAGTTGTCATAAATGCGTTAACAACCTTGAGGCGCTTGATAGCACGAGTCTTCTTTGCGCCCTTTCCTGCCTCAGAGAGCTCGGTGAGCATTGCATGCTCTGTCACGAGATCAAATGTCTCAAGGCGACGTTTAATAGCAGCAGCACCCATATCTCCCTTGAAGTACATGCCGTAACGGTCACGCATTTCGCGGTAGAGGTTCTCATCACCTTCGAGATCTTGAACTTTGAGGTTCTTAAAACGTGACCAGATATCTTCAAGACGAGTCACATCGCGTTCTGCTCGCTCACGGATTCCCTTGAGTTCTCGCTCTGCTGATTCACGAACCTTGCGCTTTACATCTGACTTTGCATCTTCTGCTTCGAGTTCTGCAAGGTCGGCTTCGAGCTTCTTGGTACGTGTATCAAGATCGACATCGCGCTTAGTCTCGATCTTCTTGCGATCGTTGGCAAGCTTCTTCTCAAGCTGTGGCATATCTTCATCGCGCGCTTCAGCATCAACTTCTGTGATCATGTAAGCAGCGAAATAGATAACCTTCTCAAGATCCTTTGGTGCAAGATCAAGTAGGTATCCAAGGCGTGATGGAACACCCTTGAAGTACCAGATGTGAGTAACAGGAGCTGCTAGCTCAATGTGACCCATGCGCTCACGGCGAACCTTTGCGCGGGTTACTTCAACACCGCAACGCTCGCAGATGATTCCCTTAAAGCGGACGCGCTTGTACTTACCGCAATAACATTCCCAATCACGAGTTGGTCCGAAGATCTTCTCGTCGAAGAGTCCGTCCTTCTCTGGCTTGAGTGTGCGGTAGTTGATTGTCTCTGGCTTCTTTACTTCGCCGAAAGACCAATCACGAATATTTTGAGCCGATGCAAGACCGATTCTTAATTCATCAAAGAAGTTGACATCTAACATAGTTATTTATCCCTCTCTCAAACTTCTTCTACAGAACTTGGCTCAACTCGTGACAAGTTGATTCCGAGTTCTTCGGCTGCACGGAAAATTTCTTCATCGTTATCGCGCATTTCAATTGCGACACCTTCTGAAGAGAGAACTTCGACATTGAGACAGAGTGACTGCATCTCTTTGATGAGCACCTTGAATGACTCCGGGATGCCTGGCTCGGGGATGTTTTCGCCCTTAACAATTGCCTCGTAAACCTTGACACGACCGAGGACGTCGTCAGATTTAATTGTGAGCAACTCTTGGAGCGTGTATGCAGCACCGTAAGCTTCAAGTGCCCACACTTCCATCTCACCAAATCGCTGACCACCGAATTGAGCCTTACCACCGAGTGGTTGCTGAGTGATCATTGAGTATGGACCAGTTGAACGGGCGTGAATCTTGTCATCAACCAAGTGGTGAAGCTTCAAGATGTACATGTATCCAACTGAGATTGGAGTTGGGTATGGCTCACCGGAGCGGCCATCAAATAACTTAGCTTTTCCGCTCTTGCCAATAAGTTGAACGCCATCGCGGTTTGGAAGAGTGCTTGAAAGAAGACCTGAAATTTCATCTTCCAGTGCACCGTCAAAGACTGGTGTTGCAAAGCGTGTTCCTGGTTCACCTTGTTCAGCGCCAATTGCACGCATGTGCTTCTGCCATGCCTCATCTACTCCGGAGAGATCCCATCCTGTCTTTGCAACCCAACCGAGGTGCATTTCAAGAACCTGTCCAACGTTCATGCGTCCTGGAACACCAAGTGGGTTCAAGACAACATCAACTGGAGTTCCATCTTCAAGGAATGGCATATCTTCAACTGGAAGAATCTTTGAGATAACACCCTTGTTACCGTGGCGACCAGCAAGCTTGTCACCATCTTGAATCTTGCGCTTCTGCGCAACGTAGACGCGAACCAATTGGTTCACACCTGCTGGAAGTTCAAAACCTTCCTCAGATTCGAAGATCTTTACGCCGATAACTTTGCCTGACTCACCGTGTGGAACCTTGAGTGAGGTATCGCGAACTTCGCGAGCCTTCTCACCAAAGATTGCACGGAGCAAGCGCTCTTCGGGAGTTAATTCGGTCTCTCCCTTAGGAGTTACCTTTCCGACCAAGATGTCGCCAGGAACTACATCGGCGCCAACGCGAATAATTCCGCGCTCATCTAGATCTGCAAGAACTTCCTCTGAAACGTTAGGAATATCGCGAGTGATCTCTTCGGCACCTAGCTTGGTGTCGCGAGCATCAACTTCGTACTCTTCAATATGAATTGATGTCAGTACATCATCTTGTACGAGGCGCTGCGAAAGAATAATCGCATCCTCGTAGTTGTGACCCTCCCATGACATAAATGCAATGAGGAGGTTCTTTCCAAGAGCCATTTCACCGTTTTCGGTACATGGGCCATCGGCAATTACTGAACCTAATTCCACTTTCTGACCGGTGCTTACAACAACCTTCTGGTTATATGACGTTCCTTGGTTAGAACGTGTGAACTTTGCAAGAGAGTATGTCTGGTAAGTGCCGTCATCTGCCATCACTGTGACCGAGTCAGCATCTACTTCTGTAACAACACCTGGCTTAGTTGCCGTTACGACATCGCCAGCATCAACTGCTGCACGGAACTCCATGCCGGTACCGATAAGTGGAGCCTCTGCACGCATCAATGGAACTGACTGACGCATCATGTTAGAACCCATGAGCGCACGGTTAGCATCATCATGCTCGAGGAACGGAATCATTGCGGTTGCAACAGAAACCATCTGACGAGGTGAGACGTCCATGTAATCAACTTCGTCAGCGATGATGTATTCAACTTCTCCACCACGACGACGGACAAGTACACGTGCTTCTGCGAAGTGGTTGTCATCAGTTAAAGGTGCATTTGCCTGAGCGATGATGTGCTCATCTTCTTCATCAGCGGTGAGGTAATCAACCTGATCGGTTACGCGACCCTTAACTACTTTGCGGTAAGGAGTCTCGATAAATCCAAATGCAGTAACGCGACCATATGTTGCAAGCGAACCGATAAGGCCAATATTTGGTCCTTCAGGAGTTTCGATTGGACACATACGTCCGTAGTGAGATGGGTGAACGTCACGCACTTCAAAGCCTGCGCGATCTCGTGAAAGACCACCAGGTCCAAGCGCTGATAGACGACGCTTATGTGTAAGTCCTGACAATGGGTTTGTCTGATCCATGAACTGGGATAACTGAGAAGTTCCGAAGAACTCCTTGATCGATGCAACAACCGGGCGGATGTTGATCAGCGTCTGAGGTGTAATTGCCTCAACATCTTGAGTTGTCATACGTTCACGAACAACGCGCTCCATACGTGAGAGACCGATTCGAACCTGGTTCTGAATCAATTCACCAACTGTACGTAGGCGACGGTTACCAAAGTGATCGATATCGTCCTTTTCAACACGAACTTCACGGCCGTAATCCATTGTGAGATCACCGCGGTGCAACGCTACGAGGTAGCGAAGTGTGGCGACGATATCTGAGATGGTGAGCATGCTCTGTGAAAGTTCTAGTTCGAGACCGAGCTTCTTGTTCACCTTAAAGCGTCCGACCTTGGCCAAGTCATAACGCTTACCGTTGAAGTAGAGGTTCTCAATAAGGTTCTGTGCAGCTTCCTTTGTTGGTGGCTCACCAGGACGAAGCTTGCGATAGATATCGAGAAGAGCATCATCTTGAGTTTTAACTGAATCCTTCTCAAGGGTTTGACGCATTGATTCGAAATCACCAAACTCTTCAAGAATTTGTTCTTCTGTCCAACCAAGTGCCTTCAAAAACACTGTGACAGATTGCTTACGCTTGCGATCGATACGAACGCCAACGAAGTCTTTTTTATCAACTTCAAATTCCAACCAAGCGCCGCGGCTTGGGATGATCTTGGAAGAGAAAATATCTTTATCTGAAGTCTTCTCGATTGTACGTTCGAAGTAGACACCAGGTGAGCGAACAAGCTGTGAAACAACAACGCGCTCAGTACCGTTGATAACAAATGTGCCACGAGGGGTCATCACTGGGAAATCTCCCATGAAGACTGTCTGTGACTTGATTTCGCCGGTCTCATTATTTGTAAACTCTGCAGTGACAAAGAGTGGTTGCGCGTATGTCATATCGCGCTCTTTGCAATCTGCTATTGAATATTTAGGTGGCTCAAAGCGGTGGTCGCGGAATGAGAGCGACATTGAACCTTGAAAGTCTTCGATAGGAGAAATCTCTTCAAAGATTTCTTCGAGACCCGATTTTGATGGGAGTTCACCACGATTTGTATTTGTGGTTTCGGCAAGACGCGCGCGCCAGGCTTCGTTACCCAACAACCAATCAACGCTCTCAACTTGGAGTGCGAGTAAGTTAGGTACTTCTAGCGGTTCACGAATCTTGGCAAATGAGATACGGCGTGGAGCTACTGAGTTTTTCTTCGCGGCCAAGAGATGTCCTTTCAGACAAAGTTTTTTAGTTTGTCACCATTGATAACAAACCCGTAGTACGCACAACTATTAGGTCTCAGCCGCTATATGCCCTGACCATAGAAGATTTCTGCGAAGGGTCAGGATATAGCGCTCCCCCTTGCCCTGTCCAACCGGGGGCTTATACCCCTAAATCTCTGACTTGTCATGGGATTCCTCCCCCCATGTGTGAAGGTTTCAGACTCGAGTTACCCTTGAAATGAGAAAACCCCAGTGGGTTCGAGCGGAGAAATCCTTCTTGGGGATTTCGCAGCCGGACCCTCTGGGGTTTGCCCTGAAGAAATTACTTGATTGTGACCTTTGCGCCAGCTGCTTCGAGAGCTGCCTTTGCCTTGTCTACATCTTCCTTCTTGCCCTTTTCGATCAAGGTTGCAGGAGTTCCGTCAACAAGATCCTTCGCTTCCTTCAAGCCGAGGCTTGAATTGATATTGCGAACTTCCTTGATAACAGCAATCTTCTGTGAGCCTGCATCTTCAAGGATAAGTGTGAACTCATCTTGTCCTGCATCTGCTGCGCCGCCTGCTGCTGCGCCGCCTGCTGCTGCAACTGCTACTGGAGCTGCTGCTGTGACATCGAATTCTGTTTCAAATGCCTTGACGAACTCTGAGAGTTCAACAAGTGACATTTCCTTGAACTGTGACATCAAATCTGCTTGTGAGAGCTTTGCCATTTTTTATTTTCCTTTTCTTATTCCGCTGGAGTTTCTGAGGTTTCAAGAACAGCGTCTGTATTCTCAGCTTGGGCTGGAACCTCGGACACAGAATTATCAGTTGATGGTTCGGACACAGCTTGAGCTGGAACCTCGGACACAGCACTGTTAGCTACTGGTCCCGACACCGCCTCCATCTTGATGCGTAGTGCATCGAATACGCGCGCTGCCTTAGCAAGCGAGCCCTTCATTGCACCAGCAAGCTTTGATAGAAGTACTTCGCGAGATTCAAGATCTGCAAGTTTCATTACTTCTGCTGTGGTTACAAACTTTCCTTCGTAAATTCCACCCTTAATTACAAGAAATGGATTCTCTTTCTGGAAGTTCTTGAGGTTGCGCGCTGCATCAATTGCATCACCCTTGACGAAAGCAATCGCTGACGGACCGGCAAGAAGATCATCAGAGATCTCAACGCCAGCACCCTTAGCCGCAATCTTTGTCAGAGTGTTCTTAACAACTGAGTACTTGGTATCTGCACCAAGTGAACGTCGCAACTGCTTCATCGAAGTTACGGAAAGTCCGCGATATTCGGTGAGGTAGGTTGCAGTAGCTGTGCGGAAATCTTCCGTCAGTTCTGCAACTGCTGCTTCTTTATCTGGGCGAGCCATTCGGTTCACCTTTCCTGTTACTTATGTTGTGACCACAGGAGTTAAATAAAAAATCCGTGACGCGTAAGAGCGCACGGATTATCGTGAACACCTACGCGGGCTGAGATTCCTCAATTATCTGGTTCTTACGAGCCAGACCTGCGGTCTTTGGTTATGGGCAAAGGCTAAGGGCAGGCTGCCCGCAGGGTCAAATCAGCCCTTTTTAGGCGCAAGCCGAACGAGAATTGTCGAGCCGGAAATCGAGAGAACTACAGACAAGAGGACTCCTGTGTATTGCGAGGATGAAATCTCACCTTGGGCAAAAGCTAAGCTGGAGAGAACGAAGGAGAACTCACCTATCTGACTCACACCAATTCCCAGAAGTGAATGCTTGACCTTCATCTTCCCTACTCGAGCCAAGAGCATTGTCGGAAAAGTTTTAAGTAGAACCATCAAGAGAAGAACCAGGGCTGCAAAAGGAGCAGCCTCGATAACTGTAGCTGGCTGAATCAAAGTTCCGACGACAACAAAGAAGAGCACTGCAAAGAGATCTCTAAATGGAAGAATTGCTTTCCTGACATCTTCGGTATCCCGGCTCTGGTTAATTGCAAGTCCGGCAACAAAGCCTGCCAACGCCATCGGAATATCAAATACAACTGTTCCAAGTGCTGCCAGAACTAAACCGAATGAGACTGAGTAAATGAGGAATAAGTCACCATCCCAACGTACTGCCTGTAACACTTTGGGAAGAATTTTTGAGGCAACAATTGCAATTCCACTAAATGCAAAGAGTCCACCGATTGCTACCACGAGCGGCTTTTCGGCATTTCCAAAGAGAGTGAGAATGACAGCTGCAGCTGCCACGCCGACTAGATCCTGAATCAGTGACCATCCAAGAAGTGCTTCTTCAGTTGATGTATCAGTTCTGCGACGCGGACTTCGAGTGATATTTACAATCACCACGCTGGATGACATCGCCACCGAAAGAGATAAAAGTAACGAACCAAATAATGAGACGCCAAGCCAGAGAAAAATCGGAGTTCCAACTAATACGCCAAAACCCATTTGTGCCGGTACATTCCATAAGAGCGCCCTCTGCTCACGCCCTATCTTTCGCAGATCCAACTCGATTCCTACCTCAAAGAGCAGTAAGACAATTCCAATATCTGCAAGCAGTGCAAGCTGATTATTATCAGCGACAAATCCTGGAGTAAATGGAGAGACAAGCAATCCGGTAGCTAAATAACCGATAACAGATGGCAGTCCCACTTTGCGGGCAGCAAAACCCATCGTTGCGGCCGCGCCCAAAACAACGCCGATGTTAAGTACCAGCGGTGCCGTTTCAACGATTGATGCCATTGGAGAAGAATAGGGCTTAGAGAATATTCGCGAAGATAGAAATATTCTGGCTCTCGGGTATAAAAAACTGGCTCTCAGTGGTTACAAAGCAATACCCGGCTAATCGCAGAGTCTTTAACGAGCAAGTCTCAAGATAGCCGGGTATTGCTGGAAGAGATTAGTTAGCTGAAGGCTCACGAACGAGGTTTGGATCTACTGCGATTCCAGGCCCCATCGTTGTTGAAACTACTGCCTTCTGAACATAGCGACCCTTTGAAGAGTTTGGCTTTGCACGAAGAACTTCATCCATTGCGGCCGCGTAATTCTCGGCTAGCTGCTCGGCAGTAAATGAAACTTTGCCGATGATGTAGTGAAGGTTTGAGTTCTTATCGATGCGGAATTCAATCTTTCCACCCTTGATGTCCTTCACAGCCTTTGTGACATCTGTTGTCACCGTGCCTGTCTTTGGGTTTGGCATCAAGCCACGAGTTCCAAGAACTTTACCGAGACGACCAACCTTGGCCATCAAATCTGGCGTTGCGACTACTGCATCAAAGTCCAAGCGACCCTTTGATACTTCATCGATTAACTCATCTCCACCGACGATATCTGCACCAGCTACACGAGCTTCTTCAGCACGCTCACCATTTGCAAATACAAGTACGCGAGCAGTCTTACCGGTTCCGTGTGGAAGGTTAACTGTTGAACGGATTGCTTGATCTGCCTTCTTTGGGTCAACACCGAGAACGAGTGCAACTTCAATAGTTGAGTCGTACTTCGTTGTTGATGTCTCTTTGGCAAGTGTGACTGCCTCAAGAGGTGTGTAGAGGTGATCCTGCTTTACCTTTTCAGCTGCTGCTGAATATTTCTTTGAGCGCTTCATTTCTCCCTCTTTCGCCAACTCTTGCGAGTTGATGTAGTGGTTGTGGTCAGCGAACCAGCGAGGTTCTCCCACATCTCAAAACCGATCTGGCTTCGAGAATCCTTTAGTTGTTATAACTCTTTACGCCGAGACAGTGATTCCCATTGAACGCGCTGTTCCCGCGATGATCTTGGCAGCTGCCTCGATATCGTTTGCGTTGAGATCTTCCATCTTTGTTGTTGCAATCTCCTTGACCTGAGCCATGGTGATATTTGCAACCTTGGTCTTGTGAGGAATAGCAGAGCCCTTTTCGACTCCAGCAGCCTTCAAGATCAAACGTGATGCAGGAGGTGTCTTTGTGATGAAGGTAAATGAACGATCCTCATAGACAGTAATTTCTACAGGAATGATCTGACCCTTCTGGCTTTCAGTCGCAGCGTTATATGCCTTGACGAACTCCATGATGTTGACACCATGCTGACCAAGTGCTGGACCGACCGGAGGAGCAGGTGTTGCCGCTCCTGCTTGGATCTGCAGCTTGATGAATCCAGTTGCCTTTTTCTTTGGTGCCATTTTCTCTACCTTTTCCTTTTTTCTCGTTAAATCTCTACTTATATCTTCTGTACTTGGTTAAATGAAAGCTCTACAGGTGTTTCACGCCCAAAGATAGATACGAGAACCTTGAGCTTTGCCTGCTCTGGCATGATCTCTGAGATCGATGCTGGCAGAGTTGCAAATGGGCCATCCATTACCGTCACTGATTCGCCCACTTCGAAATCAACAACTCTGATCTCTGGCTTATCTGACTTCTTAATTGGGCGTGGTGCAAGAATCTTCTCAACTTCAGCCATACTCAATGGGCTTGGGTGGTGAGCATTTCCAACGAATCCTGTAACGCCAGGGGTGTTACGAACTGCAGTCCATGACTCATCTGTGAGGTCCATACGAACAAGAACATAACCTGGGTAGATATTGCGCTTGACCTGCTTGCGCTGGCCGTTCTTGATCTCCATTACTTCTTCTTCTGGAACTTCAATCTGAAAAATGTAATCTTCCATATTGAGAGAGATGATGCGGTTGGCGAGGTTACCCTTTACCTTCTTTTCGTATCCTGCATAAGAGTGGATGACATACCAGTCACCGATGGCAGCGCGAAGTGTGCGACGGAATTCAGCGTTAGGATCATTCTCATCTGATTCGATATCGCCATCTTCATCACTTGCGAGCGCGAGATCATCAAATGCAGATTCAACTGTGGCAACTGGCTCGATAATTTCAACAGGCATTTCAACGGCAGGCTGGGCAAGCTCATCTGCATTAGCAGCAAGAGCTGCCTCAAATGCATCAGGCTTTACATCTTCACTCATTGTGATCTCTTCCAACCTCTACCTAGTTACCGTTACCCGAATACCCAAAAGACGAGCTTGGTGAGAACCAAGTCGATGAGGGAGACGACTGCGATAACGAACATAACGAATACAAGGACAACTGCTGTATATGTGCTGAGTTGCTTGCGCGTGGGCCAAACAACTTTCTTGAGCTCTGAAAGAATCTGGCGATAGAAAAGTCCAACGCGCGCGAAGAGGCCAAGCTTCTCTTCGGTCGTTTCAGGTGACTCTGTCATCGTTCTTCCTTTTCACTCGGTACCACTTCGTGCGTTTGGATCTAAACATCTTGCAGGGCAGGAGGGACTCGAACCCCCAACCGGCCGCTTTGGAGACGGCAACTCTAGCCAATTGAGCTACTGCCCTTCGCAATGTGTAGGCATGCCAAGGCAGAGCTACAAACATCTTGAGCGTCAGAGTCTATGCCTAGAGGTGGGCTTAGGTAAAACTGAGCGTGCGCCGAGGCTGCAATACGGCAGACTTAGCCCATGAGCCGAATCTCCGCACGAATCTCAGCGATCGCCGAATCAGCCACCTTGGCAGTTGATGCCAAAGCCAAAGCCCTTAAGGCAGCTGGTCGTCCCGTCATTGGTTTCGGTGCAGGTGAACCTGATTTTCCAACGCCGGCTTATGTTGTCGACGCTGCAGCAGCTGCAACTAAGGTTGTTGCAAATCATCGCTACACACCGGCAGCAGGATTACCCGAACTTCGTACAGCCATTGTCGATAAGACAAAACGCGATTCGAATTATGAAATCGCCGTCGATCAAGTACTTGTGACTAACGGTGGAAAGCAAGCGGTCTACCAAGCATTTGCCACAATTATTGATCCGGGCGATGAAGTCTTATTGCCATCACCGTATTGGACAACATATCCCGAATGCATCAAATTAGCTGGTGGAGTTTCAGTTGAGATTTTTGCAGACGAAACACAAAATTATTTAGTTACCGTTGAGCAACTAGAAGCCGCACGTACGCCAAAAACAAAAGCACTTCTCTTCTGTTCACCATCGAATCCAACGGGTTCTGTTTATACGCCCGAGCAAACCAAAGCGATCGGTGAATGGGCGCTCGCTCACGGTATCTGGGTAATTACCGACGAAATTTACGAGCATTTGTTATATGACGGTGCCACCGCACCATCATTGCCTGTGCTTGTCCCGGGATTGGCTGATACCTGCATCATTATCAACGGTATTGCAAAGACATATGCGATGACGGGATGGCGCGTCGGTTGGATGATTGGACCTAAGGATGTCATCAAGGCTGCGACAAATCTGCAATCACATCTGACCTCAAATGTTTCAAATGTTTCACAACGCGCAGCAATTGCTGCAGTGACCGGTGATCTCGCCGCCGTCCATGAAATGGGCGTTGCATTTAACCGTCGTCGTAAACTTATTGTGGATTTAATCAACGAGATTCCTGGTTTTGAATGCCCCACTCCACAGGGTGCCTTCTATGTCTACCCATCCGTTAAGGGTGTACTTGGAAAGACAATTCGCGGTAAGACTCCACAGACATCTGCCGAACTTGCAACACTTATCCTGGAAGAAGTAGAAGTTGCAGCAGTTCCCGGTGAAGCATTTGGTCCATCTGGCTATCTTCGCTTCTCATATGCGACAAGTGATGAAGATATTGTCGAAGGAATCGGGCGCATCAAAAAGCTTCTTACAGAAGGCTAAGCCCCACCAGATTTACCTCTGGCTCTAGCTTGATTGCAAATTTCTCATATACCTTTGCCTGCGCGCTCTTTGCCAACTCAATTAAATCTGTCGCTGTCGCATCCCCGGCATTTGTTAGCGCCAGTACATGCTTTGTTGAGATTCTGGCACCACCGACTTCATCACCTTTATGCATTCCAGCATTTTCAATCAACCATGCCGCAGAAATCTTTACCCGACCATCGATAAGTGGCCACTTTGGTGCGGCATCTGGAAGAGCATCTGCTGCTTGCTGGGAAACGACCGGGTTGGTAAAGAATGAGCCGGCAGACCATGAATCGCTATCGTTTGGATCTAGCAACATTCCTTTGCTGGAGCGAAGTTCAAGGACAGCTTGGCGAACTGCATGAACTGGAGCCTTGTCACCCATCTGAATATCTAACTTTTTGGCAAGCTCTAAATATGTAATTGGGTCACTAGAGTTACCGATTCGAATTTGGAATTGAACGTCGAGAATAATGAATTGGCCGGGGTTTCTCTTAAATATTGAAGAGCGATAGTCGAATTCACATTCGCTATTTGTAAAAGTTTTAACTACCTTTGCCTTGCGATCATAGGTTCGTACACGGGTAATGAATTCAGAGACCTCATGGCCATATGCGCCAATATTTTGAATTGGGGCGGCCCCGATTGTTCCCGGAATTCCGCTCAAGGTTTCAAGTCCAGCAAAACTACGTGCAATAGTTAGGGCTACAAAATCATCCCAATTTTCACCGGCACCGATTGTGAGAGTGGCCCCACTGCAGGCATCAACTTCTGCAACCATTGAATTATTTGTAATGTGAATAACTGTGCCTTCAAAGCCAGCATCAGAAACCAGAACGTTGGTTCCACCACCCAAAATGAGCACGGGTGAATCTCCAGCAGAGTTAAGGGCTGCGATGATCTCTTCTTCATTATGTGCTTCCACAAAGTTTTTAGCAGGACCACCCACTCGCAAGGATGTGAAATCGCGCAGATTGGTCATAGGTAAAGGCTACCTGCGAGGCGAGAGAATTGCCTCTTTGTCACGGAAGCGCTCAAGAATTCGGTCGTAATTCTTCTTCGACTGTAATTCCCGGTACTCAGGATCAACATCGTGATAACCGTGATGGCGGTCTTGCTCTAGAGGAAGATCGAGTTGAATCAAAGTCGCACCTGCATGTCGAAGACGAAGCGAAAACTCCATATCAGCATTACGGTAATACAGTGCACGATTATTAAAACCTTCCGCATCTATCGCTGCTTGGCGATCCATGGCGAAGAAGTAACTAAAGAGAACGTCAACTTCACCCGCACCTTTATCATCAACACTGCGCCATTGATCATCTAGGTTTACTAGACCCCCACGCCATCCGGCAGCGCTGCAACTCTCAGATGTCAGAAGTTCTAGTGTCGGTGTAATTGCATCACCGGTAAAGCGCGTCGATGGATCCATGATGATGATAAATCGCGTTTGTACATTCTTAAGTAACGCATTTGCACATTCCCCCCAGCCAAATTTTTCGCTAAGGCAGATAATCTTTACTTGGTTATCCAGTTGGTTGATCAGTGCTCCAGGTTCGCCGAATACCAAGAGCACAATCGGTACATCAGAGTGCGCTTTCACACTCTTAACGGTCGCGACCGCATCATCTATAAATCCATCGATAATCATTGTCAGAGCTATTGGCGCATTCCCTAGCGCTATTGGGCGAATATCTCGTGGTGAGGCAAAGACCGGATAACGCTCTTTCTCACGAAGTTCAAAGCCTGCAGCAATATCAACAACTTCAAATCCGGCGGCTGCAATTTCATCACGCAAGAGATCAGATCGTGCCCAATCTTTTGCAGCACGTGCTGCCATTCGCTCTTGTGCTAAAGCAACAATGTGATCAGGAGCGCTCATCGTGATACGACCGCCTTTGCCATTCCCAATACCTTGATTCCAGCAGATGTTGCAGTGAGATCTAGCGTAATCAATTTTTCATCAAGTGCTGCCACGGTTGCAGTCACAGTGAGATCAACATCGGTATCTGCGGGCACGATGACAGGCTTGATAAAGCGAGCACCGAAATACTTCATCTTGGCAGATCCCCCAGCCCAATCCGTTACATACTTTCCAGCGAGAGCCATCGTTAACATTCCATGTGCGATGACGTTAGGTAATCCAACAGAGAGTGCGAACTCTTCATTCTGATGTATTGGATTCTGATCGCCGCTGGCATCGGCATATGCCTTGAGAGTGGCGCGGTTGATGGTGAAGATGCGCTCAGGAATTGCTGTACCTATCTCAATCATGCGCGCACCACCAAGGTTGACCATGACGATAAGGCGATGGTTGAGCCAGCCTTAAGGTCAGATCTGACTGTGACGATTTCATTGCCGGCAGCTACACGATAACTCTCGATTGTTGATGAACATGTAAATGTGTCACCGGCTTTAATCGGTGCAAAGATTTCAAACTTCTGATCACCATGAACAACTCTGGTCCAATCAAGACCGATCGTAGGGTCAGATAAAATTAATTGAGATTGTTCTAGGCTGATACGAATTGAAAATGTGGGCGGTGCGACGCTGGTATCTACTTCGCCAATAACGGTAGCAAATGCATCGATCTCTGCTTGGGTGACACTCACGCTACCCGCACCTTCAAAGGTGCGCCCGACTGAATCGGGATTGAGCATTAGCGGGTTTCGCGGTGAAGTGTTGAAGCCTTGCAACGTGGACAGAACTTCTTGAGCTCCATGCGATCTGGATCATTGCGTCGGTTCTTCTTAGTGATGTAGTTACGCTCTTTGCAATCAACGCATGCCATGGTGATCTTTGGACGTACGTCCGCGCTCTTACTTGCCATGGTGTTACTCCTTCTACATCGGTTCTTAGCTTGGGCTAGAGGTGCTTAGGTTACCCACAGCACCCCGTTTGGGTGAAATTGGTGCGTAAAGAATTGGTAGCGGAGGCGGGATTTGAACCCACGACACAGCGATTATGAGCCGCTTGCTCTACCAAGCTGAGCTACCCCGCCAAATCTAGATATGAAGTTGTTTTCTTGCGAGCCCCCCACCGGAATCGAACCGGTGACCTTTTCCTTACCATGGAAACGCTCTACCGACTGAGCTAGGGGGGCAGAAGGTAGAGACGTGAGTGTACGCGAGGAGATCGAAAGAAAAAAATCGCGTGAGGTCAGCGACTGGGATCGAGCGTGATTTTCCCGGTCGAGCCGCGCGATCTCATATGCTGATGAGCCTCTGTTGCCTGGCTCAATCCATATCGGGATCCAACTACTGTCTTAAGAGATCCAGCCTTAATTAATGTGAAGAGTTCATCGATTACATCATGGAATAACTCTTTGCTTCCAAAGCAATGTCCCAACCAAAATCCACTCAAAGTCTTTGTGCCGGTCTTTAAAGTTACTGGCACAACTGGAGTCGGTGATACCCGTGAAGCCATTCCAAATGTAACAAGTCGGCCGAATGGGGCGAGTGCGGCAAGGCTCTGATCAAAAGTAGTTCCGCCAACCATTTCTAGAACTAGGTCAACTTTCTTGCCACCATTTGCTTCAATAATCGCACCCTTAAGGTCTGCAACATTGGAATCAATTGCAACGTCAGCGCCGAGTGAGAGCGCAAGCTCACGCTTTTCTGGCGTTGATGCGACAGCAATAACTTTAGCTCCCCACAACTTTGCTAATTGAATCGACATCACACCAACACCACCTGCTGCGGCGTGAACAACAACACTCTCTCCTGGCTTTAGGTGCCCCATAGTTTTTAAAATATGCCATGCGGTAGATCCTTGGATCAACATGCAGAGTGCATCTTCATCGCTAACACCCTCTGGAACCTTAATCATTCCCGCCTTATTTGCAGTTACCTTCTGTGCATATCCACCTGAAGAGACCAGAGCCACTACTCGTGTGCCATCTGGTGTGCGTCCCACTACTTCAATACCAGGAATAAGAGGCAGGTTCTGAGGAACAAGATAACTATTCTCCACTTGGTGAGTATCGGCGTAATTAATTCCAATACTTAAGACATCCAATAGAACCTCATCGCCACCTGGAGTCGGAATATCAAGATCAACAAGGGCCATCTTCTCTGGGCCACCGAATTCGGTAATTTGAATTGCTTTCATCATAGTGATGCGCTCCCGACGGATGATTATTAGGTTCACCGAGTACGATGGTGATATGCGTAAAGTTATCACTAGCGATAATGAAATAGCAAAGTTACTGTCGAGAACAAAGCGTGTGGCTGTTGTCGGTATATCTGATAAGCAAGATCGCCCAAGTAACGGCGTAAGTAGATGGCTTCTTTCTCACTCACATCTTGACCTCTACTTTGTTAACCCTGCATTAACTACAGTTCTAGGTAAACCTTGTTATCCATCACTAAAGGATCTTCCAGTGGATATCGATATGGTCGATATATTTCGTAAAGTTAGTGATATCCCCGCTGTCGTTGATGAGGCTATTGAGATTGGCGCACAATCGATCTGGATTCAATTAGGGCTTGTCGATGAGATTTCAGCAGAGCGCGCAGTAGCCGCTGGCCTGGATATTGTGATGGATCTTTGTATCAAGGTTGAATACGAAAGGCTGAAAGGCCTTATTTCTCCTCAAGAATGAGTGAGACTGAATTAATACACCAGCGCTGATCGGTTGGTACGTCATAGCCTTCACCTTCAAATACATGGCCCAGATGTGAATCACAATTGGCGCAACGCACTTCAGTGCGAATTCGTGGAGTAAGAGATCGATCTTCAATCAGCGTTACTGCATCGTCAGCAGTTGGTGCATAGAACGATGGCCATCCGCAACCAGAATGAAACTTCGTTTCGCTCTTAAAGAGCTCGGCGTTACATGCTTTACAACGATAACTTCCGACCTTGTCGGTATCGGTATATTCACCAGTAAAGGGCCGCTCTGTCGCTCCATTACGCAAGACTTCATACGATAGAGGATCTAGTCGAGCCTTGAGTTCATCTTCATTTATTAAGGTCATGGCCCGAATATTACTGTGACGCTGACTTTAAAGTCGTCCGGCTTCGTGCACACGCTTGAGAAATTCCTTAGTCTTTGGATGAGAAGGAGAACGTAGAACTTCTTCAGGGGTACCTCGCTCAAGAATGAGTCCAGACTCAAGGAAGCAGACTTGATCGGCGACCTGCGTAGCAAAGCCCATTTCATGTGTTGCTAGAACCATTGTCATTCCATCAGATTTAAGGTCTCGCACAATACTTAATACCTCGTTAACTAAGACAGGGTCGAGCGCTGATGTGACCTCATCTAATAAGAGAAGACGTGGATTAACTGCAATCGAGCGAATAATAGCGGCGCGCTGTTGCTGTCCCCCGCTGAGGCGATCTGGGTATTCATCCGCCTTCTCGAGCAGATCAAATCTCTTGAGCAATCCATCAGCTAACTCGTTGGCCTCATCACGACTTTTTCGCTGGACCTTAATTGGAGCCAAGGTGATGTTTTCTCTAATCGTCATATGAGGAAAGAGGTTAAATGATTGAAAGACAATGCCGAGCTTTCGGCGGATAAGATCAACATCGATTGCTGGATCACTTATCTCTTGGCCATCCAAGAGGATAAGTCCATCATCGATAGGTTCAAGAAGATTGATACAGCGCAAGAGGGTGGACTTACCTGAGCCTGATGCGCCAATAAGAACAGTCGCAGTGTGCTCAGAGACGATCAAATTAACATCATGAAGAACAAGGTTTTCCTCGAATGATTTACGGAGATCAACAATTTCAAGAACTGGAGCACTCATGCCAACCCCTCAGAATTCTGCTTCTCTGAGCGCAAGCGAATTTGGCGGTCAATAAAACGGGTAAGTGGAATTGTTATAAGTAGGAAAAGGATTGCTGCCACAACATATGGCGTGTAATTAAATGTGCGGCTGGCGTTAATCTGCGCGGCACGGACCGCATCCGTAACACCTAAAATGGAGACAAGACCGGTGTCTTTAAGTAGTGAAACAAAGTCGTTGAGAAGCGGTGGTATTACCCGACGAATGGCCTGTGGCAAGACCACATATCGCATCGTCTGACGCGAAGTCAGACCTAATGATCGAGCTGCTGCTCGCTGTGATTGATGTACAGACAAAATTCCGCTGCGGATCACTTCTGCAACATAGGCAGAGTAAGTCAGAACTACAGCGATTGTTCCAAGAACAATAACGTTATTTGTAAGTCCCTGAATACGAAGGGCAGGAACTCCAAATCCAACGAGCAAAATAATCAAGATAAGTGGTGCGCCACGAAAAATATCAATGTAGGCAGTTGCGATAAATCTAAAGGGAGTTAATGCTGGTGACTTTGTCGTTTTAAGCAGCGCAAGGGCAAGAGCAATAATTCCAATTGCAGCACCGCCAATGAGCGTCAATTGAATATTGACGACAAGACCACGAATAACTGTTGGAAATACTTCCTTGCCATAGTCCAGATCAAAGAAGGTAGTCTTTACAGAATCCCACCCAGGTGATGTGAGAAGAATTGCTGAAAATGTTCCAAGTACAAGAACTGTTGAAATCAGTGCAATAACTCTTTTTCGAGCCTGTAAGTTTTTTCGGTAAATCTCTCTTTCGCGTTCACGCGCGCTTGGTGACCATGGCGTTGTATTACTCACCATGGCCACCGAGTGCGAATGAATTCACTACTTGATGCGTATCGCTTATGGCTTCAATACTGGTGAACCGGTATTGGTTGCAAGCCATGTATCTGTAATGCTGGCCAGAGTTCCATCTGCTGTGATGGCATCTACCGCAGCTGATACACATGATGTCAACGCACTTCCCTTTGTAAGGAGAAGTCCAAATTGATCACCTGTTCCACTTGCAGATAGCTGTCCGACAATGATTCCGTTTTCAACCTCAACACCGGCAAGGTAGAAAGCTGTTGGTAGATCTACAACGAGACCATCAATCTGCTGATTCTTGAGTGCTGATACACCTGCTGCATTGTCATTGAACACGCTAGCCTTGAGGCCAAGCTGTGACTCAATTGCATCAAGTGAGGTCGTACCGACAGCTGCGCCAAGTTTTGCATCCTTAAGATCAGCAATTGATGATTTTCCATCAATCTTGCTTCCCTTAAATGAAACGATTGCTTGTGGAGCTGTGTAGTAAGGAGATGAGAAATCAACTGCTGCCTTGCGCTCTTCCGTGATTGAGAATTGTTGCAAGTTGAAGTCGAAGTTCTTCTCACCTGGGGTTACTGCGCTATCGAATGTTGTGCGGACCCACTTGACCTCATCATTTGAGAATCCAAGTTGAGTTGCAACAGCGTATGCAACAGCGGCTTCGAAACCTTCTCCAGATTCTGGAGCATCATCAATCACCCATGGGTAATAGGCAGGCTCTCCAGTTGCGATGGTAAGAACGCCATCGGCGACAGTTACAAGATCTGCTTTTTCACATGAGCCCGATGCACTCTCAGTAGAGTCGCTACTTGAACACGCTGAAATTCCGAATGCAAAAGCAACGGTCAACGCAATTACTAATCCGTTACGAACTTTCATACTATGCCTTTCCTAGGGGGTAATACCCCGCAAAGGCTAATAACCGCATTGGCCCCTGTCTAGTTGCGACCCGGTCGCATTACCCACGATCGCATTACATAGTGAGATGTAAACCCGAGTTTTCTGAGAAGTACACTTACGCATCAACACTCGAGCACAATTTCACCCATAGGAGAGCAAGGCTTTTATGCCAATCAGAGCCCATCTTCATACTCAAGATATTGCCAAACCTGCATTGGTCCTAGTCCACGGCTTAGGTTCTGCCGGCACAATCTGGAAGAGTCTTATTCCACAACTCATTGAGCACTTCAGTGTCTATGCAATAGATCTGCCTGGTCATGGAGTTGCAGAGTTACATCCCGAAGAAAAGTACGATCCGAAATCGTTAGCAGAAGCAATCGTTGATGAAATGGGTCGAACCCATGGCGTGACAGAGATGCACGTTGCCGGAAACTCTCTTGGTGGTTGGATCGCACTCGAGATGGGAGCTGTCGCTCCAGATAAAGTCAAAAGTATTACCGCACTCGCACCTGCTGGCCTCTGGCATGATGCACCTAAGCGAAAGTTTCCACCGAGTCTTGATGCACGAATTCTTGCCAAAATCTCGCAGCACTTTATGAAACTGGCATATCGACTTCCACCACTAAAGGCACTTGGTTATAAAAAAATCACACATTTATGGCGCGAGCTTAGTTTTGAATCATGTCGTGATTCAGTTTTAGCAATGGCACATTCACGTGGATACATGCCGCTATGGCATGCGGTGCGCGGTCGCAAGTTTGAGTCAGAGGTTCCGCCGCACATAAATACTTCGATCGTCTTTGGAGATTATGACTTGACACTTCCAGAAGAGATTGCACAAGAGAAGGCGATAGCACCCGCTCACTCCAATTGGATTGTCGTTGATAATTGCGCCCATGTCATTATGTGGAACTATCCAGATCTCACCGTTGACTTCATTAAACGAACTGCAAGGGCGATTTAATTACAAAACAATCGCGGCATATAGGGTGAGAAGGCTCTTGATTTGTTTACATTTATCGAGATAGAGGCTATTTTTACCACAACCAAGAGGGGAGAACTAAGTGACCTACGTAAAATCAGCGAACCGCGCTATGGAGATTTTACTATTAGCCAACGTTAATCCTCAAGGTTTGAGCCTTTCAGAAATCTGCCAAAGACTTGATATGCCGAAGAGCAGTACACATGAGTTGTTACATGCCATGGAGCAGCAGAAATTTCTCCAACTTGATGGAAAGAGATACAAAATTGGTATTCGGATATTTGAACTAGGACAGACTGCATCAAGGAATCTAGATATTTTACGTGCCGTCAGACCACACTTAAAGTGGTTAAGTTCTCAGTCATCTATGACGACTCAATTTGCAATTTTAGAGAAGACTGAAGTGATCTATCTTTCAAAGATTACAAGTCACGAAGGAATTGCTGTTGAATCACAAGTCGGGGCTAGAATGCCGGCCCACGCTACAGCTCTTGGCAAGGCGATGTTGAGTTTACTTCCTGAGGAAACACTCAATACAAATTACGAAACCTTGGTTTTTGAGAAATTCACATCAAGCACAATTGAATCTGCCTCTGAGCTTCGAGAGAGATTAAAAGAAGTGAAAGCTAAGAAATTTGCGGAAGATCACGAAGAATTCACAAAAGGTGTTTACTGTTTATCTGTACCAGTCCCTTCACTCCGCGAAGACACGATCGGAGCAATTAGTATTTCAATGCCGAAAGATACGTGGAAGCAAGTCGAGCGAGAAAAGTTGATTGAAAAATTACATTTGGCAGGAACTCGAATTCGGGAAGGAATGAAGGAGAACAACAGACAGAGATCTACTTCAAAAAAGTAACGTTGTCTACTTCTGAGTAGAAGAATTGTTTCTTCTGCATCCCGACATCAGTGCTTTCATACTTATGAACTTCTCAGAAATGGCCACTTTGCATCATTGAAAAACTTGGAGATACTTAGCGTAGTAATTTTCGGTTGGCTGAGTGGCTGATTGAAAGAAGGTAGGAGGAATTGGGATGAGATCTTTGCGGCCATTAGAAGGTCAGGTAGCAATAGTTGCAGGTGGCGGCAGTGGAATCGGTGCTGCTACGACCACCCTTCTTGCATCCCTTGGCGCTGAAGTTGTCGTCTTTGATCTCAACGCAGAAGCTACCCAAAAAATCATTAACCAAGCCCAAGGCGAAGGCAACAAGTGCTCGTTTAAGCAAGTTGATATTCGTGATGAAGATGCCGTAGTGAGAAATACTGATGAGGTTTTCAAGCAGCTCGGTAGGATCGATATTTGTGTCAATGCTGTCGGCGTCACCGGACCAACCGGTGTACCCGTACATGAAATGGGTTTGAAAGCTTTTCGTGACACATTTGATATCAATTTCTTTGGAGCTATTGCTCTGCAAGCCGCAGTTTCAAAATATATGATCCAAGCCAAATATGGACGCATCGTTCAACTTTCTTCAATCGCAGGAAAAGAAGGCAACCCCAATATGGGCCCTTACTCTTCTTCTAAGGCAGCTCTCATTGGATTGGTTAAAGCCAGTGGTAAGGAATTAGCTACAAGTGGAGTTACGGTTAACGCGATTGCTCCAGCTGTTGTAAGAACCCCAATTAATGACAATACGGATCCAAAAGTTGTTGCATACATGCTCTCGAAGATTCCTATGGGAAGAATGGGCGAGACTCAAGAGGTCGCAGATTTAATCTCATTTATCGTCTCACCTGAGTGCTCTTACATCACAGGATTTGTATTTGATCTATCTGGCGGCAGAGCGACTTACTAATTTTCTTCAGTTCAAGAGATTGAGATCTCAATGAAATATGACATAGCTGCCTATGTTTGGCCCTCCTACACAGGAGATGAGCCACGTACACGAATGTTCTGGCCAGATGGAATTGGCGAGTGGCAGACAGTCAAGTCAGCAACGGCAAAGTTTGAGGGACACCAATGGCCGCGCAAACCCCTATGGGGATATCTCAATGAAGCAGATTCCACGGTTATGGAGATGCACATTGAAGAAGCCGTTAAGCATGGAGTGAATGTCTTTATCTACGATTGGTATTGGTATGACGGACGCCCCTTCCTAGAGAATTGCCTTAATGATGGTTTCTTAAAAGCAAAAAATCGAGACAAAATGAAGTTTTACCTTATGTGGGCAAATCACAATGTGACCCACCTTTGGGATAAGAGAATTTCAGATATTGAAGATAACCTCATCTGGGAAGCACATGTTCCGCTGGAAGAATTTAAGACCATTGCCAAGAGAATGATTGAAAAGTACTTCTTATTGGATAACTACTACAGAATTGATAACGAACCAATTCTCATGATTTATGACCTCGAAGTCTTTCTTAAGGGATTCGCCACATTAGAGGATGCCATTTCTGGGGTGCAATGGTTCCAAGCGGAAGCCAAAAAGAGCGGTCTACAGGGGATTCACTTTCAAATGTGTCGCTGGGATTCGCGTTTGTTTAAAGTTAATTACGAAGGTCGCGAAGTCGAAATCACTATGGATCAATTGTGCAAACTTCTTGGCTTTAAGAGCTATACGCACTACCAGTTTGTTCACTTCCAGGATATGAACCGAGACTATAGAGAGATTGTCGCGGATGTTGTTAAGGATTGGGATACCTACAAGAACGAATCAACGCTACCTTACTTCCCACATGTTTCCGTTGGCTGGGATAACACTCCTCGTTATCTCTCTCACCATCTTGGTGACCCCGTAAAGGGCGCGGTAGTAAAGAACAACACTCCAGAGAATGTAGAGCTTGCCTTCAGGGCTGCGAAAAAGTACGTTGATGAGCACCCAACACAACCACCGTTGATTACAGTCAACAGTTGGAACGAATGGACAGAGACAAGTTATTTACAGCCAGATGATCTCTACGGATACGGCTACCTGGAGAAAATCCAAGATGTATTTGTGAAGGATTAGAGCATCTGTTGAGACGAACTGGTGGCGGGTGAAGGATTTGAACCTTCGAAGGCAGAGCCGGGGGATTTACAGTCCCCTCCCATTGGCCGCTCGGGCAACCCGCCATGTGTAATACATGAGGAAAATTACTTTTCCTAGCCGTGTAGTGCTGGCGTATCGTAACAAAGAGGCGGGGCTGAGACCAATTCCCAATCTGGGCTCTCACCCGTAGAATCACGTGATGAGCGCAGATATCGACTGGGATTCAATCCATAACCTTGCAAAAGATGCGATGAAGAAAGCCTACGCCCCATATTCAAAATTTCCAGTGGGAGTAGCAGCCCTCGTCAACGATGGCCGACTAATCAGTGGTGCAAATGTTGAGAATGCTAGCTACGGAATTGGATTATGTGCAGAGTGTTCACTTGTAAGCGCACTGACCATGTCTGGCGGCGGACGTCTTGTTGCAATTGTCTGTGTTGATGCCAATGGAAATTACTTGGCACCATGCGGTCGCTGTCGTCAATTGATCTTTGAACACGGTGGAAATGAAGCACTTCTGATGACACCAGATGGTCCACAAAAGATGAGTGCAATGTTGCCTTGGGCATTTGGACCAGAAGATCTCAAGTAAATGACCCTCCTTCTTAGTACCGATGTCATTGCCCGCGCCCCAAAGGTTTTACTACACGATCATTTAGATGGTGGCTTACGGCCACAAACCATGATTGATCATGCGCTGGCAAGTGGATACACCAAACTTCCTAGCTATAACCCAGATGAGCTCGCAACGTGGTTTGTCAACGCATGTAGTTCAGGAACGCTGGAGCTTTACCTAGAAACTTTTGAACATACGATCTCTGTGATGCAGACCCGGGAAGAGATCATTCGCGTCGCCCGTGAATGTGTCCTCGATCTTGCAGCTGATGGAGTGGTCTACGCAGAAGTACGTGGCGCACCAGAACTCTTTACCCGTAAAGGTTTGACGATCGATGACGTGATCGAAGCAACTGTTGAGGGCCATAACCAAGGAATGGCAGAGGCGAAGGCGGCCGGACGAGTTATTCGTGTTGAGGCTCTGCTCTGTGCGCTACGTCAAAATAGCTTCAGCGATGAGGTCGCAACAAAGGTCGTGAAGTACAAAGGTCGCGGGGTAGTTGGCTTTGATATTGCAGGCCCTGAGGCAGGTTTCCCGCCAACAGATCACATCAAGGCCTTTGATTATCTTCGTGCAAATGGGGCTCACTTCACGATCCATGCCGGTGAGGCATTTGGCGTGGAATCGATTGAACTTGCTCTGCGTGACTGCCGTGCAGAGCGAATTGGTCACGGTATTCGGTTGATCGACGATATTGATTTCTCTTCCAGTGTTCCTGTCCTGGGCTCACTTGCACAGGAGATTCTTGATCGCCAAATCTGTCTTGAGATGGCACCTACATCGAATCTACAGACAGGCGGTGCGGCATCGTATGAAACCCATCAAATTGGTGTGATGAAAAAGCTTGGATTTAACGTCACCATCAATACTGATAATCGATTGATGAGTGCAACATCCATGATCCGTGAAATTACTGAGATTTCTCGTGGGTACAGCTGGACGATCGATGATCTCCATGATGTTGCCCGTAACGGCATTATGAGTGCCTTTATCTCTGATGAAGATAAGCATAGTATTTACAATAATCAGATCAGACCAGTGTTCACCGAGTTAGGTTCCAAGTGATTGATTTTAAGAACGCTGACTTTATTGAGAACCCTTATCCAGCGTTAAAGGAATTGCGTGCCTTTGGCAAACCAATCTGGCACGAGGATCTCAATATGTTCTTGGCTGCAAAACATAGTGATGCTAATGATGTACTGCGCAATAAATCTCTCGGTCGTATCTTTGTACCAAAGACGCCAGAGACCGAATGGTTTGAATTCAACTATCTCCATGCAGATTCAATATTAGATAGCGAGCCACCCAAGCACACTCGCTTACGATCTCTAGTAGCTAAAGCTTTTAATCGCCACCGTATCGAAGCGTTGCGGCCAGATATCCAGCGCCTAACCCATCAACTGCTTGATTCGATCGAAGCCAAAGGTGGTGAATTCGACATCATCGCAGATTATGCCGAACCCTTGCCAGTCAAAGTTATTGCAGCGCTACTTGGCTTTCCTGATAGTGATGAGCACCTACTTCGCCCATGGTCACAGTCAATTGTGAAGATGTATGAAGTTAATCCTTCCCAGGCGTATAAGGATGAGGCGAAGAAGGCCGCGAAAGAGTTTGCAGATTATGTACACGGCCTGATGTTGGAAAGATTGAAAAATCCGACTGCAGATTTGATCACAGAACTTGCTCAGGTAAGTGAATCGGGTGAAAAGCTTTCGACCCAAGAACTCATCGCGACATGCATCCTCTTACTCAACGCGGGCCATGAAGCCAGTGTGAACGGCTTCGGTAACGGAATCGTTGCAGCCTTTAACCACCCTGATCAGTGGAAGTTGCTGCAAGCTCAGCCTGATGCGATTGCAGATACTGCTATCGAAGAGTTCTTGCGATTCGACGCACCTCTGCACTTCTTTGATCGTACTGCAACTGCCGATACCGAAATTGGTGGCGTTGAGATTAGGCAAGGCCAGAAGATTGTCTCTTTGTTGGGTTCTGCCAATCGTGATGAAGATGTCTTTATAGATAGTGATCGCATGGATCTGACGCGCGATCCTAATCCTCATATTGGATTTGGCGCAGGTATTCATTTCTGTCTCGGAGCACCTCTTGCCCGACTTGAAATGTCGATCTCACTCCCAGAACTCTTTAAGCGATTCCCGACACTTGAATTAACAACAACGCCAGTTCGTCGTCCGACGTTCTCTCTCCGAGGCTATGAATCTGTCATGGCGAAAGCGAAGTGAAAGAGATGAAGAAAAATCTGATTCTTGATGTTGACACCGGAATTGATGATGCATTTGCGCTCTTATTTGCAGCGCGCCATCCTGAAATCAATCTCTTAGGTGTTACCTGTGTTGATGGAAACACCAATCTCAAGCAGGTAATCATCAATACGCTCAAAGTCCTTGATGCCGCAGGGGCTGCAGATATTCCAGTTGCAAAGGGTGCTACTCGCCCACTTATTGAAGAGCCACGTTATGCCGAATATATCCATGGCAGTGATGGTCTAGGTGATCTAGGAACACCACTATCAACGCGCGCGCTAGATCCGCGGCCAGCAGTTGAACTTATTCGTGATCTTATTGAAGGAACAGATGGCCCGGTAACTTTGGTTCCACTAGGTCCGCTGACAAATATTGCACTCTTCTTGCGTTCATATCCAGAGACAGCTGCAAAGCTTGAGCGCATTGTATTGATGGGCGGATCAGCATCTTCTGGCAATGCCACACCTGCTGCAGAATTTAACGTCTGGCATGATCCAGAGGCGGCAGCTATTGTCTTTAGTAGCGGAGTTCCAATCACAATGTATGGCCTTGATGTCTTTATGGAGCCACGCGTTTCGGCAGCACAAGCTGCAGCACTGATTGCAGAAGGTGCTGCCTGTTCAACATTTGCAGGGCGATTGATTGAGCACTTTATTAAGCAGGTTGGCCACGATGTGACGCTCGGTGATTATGGCGCTGTCGCAACTGCGATCAAGCCAGAACTATCAACCTATGAACATTTTAAAATTGTTGTCGACACCAGCTTTGGCCCAAGTCGCGGACAAACTTTATGTGATCGGCGCGAGTGGAAAGATGAAGAGCCAGAGTCAACTCATGCAAAGGCACCATTGGTACAGGTTGCCATGAAGGTGGATGTTCCAGCGATGATCTCGCTCTGGCTGAAGACAATTTCTACAAAGAGTTAAACCCCGATTGGGTGCCAGACAGTTTTATTCTCCATAAAGGAGAGAACTCGCTGTGGGCTCTTCGCCTCTTTGAATCTAAAGATTCGCTTGAGGTTATCTGCTCCTGCAATTCGAAGATCTTTCTCTTGCGCAGTTGATAAACCGCTAGCATCAATTCCATCGATATCCATATGAGAGCTGGCCCAGGGAGCAAGTTCGGCCGGAGATCCGGTAAGAATGTTGACGACTCCCCCAGGTAGATCACTTGTTCCAAGTGCTTCGCTCAGTGTTATTGCACCAAGTGGATACTTTTCGCTAGCAATCACTATCGCGGTATTTCCACCAGCGAGAACCGGAGCAAGTGATTGCACTAGTCCAAGAAGTGATGGCTTTGCTGGTGCAAAGACTGTAACCACGCCAAGGGCTTCAGGAATAGTGAAGTTATAGAACGACCCTGAGACAGCATTGGTTGAGCCGTAAATTGAGCCAATCTTGTCACACCACCCTGAGTACCAGACCCAGAGATCGATCGCTTCTTCCACCTGTTTTTTGGCAACAGATGGTGTTACTCCTTCGAGAGCAACGATCTCATCGACAAATTGCGCAGTACGGCCTTCCATCATCTCTGCGATGCGGTACAAAATCTGTCCGCGGTTAAATGCAGTTGCACCAGACCATCCACCGTGCGCACCACGTGCTGCAACGACTGCATCTCGTAGATCTTTGCGTGAGGCAAGAGATGGGTTGGCGATAAAGTTGCCTTTGGAATCTTTAACTTCGTATGTGCGACCTGACTCGCTACGTGGGAAGGCTCCCCCGATAAAGAGTTTGTAGGTCTTCTTCACATCAATGCGAGAATCCGACATTACTTTGCTCCCTTCAAATATGCAGCAAGTCCATGACGTCCACCTTCACGGCCCCAGCCAGATTCTTTATAACCACCAAATGGGCTGGCTGGATCAAATTTATTAAAGGTATTAGCCCAGATGACTCCAGCCTTTAAATGCTTAGCTGTCCAAAGAATGCGTGATCCCTTATCGGTCCACACGCCGGCTGATAATCCATATGGGGTGTTGTTGGCTTTTTCAATCGCTTCTTGTGGAGTTCTAAATGAGATAACAGAAAGTACCGGACCAAAGATCTCTTCTCGTGCAATGCGGTGTGCTTGAGTAACGCCTGTGAAAAATGTGGGTGGATACCAGAATCCTTTAGCAGGAATTGTGCAGGCGGCGGAGAAACGCTCAGCACCTTCAGTATCGCCAGAGATTGCGAGTTCGGTAATTTTCTCAAGCTGTTCACGCGAGTTAATTGCACCGATATCCGTGTTCTTATCCAGTGGATCGCCGAGGCGAATCTGGGACATGCGGCGCTTGAGTTTTTCGAGAAGTTCTTCTTGAATATTCTCTTGCACAAGAAGTCGTGAACCAGCGCAGCAAACGTGGCCTTGGTTAAAGAAGATTCCATTGATAATTCCTTCGACAGTTTCATCGATGGGGGCATCTTCGAAGACGATATTTGCGCCCTTGCCGCCAAGTTCAAGGGTAAGTCCTTTGCCTGTGCCTGCAACTGAGCGGGCAATCAGCTTGCCGACATCGGTAGAGCCGGTAAATGCGATCTTATTAATTCCTGGGTGGTTAACCAGTGCAGCACCCGTTGCACCGTCACCGGTAACAATGTTGACAACTCCTGCTGGAAGTTCTGCCTGTTGGCAAACTTGAGCAAAGAGAAGTGCGGTCAACGGTGTTGTCTCTGCTGGCTTTAAGACAACGGTATTTCCTGTTGCAAGTGCCGGTGCAACTTTCCAGGCGAGCATTAAGAGCGGGAAGTTCCAAGGAATAATTTGTCCAACTACACCGTAAGGCTTTGGATTTTCACCAACACCGGCATGCTCTAACTTATCTGCCCATCCTGCATGATAGAAAAAGTGTGCGGCAGAAAGTGGAATATCGATATCTCGCGTTTCACGGATGGGCTTTCCATTATCCATAGTTTCAAGGACTGCAAATTCACGTGCACGCTCTTGCATTATCCGCGCAATACGATAGAGATATTTCCCGCGCTCTGCTGGCGCCATCTTCGACCAGACTTTAAGGCCATCCTGTGCCGCCTTAACTGCCTTATCGATATCGCTCTTCTCTGCGTAGGCGATCTTCGCTAAAACTTCTTCTGTCGCTGGATTTATAGTTGTAAAGGTCTTACCAGACTTTGGTGCTACAAACTTGCCGCCGATAAAGAGTTTATAGAGAGGATCAATTGTGACTATTGCCTTTGATTCTGGCGCACCGGAGTACTCAAATGTCATCGTCTATTCCTTTACCTAATCTAACGTCACATAATTTGCTCCGCCGTAATGGCCGGAGGTCAGCTTCTGTCTTTGCATCAGTAGATCATTGAGCAGCGCGCTAGCACCGATTCGAAATAGCCCTGGGTTGAGCCATTCCTCTCCTGCCGTCTCTTTCACAAGAACTAATTGTTTGATGGCATCTTTTGTTGTTCTAATTCCACCCGCCGGTTTCACACCGATCCGCACACCTGTCATTTCGTAAAAATCACGGACCGCTTCTAGCATCACGAGTACGACTGGGGCCGTTGCAGCAGGTGCAACCTTGCCGGTACTTGTTTTGATGAAGTCAGCTCCGGCAGCCATGGCCAAGAAGCTCGCCTTTCGAACATTGTCATAGGTGACGAGTTCGCCGGTCTCAAGAATGACCTTCAAATGAGCCTTATCCCCGCATAGCGATTTGATGTAAACGATTTCACTATAAACCTTTTCAAGGTCCCCCGAGAGAAATGCTCCACGATCAATGACCATATCGATCTCGGTCGCTCCATCTGCGATGGCATCTTTTGTATCGCGCTCTTTTACTTCAAGGGATGCTCGACCTGATGGAAATGCAGTCGACACTGCAGCAACTGGAATGTCGCCGCCGCCACTCTCGTCTAAATGTTTGCGTGCAGTGGCGACCATGTCGTTGTAAACACAGATTGCGCCGACATGAGGAACTGTTGGGTCAGTTGGATCCGGACGAATCGCTTTATTACAGATCGCTTTTACTTTTCCGTCAGTATCAGCACCTTCAAGAGTTGTTAAATCGATCATGCTAATTGCCATATCGATTGCCCATTTTTTACTTGCAGTCTTAATGCTACGTGTTGCGAGCATCGCAGCTCGTGCATCTGCACCAACTTGGTCAACTGGCGATAAGGTCTTTAAGAAACCTTTAATCGATGCCAGCGAGCCATCAGTGAGTGCAGCAGCCGTAGTTACCATAGCCCCATCTTAACCGTGAGTGGCTCTTACTGAGAAGACCATTTATGATTAAAGTAGCCCCATGAAGCCAACTCCGATAGTTCTTGACTGCGATCCGGGCCATGATGATGCACTAGCCATGATTTTAGCCGCCCATAATCCAGTAATTAATCTCTTGGCAATAACAACAGTCTCTGGCAATGGAATTATCGCTAAGGTCACACAGAACGCACTGTCAATCTGCGCTCTTGCAAAGATAAATGTTCCTGTCGCTGAAGGTGCTGGAAATGCAATTCTTGGATATATTGAAGCGGCGACAGATATTCACGGTGAGACCGCACTTGATGGTGCGCCACTTCCGACACCAGCTTTTGAACTTGAAAAGATTTCTGGTGTTGATCTCATTGCAAAAGTTGTTCGCGAGCATCCTGAAAAAGTCACTCTCGTTGCAACGGGTCCTCTAACAAATATTGCTCTCTTTCTTAAGCTCTACCCAGAACTTCGTAGCAACATTGCAGAGATCGTATTTATGGGTGGCAGCGCCTCACGCGGTAACCGCACACCATATGCCGAATTCAATATTTGGATGGATCCTGAGGCGGCCGATGTTGTCATGAAATCAGGTCTTCCACTGACAATGTGTGGCCTTGATGTGACCCACCAGGCTCTTGTCACTCAGCCTATCTTTGCCAAACTAGAAGCGATGGGTACCAATCTTTCAAAGACCGTCATTGGCTTACTCAAATTCTTCGCCTCAACTTACAACGACGTCTTTGAGATGCCAGATCCACCATTGCACGATCCTGTTGCAATTGCGCTCTTAATTGATCGTTCAGTTGTAAAGACTCGTCGTTCAAATGTAGAGATCGAACTTAACGGCAAATTTACTCGCGGTGCCACGGTGGTAGATATCTACAACCGCAGCGGATCTGCGGCGAATGTGGATGTTGCGCTAGAGCTCGACTTCGATAAGTTCTGGTCGATGATGCTTGATGCTGTTGAAAAAGCTGGGAAGGCTTAATCTATAGCGCGACCATTTGCCTTATCGAAGGCGATGATTTCACGGAGTGCATCAATTGATGTATTAAGCAGAATATCTAGCGGTGGCATTGGCTCTTTTGCATGAACCATCATGACTCCACCTGCACG
>Ga0129324_10000257_pt1 | contig 38283 bp, 32 predicted proteins | sample CPBDNA_7_FD_96879 | JGI IMG/M metagenome (GOLD analysis project Ga0129324, IMG submission 96879) | Freshwater to marine salinity gradient microbial communities from Chesapeake Bay, USA - CPBay_Spr_15_0.2_DNA | ecosystem: Environmental > Aquatic > Marine > Coastal | place: USA: Chesapeake Bay...
ATATCTCAAAACACCCGTTGGTGTCTCTCTTTCTTATTTCCTTTCGGGCTGCAAAGATAAAAAGTTAATACCTATTAACCAAACTTTTTATACCCTTTTTTTAACTCTTTTTTCCTCATCCCTAACCACACCGTCTAAGCTCTTTTGCTTCGGGAGTGCAAATATAGAAAATTAATTTAACTTTTACTTAATATTCAATTAATTTATTTGATAAATCCTGCTAAATTTTCCTATAAATTTCTAATTAATTCATTATCAATATTGTGTGGTTTAAAATAAATCAAATATTTATCTCTACTTTAAAAAAAAATAACGACGCGATTCCAAACACCATATATATATAGGTATATGGTGAAACTTTCTTTTGATTATTTAATTATACTAATTCAATAAATTGTAATCATTTTAAACCTTACTTTTGTTCCAATATTCAAAATAATGCAAATGAAAAAACATAACTTCAATGCCGGGCCTGCTATTCTGCCTCAAAGTGTAATGTCAGAGGCTGCCCTTGCCGTGACAGATTTTAACAACAGTGGTTTATCTTTAATTGAGATTTCTCACAGAGATAAAGCTTTTATAGCTGTAATGGATGAAGCACAACAACTGGTCGTTGAGTTACTTGGCTTAGACGATTCCTATGCTGTCCTATTTCTTTCAGGTGGTGCCAGCTCACAGTTTTTTATGGTGCCTATGAATCTCCTCTCTCACGATCAATCTGCCGCTTACGTTGATTCCGGGAGTTGGGCATCAAAGGCAATTAAGGAAGCTAAAGCATTTGGCAACGTCAATGTATTAGGGTCATCAAAAAAAGAAAACTACAGTTATATACCAAAGGATTATATTGTTGATGCTAAAGAACAATACTTACACCTTACCAGTAATAATACCATTTACGGAACCCAAATACACGAATGGCCTGAAGTTCCGGTTCCCATTATATGTGATATGTCGTCGGATATTTTCAGCCGACCTCTTCCCATTGAAAAATTTGGTCTTATTTATGCCGGAGCTCAAAAAAATATGGGACCTGCCGGAGTAACGCTCGTGGTGGTTAAAAAAGAACTATTAGGCAAAAAATCCAGTGGTATTCCATCCATGCTAGATTATCAAATTCACTTTGAAAATGAATCTTCATATAACACACCTCCCGTTTTTCCAATATATGTTAGTATGTTAACTATGCGATGGATTAAAAATAATGGAGGATTAGCAGGAATGGCTAAACATAATGAAGAGAAAGGAAAGAGATTTTACACCGAACTTGATGCTAATCCATTATTTAAAGGCGCGGTTTCCGTCCAAGCAGACCGTTCCCTTATGAATGCTAATTTTTTACCCGTTAACCCAAATGACGAAAATCCTTTCCTCGATGCATGCAAAGAAGCAGGCATTGTAGGCTTAAAAGGACATAGATCTGTCGGTGGTTTCCGTGCATCTATGTATAATGCACTTCCTTTAGAAAGTGTTGATGTACTCATTTCTGTTATGAGAGATTTCGCACAATCCAGAGGATAATACCTTATGGGAATAGTACTTCCTGATAAAATTACGATTACAAATATAAATGCCTCCGTTCCTGTTAAAATAACCAGTGAACGGAGGCGTTCCTTGCGTGCATCGGTGGGTGCAACAGGATTATTACTAAGAATTCCAAGTTCCTTTAACAAAGGTCAATTTGATAATGCCTGGCTTTGGTTTACCCGTTGGGTTCATCAGTTGGTTGAAACCAAACCAAATATTTTACAACATTTGATTCCACGCCGATATAAACACGGAGATTTCATTGTAGTAAGAGGTTTAGTATATAAGATAGATATTTTAACTCATTCATTAAAAATTTCAAAAGCATCTATTCTACCAAATCAAGTGATTCAATTAAAGATAGGTGAAGGTTATGATGCGGAACAAGCAAGTGCCATAGTTAGAAAATTAATTGCAGGTCTTATGTCTAAGGTTCATTTAGATCCGATAACAGCAAGAGTCACGGAATTAAATAAGCAGCATTTCAACGTCAGGATTAATGAGGTTAAAATTCCTCACACCCATAGCCGATGGGGAAGTTGTTCTGCATCGGGCACTATCAGACTTTCCTCAAGATTACTTTTAGCGCCCCTTGATGTTATTGACTATGTTATCCTTCACGAGCTGGCTCATCTCATCGAATTTAACCATTCAAATAAATTCTGGAAATTGGTTCAAACCGCTATGCCAAATTATCAGGAAAAAGAAAAATGGTTGAAGGAAAACAACTATGTGTGTCGTTTTTAGGTTTTAAATTGTACAAAAAAAGGGAGATTAAACTTCAGTTTAACCTCCCTTTGCAGAATGTTATATTCTTTCTATTCAGCAGAAACTTCAAATTCTACCTTTCCTATAACTTCTTTATGTAAATTAATGATAGCGGTATAAGTACCGAGTTCTTTAACTTCTAAGGGAAGCTCAATTTTTTTGCGTAGAATTTCGATACCTAACTGATCTTTAATTGCAGCGGCAATTTGTACAGAAGTTACACTACCAAATATTTTACCACTGGCACCAGCTTTGGCACCAATTTTCAGTGTTTGTGAGGTTAATTGAGAAGCAATAGCTCTATAATCTCCCAAGCGCTGTAATTCTTCAGCTTCTTCTACCTTTTTAATTTCTTCCAGATTGGCCAGGTTAATTTTGTTGGCAATCTGCGCAATACCCTGAGGAATCAAAAAATTACGACCATAACCATTTTTAACGGCTACGATATCGAAACGATCTCCCAGTTTATCCATATCGCGGAGCAATATTACTTGCATGGCTTTTGGAATTTGAACAGTGTCGAGCACTGTGAGTTAACGATAAAAATCATTTTAGTAAGTCAGCAACGTAAGGTAGCAAAGCTAACTGACGAGCTCTTTTTATTGCAGAAGCAACTTTGCGCTGGTATTTCAATGAATTACCAGTAATACGTCTAGGCAAAATTTTACCTTGTTCGTTGATAAACTGCAATAAAAAATCAGCATCTTTATAATCTATATGCTTGATACCAAAACGGCGAAAACGGCAGTATTTTTTGCGGTTCTGGCCAATTTTAGGATTGCTGAGGAATTTAATATCATCTTTATTTGCCATAATCAGCTACATTTTTTTTTTAGAAATGATATACGGGCATTATTCAGCGGGAGCCACATTTTCTGATTTAGGCGCCACGGCATCAGCGGGGGGCACGGCATCAGTTCCTGGTTTCTTACGCTTTCCAATGAGACCTTTTCTTTTGTCATCATTGTATTTTATACCGAATTTATCCAACTGAATAGTTAGATAGCGCAGGACTCTTTCGTCACGGGTAAGCGCTAACTCCATCACAGCAATAAAGGAAGGATCTTCCAACTGGAATTCGATACAATAGTAAATCCCGCTGCTACGTTTCGCAATGTTATAAGCCAATTGTCTTAGGCCCATTTCATCAATGAATACAATGTTACCACCTATTTCGGTGATACTTTTTACGTAGGTCTGAGCTGTCTCCTTGATTTCATCATTAGACAGCACGGGATCAACTATGAAAGTTACTTCAAAGTTTCTCATCTGGATCAGACATTTTTTAGTTAAAAATTGGCTGCAAAAGTAATAATTTTTTTCTAATAATACTAAATAAATGTTTATTTATCTTTTGATCTGACAATTCCTATAATTTTTCCCCGATCAAATTGACCTGTAAGTGTTGGAGATTGCCTGTTTTCTGTGAATTTCCTAACATTTTCCCTCACGTAATTAAATAACTCCTGAATACTAATTCTTTTGTCCTGATTGGTGTCAGCCAGTCCCTCAAGGCCTTTAATTAAATAATAACTAAAAACACTTTGTTGGAGTCTATCTGCTTCTGCAGAATTTTCACTGGACGTTGAAGAAAGGAGCATGGCAAAATCAGATTGGACGGATTGGATATTTTGATAGAAATCGGTTTCACTACTCCCAAGGAAGCCTTTTTGCTCCTGCATACTTCCTGCATGACAGGCATCGGCTATACACATTTTAAATTGAGCATTAGATTGTTGAAGCGCTGAGTATATTTCATGATGATACAACACTTTTTCATAGGTACCGTCATAGTCTATAGGTAAAAATGCCCCTTTTATGCCATGACCTGAGAAATAAAATATCACCATATCTTTTTTTGTCACCCTGCCTAGCATGGCATTCAGAGAATCGAGAATATTTCTTCGTGTAGCTACTTTATCAACCAAATTTATAATATTCTTTGAAGGTATGGCACCTCCCTCGGGACTTCTTAGGAAAGCAAACAGGTTTAATGCATCATTATCAGGATATTGAAGAGGTTCCCTATGATTAATATAGTTAGATACGCCCACCAATAAAACATAGACTTCCCCCTCATAAAAAGAGTAAGCGGTATTTTGGGAAACAATATTTGAGCCAGCCTCCGGTACTACAGTTTTTATAAATATTCCACGGTCCCAAATTCCCTGAACTTTATTCCCATTCGCAGAAATCATCACCCCCTTTCCATGCAATAAGCCTTGTTCTATTTCCCCTTCATAAACATCTCCATTAGCGTAAGATATTTTTCCTGTTCCGTTTGGCAATCTATTTTCAAAATCACCTACATATTTGTTTCCGCCAGCGAACAAGTAGGTACCTCTGCCGTTTTGACAATTCCCCGATAAGCAGCCTTCTAATTTTTCATTTCCTTTGGGAGCTGGAGGTTGCGGACCGCCTGTTTTAACGGTTATTCCTGGGTCAGAAGTACCCTGAAAAATATTTTCGGACCAAAAACCTGATCTAATAGTGCCGTCAATATAGGTTAACGCTCCATTTCCGTGTTGTTTATCCCCTTGCCAGGCACCTTTATACTCGGAGCCATTAAAATAGTAACATATACCTATCCCATGCCGAAGATTATTTTTAAAATCGCCGATATATATGTCCCCATTTACCATCAACACCCCTTTTCCACCAATACAATCACCGGCTAAACAACCTTGAATACGACTGGAAATGGAAAACAACTTTTCTGTAACCAAATTTGAATTTTCCTCAAAAAGCTTCCCCTTTTTCCACAATCCCTGTTGTTTTACAGATTGGGAATTGATAAAGACACCCACACCCTCAGGTTTATTCTGCTTCCATTCACCAAAAAAACGGGCACCATTTTTCCAAAAACAAATTCCGATACCCTGTCTGTTTCCCTGAACAAATGCCCCCATATATCTGGAGCCATCCTGGAATGTTTTAACGCCAAATCCATCTACACAATTTATCGTACTACATTGCGACCAGAGGAACAATGGCGAATTAAACAATAGGGCAATAAAAAAAAACAACTTCCATTTCATACAACAAATATAAAATATTTATATCATAAAATAATACATATAATATTTAACGAACTACAGAAACCGGCATATTTTTGTCTATCTCACCATATAGGACAGGCGATTGTTTATTTTGTGTAAACCGACGAACCTGTTCAAACACGTAATCAAATAATTCGCTAACGGAAACGAGGCCATCCATATTTTTTTCAGCTTCACCGGTTAAACCACGAATAAGAAAATGGCTAAAAACCCCTGATTTGATTCCATCGAATTCGTGAGAAAATTCCTCTGTTTTTGAGGATAAAAGGAGGCCTAAGCCACCTGAAGATCCGGCTAAAGATTCATAGAGAAGATGAGAGTAACTTTCATTTTCAGACACAGAGCGGAAACTACCTGAGTGACAAGCATCGGCAAAAACCAATTTATGTTTAGCGGGACTTTGTAACAAAATTGCTTTGACCTCCTCATGATTTATCCGATGCATGACACCGTCACTATCCACGGGTAGAAAAGCACCAGGCAAACCATGGCCTGAAAAATAAAATAAGATTAAATCTTCTGGATTTGCTTTTGAAAATAACTGATTGGCGGCCGTCATGACATTTTTATGCGTTGCCTGTTGATCTTTCAATAAAATAATTTGTGACGAAGGCACGGAACCACCCGCTTCAGATTGTAAAAAATCAAAAATATGTTGAGCGTCATCATCGCTAAATGCTAATTTCTTCATTTGATTATAATCGGATACACCGATAATGAGCGCGCGAATTTTAGGAATTTTAATTGTTTCGACTTTAATGAAAGGAGATGCACTTTTTGGAGCTGGGGTATTAAGCTCATTATTTTCCCACACACCAATGGTAATTTTACCATCGGGCTGGGTAAGTTTCCCGATCCCCTGTTTTTTTCCGGCGACAAAAGAACCTTCGTAAGAAGTACCATCTGGATTATTCAGAATACCAAAGCCTTGCTGGGCACCCATTTGCCAACTACCCTGATAATTTCCACCGACAAAAAATATATATTTTCCGATGCCATGAAACTTACTGTAAACAAAACCACCTTCGTAAAAATCGCCGTTATGATAAAACATTTTACCCACACCCTGCCTATAACTATTCACCCATTCCCCGACGTATAAATCACCATTTGGAAAAAGCAATTTACCCTTTCCATTGGGATTTGCCCGTTGAAAATCACCTTCATATCGGCCACCACTTGGATAAATATAAACGCCATAACCTTCATAACAATTACCGGAGAGACAGCCAACGAAAGCATTTAAATTTGAGTGAAATGAAAATAAGATAATGACAGACAAACAGAAATTACGCATGGACTATTAATTTTGAAGTGAGACCGACCTTTAAAAGGCTGGGAAAGCGTAATATTTGTCTTATAAGTAGCTGTATATTGGAGGTAAAAAGATAAATAACTTACATAAGAATGAAAAAATCAAATAAAAATTGCGTGTACAGGCAGCGAAAAGATACTATTCTAAGTTTTGATACTATAACTGTAATATCGAAGCGGATAATCCTTCCTTTCTACACTCACTGAATCAATAAATTTATCAGGAAAGGGTTATCCGCTTATTTTTTTTGCTGTGAGAGAAGGATTCGAACCCCCATGAGGCAGTTAGCTATAGCACAAGAAGATTGGTGGTCAACCCCTGGATCGATACCGGCCCTATGCTACGTTTATCCCGTAATCCTCACCCCCGAGACAAGAGGGCATGGCTGCCAATTTCATCACCTCACAATTTGATGATTAAACAAAACTTGCTTTTGTTGATGCAAATATAATAATACTTTGTTTTTTATGCAAGATTTATAAAAATAATTCCAAAAAATTATGAAATTTTTAATTTACCATCAAATCAATTGCATTAGAAAGGCACAAAGCAAAGCGCCATAAGTTCCCAATGCATACCCGAGAACAGCCAGAAGCACACCGACCGGGGCAAGAGCGGGACTAATAGCGGCAGCGACAATAGGTGCTGAGGCGGCACCACCGATATTTGCCTGAGATCCTACGGCCAGAAAAAAGAAAGGCGCTTTTATCCATCTTGCCACGAAAATTAATAATATACAATGTATGCTCATCCAGATAAAGCCAACAGCGAAGAGCCCTAAATTTTGAAAAACCTCCTTGAGATTCATCTGCATGCCTATAGTTGCCACTAAAACATATAAAAATACGGAACCCAAACGAGAAGCACCTATTCCTTCAAAATTTCTCAAACTTGTAAAAGAAAAAATCAACCCAATGGTTGTTGCCAGGAAAGCTATCCAAAAGAAAGAAGAATTCAACGCGGTCAAGCGCCAGTTAATTAAAACCTCCTTATATTTCCCCAACCAGGGCGTAATTAAATCTGCCCCCCAGTGAGAAAGAGCGACGCCTGCAAAAGCAATGGTAAGAAGGTAGAGTAACGATTTGGTATCTGGAATTCTTTCGACCTCCTTTTGGAATGCCGACATTTTATTTTGCAAATCGACAATAGCAGAAGTATCAGCCTTCAACCATTTGTCTATTTTATCAGTAATACTGGCGCCATACAAGAGCAAACCCATCCAAACATTGGCTACAACGACATCTACGACAATCATAATAGCAAATAGATTTTCATTTACTGAAAAAATTTCTTTCATAGCTGTTTGATTAGCGCCTCCCCCGATCCAGGAACCTCCTATCGTAGAAAGTCCTCTCCATAAATCTTCAGGATTTGTCTGTATTAAGTCAGGGAAAAGATATTTAACGGTTAATAAAGCAATAGGCCCTCCAATGATAACCCCCAGTGAGCCGGTTAAAAACATAATGAGTGCTTTTGGCCCTAAATTCCAAACTCCCTTTAAATCAATGCTTAAACATAGTAAAATGAGAGACGCTGGCAATAAATACTGAGAGGACACTTTATATAGCAGGGAATTTTCGCCAGAAATAAGGTTGAGCGGCCAATGCAGGAGTGCTGGTAAAAAATAGCATAACAATAAGGGAGGGAAAACGGTATAAAATTTTTGAATCCATTTGTTTGTACTTGTGGAAGTAAAAAAAACGAAAGAAAGTACCGACAATAATAGTCCTAATACGATAGCATCATTGGTAAAGTAAGGTTGCATCATTATATTTGTTCTTTTTTAACCCCTCAATATAGAAAAAAACCTTTACTTACAAGGTGGAAGCTCAAATATTGAGAAAATTTAAAGTAATTTTTATGAATTATAAAAAGTTTGTTTTACCCTTAGTCATCATGGTTTTGGTTATTTTATCGGACAGGATGACCAAAGTATGGGCGGTTGAAACGCTAAAAGGGTACCCTTCACAATCCTACCTGGGTGATAGTTTTCGTATTATCTACGCTGAAAATGAAGGTGCTTTTTTAAGTTTAGGCTCAGACCTACCGGAAAACGTTAGATTCTGGGTATTGGCCGTTATCCCAATTTTGGCTTTGGGGTATTTCGGCTTTACCCTTTTTTTTAACAATGAGGTTGGACCCTGGCAGAGAATAGCTTTTGCTTTCATTATTGCAGGCGGCGGTAGTAACATCATAGACCGAATTTTAGAGGGAAAAGTAGTTGATTTTTTAAATATTGGTATTGGAGATTTTCGGTCCGGCATTTTTAATATAGCCGATATGGCTATAATGGCGGGACTTTTCCTTATTTTACCGATGGCATTTAAATCGTCCGTTCCAAAAGAGAAAGAATCTGTTCCCCCAGAAGCAGAAAATGCAGAGGAAAATGCTGAAATAAAAGAGATAGAGGAGGTTTCAGAAAGGCTTAACAAAGAAAGTAAAACGGAGTAATCCTTTAAGACTGTCATTTAGGAAAAATTTTAAATAAAACGCATGAAAGCATTATCTCCCGGGATATTATTAGGTATCATATTAGGGTATTTTCTAATACTCATTCTCGTTTCAATTTTTACCAGTAGAAATGCTAATAATCAGGATTTTTTTAATGCCGGAAGAAATTCCCCCTGGTATCTGGTGGCTATCGGCATGATAGGTGCCTCCCTCTCAGGAGTAACCTTCATATCCATTCCAGGTGTAGTCGGCGGTGGCGGTTTGAATCAGGCATTCTCTTATATGCAGATTGTTTTCGGTTACATGCTTGGGTATGCGGTTATTGCCCTGGTTTTACTCCCTTTGTACTACAGAATGAATTTAACTTCCATATACACCTATTTAGAAAATAGATTCGGGTGGCATGCCTATAAGATGGGGGCGATATATTTTCAATTAAGTCGGACCACGGGATCTGCCTTGAGATTATTTTTAGTTGCTACGATACTGCATCAATTTGTATTTGCACCTTATCAAATATCTTTTACATTCTCTGTTTTTTTAACGATATTCTTAATTTGGGTTTACACGTTTAAGGGAGGAATTAAAACAATTGTTGTCACCGACACCATTCAAACTTTTTTCATGTTGGGTGCCGTATTTCTAACTATTACCCTAATATGTCAAAATCTAAATATGGGCTTTGGCGACATGATCAGAGCGGTAAATAATAGTGGATATTCCAAAATTTTCTTTTTTGAAGGCGGCTGGAGTGACCCTAATAATTTTTTCAAGCAATTCTTAAGCGGGGCATTAATCACACTCACTATGACAGGACTCGACCAGGACATGATGCAAAAAAATCTGACCTGCAGAACATTAAAGGACGCCCAAAAAAACATGTTTACCTTCAGTTTTATATTAATTTTTGCCAATTTGTTATTTTTAACCATGGGAGCTATGCTCTATGTATATGCATCAGAACTTGGCATCACTTTACCTGAAAAGACAGATCAGGTATATCCATTTTTAGCATTAAACCATTTATCACCTTATGTAGGTATCCTGTTTACCTTGGGATTAATTGCAGCTGCTTACTCCAGCGCCGATTCGGCTTTAGCCGCCATGACCACCTCCTTTTGCATCGACTTTTTGAACTTTGAGAAGTGGGAGGCATCGGAAGAGCAAAAAAAGAAAGTCAGATTTATGGTACACATAGGATATAGCGTATTAATGTTTTTCATGATAATACTTTTCAATAGCATATCAAAGGACGGAATCATCAATGAACTTTTCAGGTGGGCAGGATTTACTTATGGACCTTTACTGGGCTTATTTGCCTTTGGGATATTGACACAATTCAAGGTAAAGAGTCAATGGATTATTCCCATCTGTGTTTTGTCGCCCATCATTTCATGGTTACTTGACACCTATTCGAAGGATTTATTTCAAGGCTTCACGTTTGGCTTTTTAATATTGGCCATAAACGGCACTTTAACGTTTTTGGGACTACTTCTTGCTAGTGAAAGGGTTTATAAAGTGGTTGAATAGGTATTTATTTATAAATATTCCTATTAAAGTTGGCACTTATTCCTACATTTGCGGCGCTTTATGGTAAATCATTATCCATATTAAATTATTTACAATGTCTAAAACTTTTGCTTCTATAACAGGTGTTCACGGCTACGTGCCAGATTATGTACTTACCAATGAGGAATTAGAAAAGATGGTTGATACCTCAGACGAATGGATAACATCCCGTACGGGAATAAAAGAGCGGAGGTTATTAAAAGGTGTGGAAAAAGGTACATCTGTACTTGGTATTGAAGCGGTAAAAGGCCTTTTAGAAAAAACGGGTACTAATCCGGAAGATATTGAACTATTGATTTGTGCAACGGTCACAGCTGACATGCATTTCCCTGATACTGCTAATCTTATTGCTGCTGCCACGGGGTTAACGAGGGCCTACACTTTTGACTTGTCGGCAGCCTGTTCAGGATTTCTATTTGCATTAACCACCGCTTCACAATTTATTGCTGCAGGTACTCATAAGAAAGTCATTGTGGTAGGCGCAGATAAAATGTCAGCCATTGTAGATTATACAGACCGCTCCACATGTATATTATTTGGAGATGGCGCCGGAGCTGTTTTACTTGAACCGTCCACTGAATATGGTGTAATGGATCAACAATTACATTCTGATGGGCAAGGTCAACACTATCTATATATGAAAGGAGGTGGATCATTCCACCCACCGTCAACAGAGACCATTGCAAATAAAGAACATTTTATTGTTCAGGACGGGAAGCCGGTATTCAAAGCGGCGGTAAGTGGCATGAGTGATGTTGTAAGTAAAGTGATGGCAAGGAATGGATTAACCAATGACAGTGTAGCCTGGCTTGTACCCCATCAGGCAAATAAAAGAATCATACAAACGGTAGCATCTATGGCGGACTTTCCATTAGAAAAAGTAATGGTAAACATTGAAAAATATGGGAATACTACGGCTGCGACCTTGCCTTTATGTCTATTTGACTGGGAGAAGAGGCTACACAAGGGGGATAATCTCATATTAACTGCCTTTGGTGGTGGCTTTACCTGGGGCGCGCTCTATCTAAAGTGGGCTTACGACACACCAGCATGATACATGATGCGAATTTTTGATTATATTTGAGGCTTAAAACAAATTTAGATATAACTATTTACCAAAAAACCAATATGGCAACAACTGCAGACATACGAAATGGTCTATGTATTGAGTTCAATGATGACATTTTTCAAATTATCGAATTTCAGCACGCACAGGTAGGCAGAGGTGCCGCCCATGTAAAAACTAAAATTCGTAGTATGACCACAGGAAGAGTTCTGGAATACACTTTTACTTCAGGTCATAAAATTAATGAAGTACGGATAGAACGAAGAAAATTCCAATTCCTGTATGCGGATGAAATGGGATATAATTTCATGAATAACGATACTTTTGATCAGGTTTCCATTGATGAGAAATTAATTGCCAGTCCCAAGTTGTTGAAAGAAGGCATGGAAGTAGATATTCTATTTCATGCTGAAAAAGAAACTCCATTAACCTTAGAAATGCCTCAGTATGTTGTTATGCAAATCACCTACACTGAACCTGGTTTACGTGGTGATACGGCAACAAATACTTTAAAACCTGCTACGGTTGAATCGGGAGCAGAGGTTAGGGTACCATTATTTGTAGGTGAGGGAGATTTCATAAAGATTGATACGGCCTCTGGCGCATATATGGAACGTGTAAAACAATAACTATATGGATTTCAAAGAAATACAGGAGTTGTTAAAACTCATTAATAGACTGGACCTTTCCGAGTTCAAAATGAAAGATGGCGAATTTGAGTTATCGATAAGAACGAAGAATTACGAAAGGGGCAGAAGTCAAGGTTATCAGGGAGTTTCACATGAAACTTACTCAGCTCCTCAAGCAGCACCTGTTGCTCCGATACCTTCAGCAGCGCCGTCTGCGTCGGGAACTTTAACAACAGCAGCACCTTCACCTGGTAATACATCGGAAAAAGCAAATGATCACCTCATTGCTGTAAAATCACCTATTGTTGGTACGTTTTACAGATCTTCCTCACCTGACAAGCCAGCATTTGTGAAGGTAGGAGATACTATTTCTGCCGGCGATGTTGTTTGTGTTGTTGAAGCGATGAAACTCTTCAATGAAATAGAAAGCGAATTTTCTGGCACCATTGAAAAAATTCTTGTGGAAGATGCTCAACCTGTTGAATACGACCAGGTGCTTTTCCTACTCAATCCGAAGGGTTAATTATGTTTAGTAAAATATTAATTGCAAATCGTGGAGAAATTGCCCTTCGGGTAATACGCACTTGTCGGGAGATGGGTATCAAAACGGTAGCTGTTTATTCCACGGCCGACAGAGAGAGTTTGCATGTCCGTTTCGCTGACGAAGCGGTGTGTATTGGTCCCCCTCAATCTTCTGAGTCATACTTAAGTGTGCCAAGAATTATGGCAGCTGTTGAAATAACCAACGCCGATGCCATACATCCTGGTTATGGTTTTTTAGCTGAAAATGCTGATTTTGCTGAAGTTTGTGCTGAATACGGCATTAAGTTCATTGGTCCTAAACCCGATCAAATCAGGAAGATGGGTGACAAAATAACAGCGAAAGAGACTATGATAGCCTCTGGCGTTCCTGTTATTCCTGGTTCTGAAGGGTTGATACAAGACACTGACGAAGGAAAGCTGGTTTCAGCATCCATTGGGTACCCTGTAATTATTAAAGCCACTGCCGGCGGTGGGGGTAAGGGTATGCGGGTTATATGGGATGAAAAAGATTTTGATTCATCCTGGGATGCGGCTAGGAAAGAGGCGAAGGCTTCTTTTGGAAACGACGGCATTTACATAGAAAAATACATTGAAGATCCCCGACATATTGAATTTCAAATAATAGGTGATCAATTTGGAAAAGTGATACACTTATCAGAAAGAGATTGTTCTATTCAACGTCGTCACCAAAAATTAGTGGAAGAAAGTCCTTCCCCTTTTATGACTGACGCCCTACGGGAAGCTATGGGTAATGCAGCTATAAAAGCAGCCGAAGCCATAAATTACGAGGGAGTAGGTACGATTGAATTTTTGGTAGATAAATATCGTAACTTTTATTTTATGGAGATGAATACCCGTATTCAGGTAGAACATCCTGTAACTGAGGAGGTTATTGATCACGACTTAATAAAAGAACAAATCAGGGTAGCTGCCGGGTATCCTTTAACCATGGAAAATCAATATCCCCAGGCTCATGCAATGGAATGCAGGATAAATGCGGAGGATGTTTACAATAATTTCCGCCCAAGCCCGGGTCGTATTTCCTCTTTCCATAGTTCAAAAGGACATGGTGTGCGAGTTGATACGCATGTTTACGCGGGATATGGCATTCCTCCATATTATGACTCCATGATAGCCAAACTAATATGCAGGGCACATACGAGGGAAGAATGTATATTAAAAATGGAGAGAGCATTAGATGAGTTTATCATAGAAGGGGTAAAAACAACGGTTCCTTTTCACCAAAAGTTAATGAAGAACGAAGATTTTCGCAGTGGTAATTTCCATACCGGATTCCTGAATGATTTCAACATGAATGAATAATAACCGGAAAAATACCGGATGAATAATAATCCTTTTTGGCGCTTAATGAGTTACCTCTTTAATTATAAAAAAGAGGTAACTTTTGCTATTTTGTTCAATATACTTACTGCTATTTTCACGGTATTGAGTGCCCCATTAATAAGCCCTTTTTTAGATATTTTATTTTTAGATTCTTCCCAGGCTTCTAATTATGCAGACAGCTCAATGCTTCAGCAAGAAAAGTGGTTTAAGCACCAATTACTATATTTCATTGCCCAAAATGGCAAAATGAAGGCTTTACAGTATGTCTGTTTTGCTATACTGGGGGTATTTTTACTTAAAAACGTCAGTAGATATTTTGCTCTTTTTTTTATGGCCCCAGTGAGAAATGGAGTAGTAAAAGATATTCGCAATAAACTATTTACCAAAGCCTTATCATTTTCCCCTTCTTTTTACACGAGAGAAAGAAAAGGCGATCTCATTGCCAGGGTGAGTACCGATGTTCAAGAAATTGAGACCAGTATTTTACAAGTTCTGGAAACCATTTTTCGGGAACCCCTCATTATTTTGCTTAGTATTGGATTGATGATTTATATTAGTCCACCTCTAACAGGTATTGTTTTATTAATGCTTGCTTTCACCACCTTTGTAATAGGTGGAATAGGTAAAAAACTAAAACAAAGTTCTCAGGAGGTTCAGCAGGCCCTCGGCATCATTTTATCGCGGTGGGAGGAATCTCTTGGTGGTATTAAAACGATACAATCATTTAATGCTGAACGATATAAGGAGCAACAATTCGACGTAGAGAATAACTTTTACCGAATAAAAACCATACGGATGTTACAACGGAGAGACCTCTCCTCCCCTTTGGCAGAATTTTTAGGTATTTCAGTTATTACGGTCCTTTTATGGATAGGTGCTCAGCAGGTTTTTGAAAAACAAATAGAAGCCGGCACTTTTTTTGCGTTTTTATTTGCTTTTTTCAACGTAATTGACCCGGCCAAATCATTTTCGCGCGCTTATTTTGATATACGAAAAGGGATGGCAGCCTTGTCACGGGTAGAAGAAATACTGCATTATACGTCAGAGGTCATTCCCCCTTCTAACCCCATTCCATTTACCACTTTTGAGAAGGAAATAACTTTCGATAGGGTAAGTTTTCATTATCCTGGTTCAACGCAAAAGGTTTTGGATAATGTTTCCTTTAGTTTACCTAAAGGAAAAAAGATAGCCTTAATAGGACCTTCCGGCGCTGGTAAAACGACCATTTGCGAATTAATGGCGCGGTTCTACGATGTTACAGAGGGAAGAATAACGATAGACGGCATAGACATAAAAAATATATCCCTGTTAGATCTTCGCTCAGCATTTTCCGTCATAAGCCAGGAAACCACCTTATTTTACGACACAATTTTGGGAAATATAACTTTAGGACGAGAGGATATACCCCTAAAAGAAGTTATCGAAGCTTCGCGCATAGCACAAGCGCACGAATTTATAATGGACACCCAGGAAGGATATAATACGCACATTGGTGACCGGGGATTGATGTTAAGCGGGGGGCAAAGACAACGCCTTGCCTTAGCAAGAGCTTTGTTAAGAAACGCGCCTATCATGATAATGGACGAGGCTACCTCTGCGGTGGACACCAAAGTGGAAAACGCTATTCAATCTGATATTTTCCCCTATCTTGAAAACAAAACGCTCTTAATTATTGCACATAGGTCTAATTCGATACAACACGTTGACGAAATTTTAGTTATACAAGAAGGAAAAATTATTGAACAAGGATCACCAAATTCCCTTTTTGAAAAAGTGTGCCTATGAACATAACAAACAATCTTTTTTTTTCTATGCCTTCTATTGAAAAATTCGTTAAGATATTTGTTTTAATATTTGTCCTTTTCCAGATGGAGGTCTTGGCGCAGAGTAATTTAACTACTCCTGTGATGCTACCCGAGGCAGGAGATGTATTCCATTATGAAGTAGAAAAATCACCCGCCTTATTAAACTGGGAGGGAGGTACCAATAAAAGATGGGATTTCAGTTCTTTGCTTTCCCCTGTGACGCAAAAAGTTAACTGGCAGGCAGCTGGTGCCGTACTTAAAGTTCAGGTAGAAGAAAATATAGAAGGATTTTTCAACAGAGATAAGTCGGAACTACTCTGGTTGGCTGGTAATGGGCCAGATTTTCTGGGGTATGCTAAATTTTCTCAATGGGTTTTCACTGACCCCTTGGTTGAAAAAAAGACCAATACAAAATATGGAAGTGGTTTTTACGATGAAGCAACTTGCTTTGTTACCTTTTCAAAAATAAATGCCGATCCCGTTTTTTTAAAGCTATTTACCCTACAGCCCGATTCCATACGCATTAAATATACCATAGAACGGCAAACTATTTTAGATGGTTACGGCAAAATGGTGCTGCCCGGTGAAATAATGGATGTACTTCGGGAAAAAAGAGTAGATAAATACATCCCTGTACGTATTGAAACAAAAATAGGCCGACGATCATGGCAAATTCTTAATATCCCATTGAAAAGTTCGCAACGTATTTCCTATCATTTTCATAGTCCTGAATACCGTGAGACGGTGGTTATAGTTAAAATGGACCCCACTGAAAACAATCTGAAAGCTGAAAAAATAAGTTTCAGAACGCCTTCTCCCGAAAGGAATATTTTTCCCATGGGACAAATAAAGCCTAATGCTTATCCGGCACCAAATCCTACCTTAGGTATGGTGCGATTTGATTTTATTTCATTGCCCCCGGGAAACTACAAACTCATTATTTGGAATCAATTAGGTGGGGAACAATTTAGAAAATCTTATGCAATAAAAGATAAATATTTTATGGACAGGATCGATTTAACGGCCTTAAAAAGAGGTTATTACTGGTATGAACTGTCTGATGCTTCAGGTAATAAGTTCAAACCCCAATCACTGATTATTATCAGACCTTAACCTTAAAGTATTATATTGTTTACACTTTAACACTAAATATACTTACAATAAAATGCGTCAATTGCTTGTCCTTGTTTTTTTAGTGTCATCCTATTTTGTCTCAGGACAGGTTAAAAGTCCTGTTTTAAGCAGCGACAGAACAGTGGCCGACGCTATGAAACAGAGTAGTTCGGAAGGGAAATTATTATTTATATATTTCCATGCAGAATGGGTACAACTTTGTCAATGGATGAAATCAGCTACTTTTACAGATCCGGATTTAGCCCAGTTTTTAAAAGAAAATGCCTTATTTCTTGAACTCAATATAGAAACACCGAGAGGTAATGCTGAAAAACAATTTTACAATGTAAATATGCTGCCAACGATGATTTTATTTGATGCAGCGGGAAACCAGCTTGTCCGTATATCGGAGGCCATGAATGCCACTAAATTGTTGTCGATACTAAACACCTGGAATTTAAATGAAAACAAACAGTCACAAACAGGAAATGTAAGTAACAAAAGTGCAAATCCAAGCTTACAGCATTTAAACAGGCCTCCGTTACTACCCAATCAACCCAATATATCAGAAAATAGTGAGAACATTTATTACGGTATTGCCATAAAATATTTCCATCAACACGACCAAGCGCTTCAATATATGCAACAATTTCAGAGGCAGGTAGAAAAAAAAGTAATCGTAACAGAAAAGGAAATAACCAAAGAAATTAAACAGTATCAGATTATCGTTAGTAAATTTTCTTCCAGAGAAGAAGCAAGAGCCTATTTACCAAAACTTAGGATGTTAAATATTAATGGAGAGATAATAAAATTATGAAGTCAAAAAAACAATCATAATTGCTAAAAAGCTAAGTTATGACGTACTTTTGCCCTTCAAATCATCGTTTCAAATACATTCATTTATTTCACAAAACCAAATTAAGCAAAAAGGCTTAATCAGGAAAATTGAATCCATGCGCATTACTTCCATTTTACTTTTGATTGCCCTGCCAATAATCCTTCTAGGTCAATCACCTACCTTTCTGCCTGTTGACATTAACAAATCACAAAGTAGTATTTCTGGTTTACGAATGGCCTGCGACAATTTTGCTGGTACCTTTCGTTTAGGCAATAGTGCGCCAACCAATAAAAGTACGGCCACTTCGGACAGAAAGCATATTTATCTGTGTAAAAACGACTCCGTATCCATTATACATAATGGTGATTTCAAACTTTCAGCTGACCCAAAACCCGCTACCCCGCCTGGTATTGGGTACATTATGTATAAATGTTTACCTAAAGGACCTATTGGGCCAGCCTTATCAAACATTCTAACAGATCCATGTTTACTAACACAGGCAGCAGTAGGTGGCACCTTTACCTCCAAAACCGAAGGACTTTGGATGGTCAAAGAAAAAATAAACGGAGACCTGACTTTTTTCAATCAAGGTCAACTTCAGGCTTCTTTTAATTCAGGAGGGCCTGTAAGCTATTGGTTTGCACCAGCTACTTTGGACGATTTTGATGGAAAGAAGTATGAGACGTCGACTGGTTCAACCGTGGCTGGGGCTTGTGTGAATGTAAATATAACGGAAGCTATACAAGTTACTTATCTTAATCCGATTGTGGTAGAAGAGGTTACTAAAAATTGTTTAATTAATAATTGTGTCAGTAGGATTGTTGTAAAGGGTGGATTACCTGAATTTAATAGTAGCTCTTACACTAAAATTTCAATAATTAATAAAAATAATGCCAATATAAAAGGTAAAATAATAAGTAGCAATTTATATAAGCACAATGATACCTTAGAAATATTTGTTCCTGTACCTGGAGAATACATTATCACTGCGACAGATGAATACAGCTGCGATGGAAATATTACCCTAGATATAACATCCTGTCCATCTACTGCCTTCATCCTACCCAAACAAAATGCAAAGTTTGGCGACGAAATTTGTTTTCCTGTTACTGCTTCCAAGGTCACGGATGCTGTTTCCTTAACTTTAGGAGTTACCTGGGATAACACTATCCTGAAATACACTAAATTAGATATATCTAATTCTAAACTGCCTGGTCTGGGAGTAAGTGACATAAGTTACAGTCCAATATCTAACGACATAAAAATATCCTTTTTTAAACAGGGAGGTGCACCATTTTCAATGAATGATGGTGACTTATTATTTAACGTATGCCTTGAAGTTATTGGAGCAGACGGAAAATCGAGTCCATTGACCTTTACTAATTTAGGCACTGCACCCTCACCATTGGAAGATGATTGCGGCAAGCCTATGGGTTTTCAATTTTCAAACGGACATATAAATATTACTAATGAGATTTTATTTGTAGATGTTAAAGTGGATAGTATTCCTTGTCAGAATGTGGGCAATAATACAGGAGGTTTCGAGGTAACCGTAACGGGAGGGACAATGCCCTATAAGGTAACCTGGCTAAACAAAGATGATAATACCACAGGATCTATCAATATAAATAGTTTAGATGGCAAAACCATTATTTCAGGTTTAGATGCGGGAAATTATCTTTTAACCATCACAGATTCTGCCCCTACACCAAACTCCTCAACCAAGGAAAGAGAAATTCCACCATCGAGAAATTTTGTTGTCCGGTTGGATATTATAAAAGACATCATCTGTAATAATGATAGTAATGGAGAGCTTAAAGCAACCGTACTGATTGATGCACAAGAGGAAAATGATTTAACTAATTTTGATTTTACCTGGAGCAATAATCCAACTATAAAAACTAATTTTCAACAAGATTTAGCCGCGTCATCCAGCGCATATACAGTTACTGTTAAGGATAATTTTGGTTGTTTGGCACAAGCTTCTGAAAATTTGACTAATCCCAGTAAAATTACTTTCACCCAAGTATCCCTTGTAAAAGCTACCTGTTCTGGTGTAGCAGACGGGGAAGTAACCATCTCAGTAAATGGAGGTATTAAATCATCTTCAGGATACACCTTAAAATGGGAAGATCAAGTGGCCTCTTTTCAAGGAACCTCATCGCTAAGACCTAATCTCTTACCAGGCACATATTCTATTTCTGTAGTGGATGCAAGGGGCTGTCAAAAATCATATCCCGTTATCCTTGACGCTAATAAAATACTGGACTTTGATATCACTGGTGTGGATGCCAGTTGCTTAGGAAAATGCGATGGAAAGGCCATTATTGTAGTTGCACAGTCTGCTACGGGCATCCCTTCTTTTAATATCAGTTCAGGATTAAGTGTTCCAACTGGTAGCGGTATCAACTACCAATTTTCTGGCTTATGTTCAGGCAGTTATAATGTTACTATGTTAAGTTCTGAAGCGGGGAAACAATGTTCTATTGAAAAAACAGTGATTATCACCGATCCTGAAGTTTTGAAAATAGATACGATAACTTATACACAAGAATCCTGTACTGCGGGCGGTGGTAAGGATGGAAAAATTAAAGTAGCGGCAAAGGGCGGCGTAAGTCCTTATGCCTATAATTGGGCAAGTGCGACGACCAGTAATTTATCGGATAGTAGCGCTGTGGTGAATCTGACAAAGGGAACCTATACCGTCACCGTAAAAGACGGCGGAGGATGTGAAGTTCCTTTCGCATTTGAGATAAGTTCCCGCACTCCGCCTAAAATCACTGAATTGAACACCGCTTTTGTCACTTGTATTGGAAATACGGACGGAAAATTATCGATAAAGGCCACGGCTGGCGATTCACCCATAAGCACCTATACCTGGAGTAATGGCGTAAGTGGTCAATTTCTTAATGCATTGTCTGTTGGAACTTATAAAGTTACTGTAACAGGGACTGACGGATGTTCTGTGGATAGCTCCGTTCAGGTTTTAAATCCTGACCCATTAAAGCTATCAGACACTAAAACTTTTGAACCAACCTGTGTAGGCAAGGCAGACGGACGCATCGTTATAACGCCAGTTGGTGGAACGGCGCCTTACAAAATAAGCTGGGAAAATAGTACCCAAACGGGTACTTCGCTTGTTAACATAGGTAAAGGAACCTATCGCTTTAATTTGGTCGATGCTAACAACTGTCCTACGTTTAGTCAGAATATTGTATTAGTCGATGCCCCTGAGATTCTCATTATAATGAGCGGTTTGGCGGAAGTCAGTTGTTACACTGGAACGCAAGACGGTAAAGCAACGGCTACAGCGAGTTACAGTGACGGGAAAGTCGGTACCTTCGATTTTGAATGGAGTAGCGGTGAAAGTCAGGCGGCTTCAAATAGCAGTTCTGCTACAAAATTAAGGTCGAATCTGAATACCTTAACGGTAACAGATAACAATTTGTGCACAAAAATTGAAACCGTAAATATTCCTTTACCTCCGGTTATTGTTGCTAATGCGACGGTTAAACCAGTTACTTGTTTTGGATTAGGTGATGGTTCCGTAGATCTGGCGCCAACGGGAGGAAGAGGTGCATTTACTTTTGTGTGGAATACGGGATCGACTTCATCGTCCATCATCAACATGAAAAATGGTGAATATACTGTAACCATTACTGATGGGAATAACTGTGCGACAGAAGAAAAAGTAACCGTTACCGAACCCGCTCAATTATTATTGGCTTTAGATGCGGCCAAAACAAAAAACGTCAGTTGCCCCGGCTTATCAGATGGCGTTTTAGTATTTAAGTTGACTAATGAAACGGGAATTAATCCTTTAGGCGCCACTCCCTACCAATGGTCCACCGATGCTGGAGTAGCGAGTTCCAGTAACAGCAAGGATAAATTGCCTGCAGGCACCTATCGTGTTACGGTGACGGACAGTAAAGGCTGTCAAGATCAAACCCAACATATATTTACCACACCTGATCCGATCATTGCTTTTTTCAATCCGGTGAATCCTCCTTTATGCTATGGTACTACTACTACATTATCAGTAAAGAGCGTTAGTGGTGGTAACGGCTTAAAATTATCAGATTACGTATTCAGTGTAAACAATAGTGGCATTAGCTTTCCTGTAGACCAAAACATACAAATTTTTGCCGGAAGGACTATTATACAAGTGGAGGACTACCTTGGATGTGCTTATACGGAAACCATTGATGTAAGTTCCCCCCTACCCTTACTTGTAGAATTTAACCCAGGCAGTATAAACATTCCATTGGGTGACACCTCAGTACAGCTAAAGCCTGTCATTCAAACATCTAACCCCATAAGAACCTATAAATGGACACCAAGTGCGGGATTATCTTCCTCCAGCATAGCCAATCCAACCATTCGGGAGTTATATGGGGATCAAAAATTTAATCTGGAAGTTACTGATATAAATGGTTGCAAGAGCAATGGGAACATTCAGGTATTGGTAGATCGGAATTATTCTGTATTCATACCCAATGTTTTTTCACCGAATGGGGATGGTATCAATGATGAATTGAGAATACATTCTTGTTTGGGCGTCAAAGCAATAACCAATTTTAGGATATTTGACCGTTGGGGGAACCTGATAAAGTCGTTAAATACAGTGCCTATTGATTGTGAAGGGGGGACTATATTATGGGACGGAAGTTATACAACGAGAGCGGCCAATGTTGGTAGTTATGTTTATACCTTTGAAGTATTGTTTCTTGACGGCTACAGGCGCCCTTATTCTGGCGACTTCGTTATCATAAAATAATATACTGGTATTTTTTCCTTAAATAAGTAAATTGAATGGAGCGTTGGGACGCTAAATATGTTCCAACGCTCCATTTTGCTTTTCAGAGCGATTCCCTCAAGGGAAATCGATAGTTCGTTGACAAAAGAATAACCCTCTGTTCAATAATTAGGTGAATCCAGCAATTATTCAAATAGGATTTCATCAAATTTAACCTTTGATTTCAAGCGTACTGCTGCAAAGTCATAGTAACTAATTTTGTTTAAGCGTTGAAGCTGAGAAACCGGGTAATATTCTCTATTATTTTTATTCCGGTTCTGCTGCCATTAAATAGTAATCTTTTCCCACTTCATAGAAATAATTATTTTCACCGGAACATGCTAATTTACCGTTCAATCCAAAGCCTGGTATTCTTCCCGAATAGGCCAGTTTATCAGGCCCAATACAAGGTGTTTGTATTCAGCTACATCCATATTATTGCAGAGTTTATTCGCTGTTGGCGGTTTCAACATTCAGGACTCACCAAAAATAAATTTAATAATTTGACTTCTAAGTAGAACTACTTAACTTAAAATTTCAAGTATTTAAAAGTTTAACCTTAGTTCATTACCAGCACTGTGGTTGATTTGGATATTGTGTCCCCCTTGCACTGATGGAGCACCAGCACGCGATATACTCCGGCCTGAACCGTCTGCCCGTTATACGTACCGTCCCATTGATCACTTGAATTAGTGGTGGAAAAGATTTTATTTCCCCATCTATCCCAAATTTCAAAAGAGATCAGTGACGTTATGATTCTTGGATTACTTAACCCAAAGGAATCATTCAGTCCATCCCCGTTTGGCGTAAAAGCTTTGGGTAAAAATGCTTCATCGCATTTCAAATCATTGGGATCGATGACCACTATTCTAAAAGAGTCTGTGGCAATACAGGGCGTTGAGGCATCCTTAAGTTCCAGTTTGTAGGTATAATTCCCTGATGCCAGCGGCGAAATGACAGGTTCTTTTATGTTAGGGTCACTCACCCAGAAACTGGGAGACCAGGTAAAATCGGTAGCACAGGTTGGGGACAGTTGAGTAACTACATCGTCTCCCACATAAACTATTTCATTATCGTTGACAATATTATCAACGGGTTGGTATAATTTCCCAATTTCAGATTCCAGGAGTGCGCGGTTATAGAAGCGTAAATCGTCCATAAGGCCATTGAAACCAATTTCATTGGCACCGTAACAAGAACTTCCGCCTACGACTAAATTACCATTATTGAGGACATTCACGCGGGAGGCAGAGGTTTGTTCTGACACCAGATTGCCATTATAATAGAGTCTTATTTTTGACGCATTTCTGGCAATAGTGATATGATGCCAGCATTGACCTTTAGGTAATTCATAAATAATATTCACCTGTTTATTGATCCCTTCGGTGAGAGCGACATTAAGATTTCCGGTAAGCGGTCTGAATCGAACCACCAGAGAATTATCCACCAGACAATCGTTGCGCTTTTTTGACAAGAGGTATTGAATACCCTTATCATTCCCCACTTTAAAGTAGAAACTAACGGTAAAATCCTCTGTATCGAATTCAGTATTTACTGCGCCAATAATATTTACGAGGCTGGCATTTCCCGAAAAGCGAATCGCCTCATTGAGTGGACCGCAGACGTAATCGACGCCATTATTTCCAATGGCATCATTTGAAAGATTACCTGTATCATCTTTCAGATTTTTATTAAACGGATAATAAGCAACAAGTCCAGCTTTCGTTTGGGCTGAAATATTAGCATAGAAACATAGCAAAAGCGAGCCTATAAAAAGACGCATAGAGGAAATCGTTACGGATTAAAAATTATTTTAGGGAATCAAAAATGGCCGGCGAAAAAGCATCCATCATTCTGGTGGTTTCTCTTTCCTCCGCTTCCATAGACATATCAAGTGCTTTATTTACTGTTAGGGTTAGAAGGGTTTCCAGTTCTGATAGTGGCGTCACCTTCATCATTTCCTCATTGATGTGAATGTTTGTTATATTTCTATTTCCATCGGCAGACACTTCAATCATTTGATTGTCGGAGATGGCTACGATCGCAATGTTACTTAAATTTTCAAGTACAGACTGCTGAACCTCCATCATTTCATTGAATATTAGCTTTGACATAATTTGTTTAATTTAATAATACGCACAATGTACAGTAATAAAAGTCAACCTTCAACCATTTTGAGTTTCTACTGTATAAATGTTTAACGAAGTTATTTCAATTTTAATGTAATCAACATAATTAATGTAAAACTTTAGGGCAAATTTTAATAGATTTGTGATTGAGAATCAAAAATACCACAGTGAAAAAAAAACAAGAAGAGAAAGACATGTCTTTTTTCGACCATCTTGAAGAGTTAAGGTGGCATATTATAAGGTCATTAGTTGTGATACTAACCATAGGAATTGTTTTATTCATCAATAATGCCTGGTTTTTTGACGTTGTTTTATTTGGACCTACAAAAGCCACTTTTATATCCTACCGTTGGTTTTGTGATATGGGAAATGCGATTGGACTTGGCGATAGCGTCTGTTTTTCCCCACCATATATTAAAAAGCAGGCCATTGGTTTTGCCGAAGCATTTACAACAAGCATATCCGTATCATTCATTGCTGGTTTTATCATAGGATTTCCGTATGTATTTTGGGAATTCTGGCGATTTATCAGTCCGGGGTTATACAAGCATGAAAAGAATGCAGCGAGGGGTGTTGTTTTTATATGCTCTTTTTTATTCTTATTAGGCGTAAGTTTTGGCTATTTTGTTATTGCGCCATTTGCCGTTAATTTCTTAAGTGGATTCACTATACCCGGGGTTGAAAACACCCCTACGCTCGATTCCTATCTGAACTACATCGTTATGTTCACTTTACCTACAGGTTTGGTCTTTGAGTTACCTGTTGTGGCTTATTTTTTAGCCCATTTGGGTATATTGGGTGCAGATTCCATGCGTGATTTTCGAAGACACGCCTTTGTTGTCATACTAATTGTTGCGGCCGTTATCACCCCACCAGACGCGGTAAGTCAGTGTCTTATTGCTATTCCCTTATACGGCCTGTACGAAGTCAGCATATTAGTTGCTGCAAGGGTAACTGCGAGAAAGGCAAAGAAGGAATTAGAGGAAGAAGAAGCTGACCGAAAAGAAATGAACTCGTAATCTGTTTATTCATGGAAAGATTATCATCAAATGCCACCTTGTTTCTGAACATATTCCTTCCTGTTTTCTGGAGTGTATTTTTTGGCGCATTCACCTTAGGCGTCTTTTTGGCCGATGAAATTTATTTTGGATTTTTACCCTACGCCTCCTTCAGGTGGGCCACCTTATTTTTCTACCTTACCGGTTTAGCCGTTATTTATTTTACTTTTCTACGTTTGAGAAGAGTTGAAATGACCGCTGATTCCCTATATATTACTAATTATTTCAAGACCGCAAGATATCCCATCGGCGCCATATCCTATCTGGAATGGCGCCGATGGTTTGGTCTTTCACTTGGCATTTTTCATCTGCATGCAAAGGGTATATTCGGTCAAAAAATTCTTTTTTTAGGAAAGAAGAAAGTCATTGACCAATTACACGATGCCTATCCTGAATGGCTAAAGCCTTAAGCCTTAGAGCGTAGATGCATAATGGGACAAATCATTTCCTCTAGTGATATTCCACCGTGTTGAAATGTATTCTTATAATAATTCAAATAGTGATTATAATTATTTGGGTATAAAAAGAAGCCATCTTCCTTTGCAAAAATGTAAGTGGAACTAACATTAGGGCGGGGCAAACCAGCTTGCCCGGGATCCTTTAGTTCCAGGACGTTCTTTTTATCATATTGAAGGTTCTTTCCAACTTTATATCTCAGATTACTGGTAGTTTCTCTGTCCCCCACCACTTTGACAGGCGTGTTCACGCGAATGGTTCCATGGTCAGTGGTGATAATGAGCTTCACATCTTTTTCGGACACCCGTTCTAAGGCAGCCCAGAGCGGAGAATTAGCGAACCACGATCTTGTTAGAGACCGGTAAGCCTTTTCATCACCCGCCAATTCTTTTAAAACCTCCATTTCAGTCCTTGCATGGGAGAGCATATCTATAAAATTATAAACAATAACGGTAAGGTCATTATTCAAACAATTAAAGATATTGTCCTGAAGTTGTCTGGCGGCCTGGACTTGCGTAATTTTAAAATACTCGTGCTTAATGTCCCGTCTGAACACCTTTTTTATCTGTGCGGCAAGTAATTCAGCTTCAAAATTATTTTTACCCCCTTCTTCAATATCCCCGACCCAATACTGCGGAAATTGTTTTTCGATGTCCGCCGGCATCATACCGGCGAAAATAGCATTTCGGCTATACTGCGTAGCGGTTGGTAAAATACTAAAGAAATAATCTTCATTTTGCAATTTGAATCTTTCCAGTAAAATAGGTTCGATCACTTTCCATTGATCAAATCTAAGATTATCCAGGACGAGTAAAATAGTTGGGCATTCAGGTTGAACGTGTGAAAAAACTTTTTCCCTAAGAAGATTAAATGATTTTACTGGACCTTCCGACGGATTTTTCATCCAATGCGGATAGATACCCGTTATATATTTACAAAATGCAGCATTTGCCTCTTTTTTCTGTTGAGACAAAATATCAGCCATTTCGTTAGAATTAGAATGATCAATTTTTAGTTCCCAGGAAATAATTTTTTGATAAATCTCTGCCCATTCTATATAATCCATGCCACTTTGGAGTTGCATGAAAATTTGTCTGAACTCCTGTTGGTAATCAGAAGAAGTTTTTTCCCGAACCAATCGTTTATTATCTAAAATTTTCTTCAGGGTCAACCAAATTTGATTTGGGTTAACGGGTTTAATCAAATAGTCGGTAATTTGGGAACCCAGCGCCTCCTCCATAACCGTTTCCGCCTCATTTTTAGTAATCATCACTATTGGCAGATTAGGATTAATCTGTTTAATACGGGCCAGGGTTTCCAGTCCATTGATTCCGGGCATACTTTCGTCCAGAAAGACCACATCAAACTCATTTCCTGTGGCACATTCATCGACGGCATCATGACCATTTGTGACCATAACCACCTCATAACCTTTTGATTCAAGAAACATGACCTGAGGTTTCAACAAATCAATTTCATCATCTGCCCAAAGAATTCTAATTTTATCCATAATAGCTGAAGTAAGTAAATAATAAGAATGAAACAATTATAAGTAATTTCCCGTTAAAATACGGATTAAAACGGCCATGGGCGATTAAATATTGCTTTAAAAAATTTCATCGACTTATGCAAAAGTCAAAAATAATCAATGATCCTGTTTACGGGTTCATCCAAATACCCGAAGGTATTCTGCTTGATTTGATAAACCACCCCTATTTCCAAAGGTTATCCCGAATAAAGCAGGTAAGTCTGGCCCATTATGTTTATCCGGGCGCGCATCACACCCGTTTTCACCATGCTTTAGGAGCTTTGCATTTAATGCAGGAAGCGCTGTCTATATTGACATCGAAGGGAGTAGAAATTTCCCCATCTGAGCAAACTTCCGCTTGCATTGCCATCTTATTACATGACATTGGGCATGGTCCATTTTCACATACCTTAGAAAACACCTTAATTAAAGTTTCCCATGAAAAGCTGTCCATTGCCTTTATGGAAGCTTTGAATATAACCTTTGAAGGAAAGTTAACGGAAGCCATTTCGATATTCAGGGGTACCCATCCAAAATATTTTCTTTCACAACTTGTTTCCGGACAATTAGATGTAGATAGGCTGGATTATTTAAGCAGGGACAGCTTCTTTACGGGAGTTACGGAAGGAGTTGTTGGGTATAGCAGAATTATTAAAATGCTATCTGTTTCAGATGGAGCGTTAGTTATTGAGGAAAAAGGCATTTATAGTGTAGAGAAATTCCTTATTGCCAGAAGATTAATGTATTGGCAGGTTTATTTGCATAAAACCGTATTAGCTGCCGAAAATATGTTAATAAAAATCATTGAAAGAGCCCGGATTTTGCATAAAAGACATCAGTTACAATATATTCCCTCTTCTTTAAAATATTTTATGGACAATGACATAACGGAAGAGCATTTATCGGCAAACACTTTATTTTTACTAGATAAATTTGCGGCTTTAGATGACATTGACCTGTTTTCTGCCATCAAAGAATGGCAAAATGAGGAAGACCCATTGCTTGCTTTTATATGTAAATCCCTTTTGAACAGAGAATTATTCAAATTAAAATTTTCTGACCTACCTATCTCAGACGAAAAATTATTGGCGGAAGAATCTAACATAAAAAGCTGGTGGAAAGGTGCAGACGAAGAAATATTCTTTTTACTATTTAGTGGAAAGGAGAGCAATCGGGCGTATTCTTACGCGCAGGAGGAAATTAAAATTCTGACTAAAGAGGGGGTTGTCAAACCAATGTCAGACTGTGTTGATTATCCTTTACCGCCTGGAGGCATTGAAAAATACTACCTTTGTTATGCAAGTAACCCAAAAGAAAAGACGCTTTGATATGAAAACTGCTATGTTTTTGGGTCAATGAGCTATAAATTTCTTATATTTCGCGAACTTAAAATAACTTAAAACATTTGCAGTGCTGCAACTTTTTAGAACCAACCAAATATTAGCAAGCGTCTTTGGATTTTTATTTGTTTTTATTTGGCATTCCAGTGTATATATAAATGTTCCCCCTTGGGAACCCAGCCGTAGCGGCATTTTAATGAACGAAATAAGCCGCCTAACTGGTCACTCAGGTATTTGGGCGAGGACTATTGTATGGGTACAGTTAGCTGTTCAGGTTGCGCTGGGAAATCAGATAGTAAACAAATATAGATTAGCCGAGGCATCTACCGTTTTCCCTGGTCTATTTATCATTTTACTCAGTTGTTATTCCCCTTATTTTTTATTTTTATCCACCTTTCATTTTGTTAATACCTTATTAATACTTATTCTTTATATTCTACTTGGTACTTACAATCAGCCCAAATCTGCAGATGATATTTTTAATGCAGGACTGGTAGCAGGTATTTCCTTTTTATTTTTTCCACCTACAATTTATCTTATTTTATTCATATTCATTTCATTAAGCATTTTAAGAACTTACAATATCAAAGAGAGAATTATAGTAATCTGCGGTTTTATAGTGCCTCCATTTTTTGCTGGCATTTATTATTACTGGCAAAACAGTTTTGATTTGTTTTATAAACTTCAGTTTACTGATATTTTCAATACACCCAACTTATTCGTAACGCCTGTCGAGTATATAAATCTCTTGCTTTACTTTGTTTTTATTTGTCTTATTTCATTTTTAATATTTTCATACAACAAGATTGCCTATCGAAAAATTATACAATCGAGGAAACGAATAAACATAATGTATTGGATTTTAGGTATTACCTTTATTACATTATTTTTACTACCAAAGCAAGGTAAAGATGTTTATCTGTTACTTTCCTTACCTTTAGGACTATTAACCTCATTAGGATTTATATCGATGAAGCCTAAACTGGCTGAAATTTTTCATTTTGTATTAATTCTGGGGTTATTAGTTAGCCATTATGTAGGATTATTTTTATAAAATCAACTCTTATCTGTATGAAATTTGGCGTTGTTGTTTTTCCTGGTTCCAATTGTGACGAGGACGTTTTTGAAGTTTTTTCCAGCTATCTGGGTATGGAAACCATCAAATTGTGGCATAAGGATGAAGATTTAAAAGGACTTGAACTGGGGGATTGTATTATTCTACCTGGAGGATTTTCATACGGGGATTATTTAAGATCAGGCGCTATTGCCCGATTCTCCCCTATAATGAAGTCAGTTATTTCTTTTGCGGAAAATGGCTGATTAGTTTGGGGGATATGTAATGGTTTTCAGATATTATGTGAGGCTGGTTTATTGCCGGGCGCCCTTCTCAGAAATGAAAATCAGCAATTTATTTGTAAGAATGTTCACATTGTACCCTCAAGCAATCAAAGTGTAATAACGGCCCAACTGACGCCTAATGTGGCCTTAAAAATTCCTATTGCCCATGCAGAGGGTCGCTATTTTGCTGATGAAGCTACTTTAGCAGGTTTGAAACAAAACGACCAGATCTTATTTCGCTACAGCGATGCTTCAGGGAATGTAGATGCACCATCCAATCCAAATGGATCTATTGATAATATAGCTGGAATATGTAATATCGGACGAAACGTATTTGGCATGATGCCACACCCTGAACGTGCGGCAAATACCATGGTTGGCAACACAGATGGACTTAAGTTATTTGAATCACTGCTAACAAGTTCAAAGATATTTTCTTAATTTTTAGGTTTTGAAAACGTTTGTTTCATTTTAATGTATGTAACCGAGGTTACTTTAAGCTAATAATTTGTTTTGTAATTTTGCGTTATGAAACTTACCAATCAATCATTTTAAAATTTATGCGTTCAATGAAACTATCTATATCCTTAGCTTTTTTTTTAGGTTTGATCATTAACTTACATGGACAGATATTCAATCCGGTAAGTTGGAATTACCAATGGAAGAACATAGCTAAAAATGAGTATGAGCTTGAATTTATCGCTCAGATAGATGAGGGGTGGAACATATATTCACAATATCTGGAGAGTGACGACGGTCCAATACGCACGAGTATCATTTGGGACAAAGGTTCCCATTATACCTTAGTTGGTAAAGCACTTGAAGAAGGAAACATATATAAAGGTTTCGATGATATTTTCGGAATGAACGTAATAAAGTTATCCGGTAAAATCATTTTCAAACAAAAAATAAGGGTAACTGATCCGACAAAACCAATCACCGGGTATGTAGAATTTATGGCTTGTGATAAAGAGCGATGCCTTCCTCCGGGGGAAGCTAATTTTTCATTTCAGGTAACTGCTTCAAAGGAAGAAGCCACTGATAATGAGGAAAAAAAAACAAGTTCAGAAACTGAGGAGAGCGAAACATCGATCGTTCCGTCTATCATAGAAACGGATCAAGTGCCCACACCAGTTGAGAAAACGGGTATTTTCTCTATAACAAAGCCAGGAAAGCCCATAAATGAATGTTCTACAGATGAAACTACAGTATCATCTGAAACAGATTCTTATTTCAATATTTTTATTCTGGGCTTTTTAGGAGGATTATTAGCCTTGTTGACTCCCTGTGTCTTCCCCATGATTCCGCTCACGGTAAGTTATTTTACCAAGGGATCAGGAGATAGAAAGAAAGGTATAATCAATGCATTTCTTTATGGTTTTTTCATTTTCATGGTGTATGTTTTGCTAAGTATTCCATTTCATTTAATGGACAGCATACAACCTGACATACTCAATGATATTTCTACGAATGTGGGACTAAACCTATTCTTTTTTGTTATATTCATCGTATTTGCCATTTCATTTTTTGGCTATTTCGAGTTAGCCCTACCGGAATCATGGACCAATAAAGCGAGTTCAGCAGAAGGCGTTGGAGGCATATTAGGCATATTTTTCATGGCCCTGACCCTGGCATTAGTATCATTTTCCTGCACGGGTCCAATATTAGGTTCTCTTTTGGCAGGAACGATGTCATCATCATCCGGAGCTATGCAATTAACCGTAGGAATGGGTGGATTTGGCCTGGCACTAGCCTTACCTTTTGGCTTATTTGCGGCATTCCCTGGCTTATTGAACAGACTACCAAAATCAGGAGGCTGGATGAACAGCGTAAAGGTCGTTTTAGGATTTTTAGAATTAGCCCTTGCCCTCAAATTCCTTTCGAATGCAGACTTGGTGAAACACTGGGGATTGGTGAAAATCGAAATTTTTCTAGGCCTTTGGATTATCATTTTTAGTGCCCTCGCTCTTTATTTATTTGGTGTTATCCGCATTGGCCATGAATCAAAAAAGGATAAAAGAAGTCTCACACATAAAATATTAGGTTTTGCCAGTATATTATTCGTAGCCTATTTAGTGTCCGGTTTCCGATTTGACGAACGTGCCGGAACTTATAAATCTTTGACTGCTTTAAGTGGAATGGCGCCACCAACCTGTTACAGCTTAGTATATAATTGCGATTGCCCACATAATTTAAATTGTTTTAAGGATTTAGAAGCGGGCTTAGCTTTTGCAAGATCAGTGAATAAACCAGTAATGATCGATTTCACGGGTTATGCTTGTGTGAATTGCAGGAAAATGGAAGAGCATGTCTGGCCAGACCCCACTGTATATTCTTTACTTAATGACAAATATGTTATTATTTCCTTATATGTTGACGATAAAAGGTTATTGCCTGAGGATGAGCAAATAACGGTAACACAAGCGAGTGGAAGCAACAGGAAATTAAGGACTGTTGGAAATAAGTGGTCTAACCTTCAAACCAGTTATTTCGACACAAATAGTCAGCCTTACTACGCTTTACTTTCCCCATCGGGAGAGTTGTTAAATAAACCTGCGGCATACACCCCAGATGTTGAAACCTACGCGAACTTTTTACGCTGCGGCTTAGACGCGTTCAGCAAGGTACAAAACAAAAAACAGGAATAAAAAAATATCAACTAAAGCTGAGGAGAATCTGGTTTTTTTCAACGGATTCTCCCGGCTTTACGAATAGCTCTGAAACAATACCATTTACCGGAGATTTCAATACATTTTCCATTTTCATAGCCTCCAGAATAAACAGGAAATCACCTGAATCGACCTCATCTCCCTCCTGGACGTTAACTTGCCTGACTAGTCCTGGCATTGGTGCTCTTAATTCTTTTAATTTATTTGATTTTTTAGATTTCAGATTCATTTTTAATATTTGCTGATCCACAGCATCCGATATATGAACCAGGTAGGTACGTCCATCTATTTGAATTTGGTACATTTTAAGCTCATGGTTTACCTCCTTTACAGAGACTAACTTTGCCTTATTATTATCCAGAATAATTTGATTATTTACATCGGAATCATTTAGCGTAATATTATCCGAGTCAATGAGTTGAAATGTATATTGGCCGGCATTAACATCTAATATAAAGGGTAAATTATTGAACATAAATAAAATATTAGTGATTATTCAGCTTCGTCAAGGTATAGGTCTCAAAAATAGCAAAAAGAACGTAGATAATAAGAAACAAAATAATTTCTGGATTTTCGAGGGGTTGTAATAAAAGATGTACCAAGAGGAGAACTAAGATAGCGCCGCCAATTTTGATCCCACTTCCACCCATAACGATTCTAATAAAAGCATTACCAGCAGAGAGGGAAAGATTTTTCAGTGCTGACAAATAAATAACGATAGAAAATAGAGAAAAGTAAGCGTTAGCGACCCATCCGACGTTCGAATTTGGAATATAATGTTTTGAAAAAAAGATAATAATTGAGCAGACAATTAGCTGGGCGACCACAAACAGTGCAATAAAGGAGGAATAAGCATCCCGGTATTGACGTGTCATAGTCTATTTACTTTTTTTGGGCGTAATGAAGTCTTTTAGCGACAAATAAAGAGAAGCGAAGGTTCCAAAAAGCACGAAAATGAGGGTAAACAAGGGGAAGGAAAGAATTAAGACCTTATCCAGATATTGCCCTAAGAGCACGGAGAATAAAATAATAGCACCCATTTGAAAAGCCATTCCGGCATATTTCATAATATAAGTACTTGATGATTTTTTCATTTATTGGATGAACCCTATTTATTTTTCATGACGCAGGAACCATTAAAAGAAGCCCCGGCCTGAACGATTAATTTTTGGGTAATAATATCCCCTGTAACCACGGCATTTTCTCTGATATTCAACACATCTCCGACGGTTAATTTTCCTTTGTATTTACCTTCTATATGTGCACTGGCGCAGGTTACATCGCCTTCAATAATACCACTTGGGCCGATAATTACTTTAGAATCACAGGTTAAATTTCCAAAAATCGAACCATCTACCCGAATATCGCTGGCAGAACTAACATTTCCGTCAATTACGGTACCAACTGCGAGCGTATTAAAAGCATTCGGAGAAGGAATAGCGGATATATTAGATTTTTCTTCTGTTTTGTTTTTTGATGAGAACACGATAGGTAGATTTTAGAGATTAGAAATCGGGACAATACACAGATTTTTTGGTATTTCCTAATATTTTGTATTGCAGACTAAATTCAAAGGCACCCTGACCATTTGAAGCAGCTCTTAGTGGTGAGACGTTAATATCATAACTGAATCCAAGACTAATATCATTAAAATCGAAACGAGCAGAGAGGATCGCTGCATCGACGAGTACGCCTCCGTTATCTGCGGCAACAGTGCCGTTTATTCCATTATCTCTGGAAGAAATACGAGCCCAGACACCCAATTGAAAAGCCTGATATTCCCCGGGATTATCATTTAGGGTAAAACGGAAACTATTACCACCATTCACCTGAAAAGCGGGACCTTGTTTCATATAAATGATACCGGGCAGAACGCCTAAATTTTGAGCAACGGGAAATTCCCCCCCTGCATGCACGGTAATTCTGGTAAAAATCAAATCGGTATTTCTAACAATAACACCTCCAATATCGCTGCTTGAAAATGCCTGGTTCGGTCTGTTTAGATGGTGGTAAGCCCCACCGATATAATAATTCGTATTTTTATTTAACACATTAAACCAAAGGAGACCAGCTGCCATGTCGGCAAATATAAAATTATCAATATTGAAACCAGGTTCGTTTGCACTTAGCGTCGGATCAAAACCACCGGAGCCATTGTGCTGGGTTCCCCAACGCAAATTCAAGAAATCTATACTTCGTTGAGCTGCTCCACCTTCTGCACCTACCACCACATAACTTGCTTTATCGCGATAACCCCCAATTTTTTTACTGTAGGAAAAGGATAACTTACCTGTTTGGGTAGCGAAGCCGGCATCGCCCGCCTTATCTCCCCAAACGGTGCCACCCACGCCAAAGAAATCATTTCGTCCAACGGCCATTCGCTGATCATAAGAAACAGAATAAGTACGAAATGATTTATCTCTTAAAACACTGGCCCACTGATTCCTATAATTTCCTGTAAGTCGAATATTGCCATTCATTACACCAGTCATGGCAGGATTCAAATTCAAGGGGGACATATAGAACTGGGAGAAGTGAATATCCTGACTATTCAGGTTAAACACCACTAAGCCCAACACAACTACAACCACTCCGCGGATATATCTCTGTACCCCAGAGTTTGCTGAATTTATGGCCATTAATATATTTTTAAAGATTTATAATTCTTAGGCAGTGCTAAGTTAAAAAAAGTAATGATTTACCGAAAGCCCCAGGTTCAATATTGCCTGTTACATTCATCTAAAATGGTAAAAAATGAAAAAAAGTTCTGCTATAACTTGATATCAGAACTTTTTTATTCACTCTAAAAAACTAAAATACTATTTAGCTAAACCGTTAACGAAACGAGTTAACTTACCTTTCAGGTTCGCCGCTTTATTTTTGTGCCAGGTGTTTGATTTTGATAATTTATCAATCATCTGCACCACTTTGCCTAAGAAAGAACCTGCTTCCGCTGATTCAGACATGTGACGAAGCTTCTTTATAGCAGAACGAGCGGACTTCTTATAGTACCTGTTTTGTAAACGGCGCTTAGCATTTTGACGTATGCGTTTTGCAGCAGATTTATGATTTGCCATGGCTATATTTTTTTAACATTTTAATCGAAGGGCAAAAGTAAACAAAACACTTAATAAATCCAAATAATTAAAATAATAACACTAAAAAAGTTTGGGCAAAAGAAAAATAAACCCCAATTATATATTCTTGAAAAGTTGATATTTGTCTGAAAGTACCTTTTATTTGCATGATGATTAAAAACGTTTAAAGTGCGAATATAAAATGAGTGATTTTTCATTTATAAGCAATGCCCACCCAGCATACATTGAATCGATGTATGTACGATTTTTAGAAAATCCTACATCGATAGATCCTGAATGGTATCATTTTTTCAAAGGTTTTGAATTTGCAGAATCTTCGACCATAGAAAAGAGAACCTCCGGATCGAATTTTTCAACGAAAGAATTTCAGGTAGTTGCGTTAATTAACGCTTACAGATCGCGTGGACATTTGCTTTCCACAACCAATCCTATCAAGCAGCGAATGGATCGTCATCCAAAATTACAAATAGAGGATTTCAATTTATCAGAAAGCGATCTTTCTACTTCCTTTGCAGCAGGAACAGAATGTGGATTACCTGCCCAGGCTACTTTATCGGAAATTATATCACACTTAAATAGAATTTACTGCGGTCATATTGGTTTTGAGTTCCAGCATATTCAAAACCGGGACAAACGCAGATGGTTAAGGGATAGGATTGAAAACCACCGTCCTGAAAACCAATATGGACTGTCCATTGAAAAAAAGAAAAGGATATTAGAAAAACTAAATGGCGCCGTCATTTTTGAAAAATTCCTTCACACCAAATATATTGGACAGAAGCGTTTTTCCCTGGAGGGAGGTGAAGCCACGATTGCCGCTTTAGATGCCATCATTAACTATGCTGCCTCACACGGCACCAAGGAGGTCATCATGGGTATGGCCCATAGAGGAAGATTAAATGTACTTGCCAATATTTTAGGTAAGACGTACACACATATTTTTAATGAATTTGAGGGTATTGCAATTCCTGATCAAAGCTTTGGTGATGGCGACGTAAAATATCATTTAGGCTATTCCTCTCAGGTAAAAACATCTGATGGTATTACCGTTCACCTTGAATTAGCCCCTAATCCATCGCATTTAGAATCTGTAAACCCTGTGGTAGAAGGTTTTGCGAGAGCGAAGGCCAACGTACTTTATAAAGAAGATTACGATTGTATATTGCCACTATTGATACATGGCGATGCCGCTGTGGCCGGACAAGGCGTTGTTTATGAAACCGTTCAAATGAGTAAACTTCCCGGTTATTACACGGGAGGAACTTTACATTTCGTAATAAATAACCAGGTTGGATTTACCACCGACTGGGAAGAGGCACGCTCCTCCACTTATTGTACAGCGGCGGCCAATGCCATTGGTGCCCCTGTATTTCACGTAAATGGTGACGATCCTGAAGCTATTGTCTTTGCAGCTGAGCTAGCCACGGAATATCGGCAGACTTTCCATGAAGATGTGTTTATAGACATGGTTTGCTATCGCCGCCACGGGCACAATGAAGGGGACGACCCGAAATTCACCCAACCCGACATGTATTCCATCATAATTAATCACCCAAATCCCCGGGAGATTTATTTGAAAAGACTGGTGGAAAGAGGAGAACTCGAGAAAAAGATTGCCGATGAATTAGAAGCAGACTTTTGGAATATGTTGCAAGAAAGGCTCAATGAGGTGAAAGAACACAATCTGCCCTATATTATGCAGGAGCCTGAGCAAGCGTGGAAGGAAATGATTCGCTCAACGTATGCTAATTTTGAAAATACCCCGGTAACTGGTCTTGACAAAAGCGTTCTCCAGGATATTTTGGACAAAATGCATGAAATTCCTTCTTCCTTCAAGCCGCTACCAAA